>Ga0310344_10004277_pt1 | contig 10607 bp, 11 predicted proteins | sample HC15DNA20200_MG_FD_203801 | JGI IMG/M metagenome (GOLD analysis project Ga0310344, IMG submission 203801) | Marine microbial communities from station ALOHA, North Pacific Subtropical Gyre - HC15-DNA-20-200_MG | ecosystem: Environmental > Aquatic > Marine > Oceanic | place: Pacific Ocean: North... | reverse complement strand
ACCCACCCAGAGGTCAAGTTGATTGCTGAGATGGGCCCGTCGCTGAACGAGTTCAGGGAAGGCTTGGGGCTGGAATGATAACATGGGGAGTCACAGTGATGTCCTAATCGTCGGCGCAGGTCCGGGTGGTCTAGCTTGTTCGCTGCTACTGGCCAAGGCAGGTGTCAAGGTCACCATTTTGGAGAAGGCCGATGACGTCGGGGGCAGGACCAGGGTCTTCGAGAAGGATGGCTATAAATTCGACAATGGGCCAACTTTCTTCCACTACCCCGAGATAGCAGAGGAGATATTCGATGCGCTTGGCCTTGACGCACACGAGGAGCTCGGGCTGATTCGACTCGAGCCTAACTATAGACTGGTTTTCGGAGCAGGGGGGAGCCTGAATGCTACCACAGACTTGGATGACATGGTCGCCCAGATAACCGATCTCTGCGGAGAAAGGGACGCGCTGGGCTTCAGGAGGTACATCGATGACAACAGGACCAAGATGAGGTTATCCAAGAATTGCCTTAACGCCCCATGGAGAGGCCCCAGCGATCTACTGAATCGAAGGGCTTTGAGGGTCTCCAGGGTACTTAGGCCCTGGAGGAGCGTGGCTTCTGACTTGGCTAGGATGTTCCCTGACGAGAGGATGCAGCTTGCTATGTCCTTCCAGACCAAGTACCTAGGAATGAGTCCATTCCACGCGCCAAGCCTCTTCACAATCCTAGCATACCTAGAGTACGAGCACGGAGTCTTCCACTCAGAAGGTGGCCTAGGAACTATCACACATAAGATGGGGGAAATCGCTAGGGGGCTTGGTGTTGACATTCGTCTAAACGAGCCAGTAAGCGAGTTCTTGTTCGAAGGGAAGACCGTAGTGGGGGCTAGGACAGATCAAGGAGTCTACAAGGCTGAGAGGTTCGTGATGAACGTTGATTTCGCCACGGGGATGAAGGGGCTTGTACCTGACAATCTACGTAAGCGTTGGTCAGACAAGAAGCTGGATCAGAAGTCGTACTCCTGCTCAACGTACATGCTATACTTGGGGGTCGACAAACTGTATGATACGCCCCACCACCAGATATACGCCGCTAAGGACTACCAGAAGAACCTCAAGGAGGTGACGGAAAACAAAGTTACTTGGGAAGACCCATCGATCTACGCGCAGAATGCATGCATCACTGATCCCACCATGGCACCAGAGGGCCACTCAACAATCTACGTACTAGTTCCCGTTAGCAACTCACACCCAGAAATAGATTGGGAGCAGATAAAGCACGAATACATGGAAGTGATTCTAAGCCAGTTGGAGCACCTTGGGTTCCACGATGTGAAGGAACACATCGTCTCCCAGACGATAGTCACTCCAGATGACTGGGCCTCCAGAGACATCTACAAGGGTGCGGTCTTCAATCTCGCTCACGGACTTGACCAGATGCTCTGGCGAAGGCCCCAGAACAAGTTCGAAGAGCTAGAGAGGCTTTACCTAGTCGGGGGCGGTACACATCCAGGAAGTGGCCTACCGACGATCCTGGAAAGTGGTAGGATTTCGGCCAAGATGATATGCGCGGACATGGGGATCGAACCGGACTGGAACGGCGCTGACCCATGGTTCGAGGACCTTAGAAGGCCAAGACTCAAGTCGAATAGCTCCTAGGGACAGACATGGATATTTACGATGTTTCTTTCTTCCTCTCCACGATGTGGGTGGGGCCCTTCTGGGTTGCCATGCTAGTCTACCCTGAGCACGAGATTACCCAGAAGCTGATGCGTGGCCCATGGTTCTTCATCGGGCCAATACTGTTTTGGTGGGTTGTCACCGCTACGGATCCGCAAGGCTTGGTCGAGCTAGCAAAAGGTTCTATGGATCCTACCAGCATTATGGGGAGTCTCGCGGCTTTGCTAGGAACAAGGGCCGGCGCAGCGGCTGCTTGGGCACACATGGTCGCCGGGGACATATTCGTTACTAGGTGGATGTGGAGAAGGTGCATGGACAACGGCAGCAAGAGGTGGGTCACTGCTGCCACAGTGTTCTTCGGAGTCATGTTGATGCCTGTCGGAGTAGCTCTGCACGTGGCTTTGGTTCGTGAAAAAGCAGACTGATACCATGGAAGAATGGGTAGAGCACTTCGTAGCAGTTCCTTACGGACTCTGGTTCGCCTGGGTCGGAGTGCAGCATTTCCTTGATCCAGAGTGGTTCGAGCCTATTGTACCCAAGGCTCTTGGTGATCCCACTTTCTGGGTTTACGCTAGTGGGGCATTCGAGATTCTGCTTGGGATAGGCGTAGCTCTTCCGTGGTTCAGGAAGGAGGCGGCCCTAGCTATTACCCTCATGCTGGTCGTTCTGTACTGGGCCAATCTGAATATGTGGATCAATGACATACCTCTCAATGGCAAGACATACGCCACCCACTGGCATGTGCTCAGGGGAGTAGGGCAAGCTGCTCTAATTTGGATATCGCTCTGGCTGGGCGGATGGGAGGCGGGGCAGAGGTTGTTGGAGATTGCATCCAAGTAATGGTTTGATGTCAGAACCTCTCGACTTCTACAACTCTACCAGTCTGAAGGTCGTATGAGGATATTCTTGGCCTGTGTGAGAGTTCACTAAGTACGATTCCAGTGTCAATCAAAACTACGGCGGGCCTCCCGTCTTCTGTCTCCAACTTGCTCTTCCAAACTCCTTCCTGTGGTGGCTCTACTCCGAATCTTCCTAGCATCTGGACAGGGGTGTGGCCGGCAATTATCTGCCTATTGGGATCCGGGGTCTCCTCTGCAAGGAAGACCTCCCTGGACTTGAGCCTGTCCTGATCCGTCTGCTCATCGAAAGGAATGTCTATCCTATATCCGGAGTGAGAAAGACGGAATCTGTCTAGGATGACCTCAGTAGGGAGGGCATCGGTGAACTCCAGCCAATGCTCGGCCCTAGTCCACTTCTCCTCTCCCTCCCCTGGCATTGAGTCCAATGTTGCATTGCCCCCAACGATGTTGACCCAGAAGGCTTCCCTCTGGGAGTTCCCTCCAAGAGCCTCTGACATGATCAACTCGTGGTTACCCTTCAGGGAGAAGACTCGTTCGTCATCCCTAACCATGGAGAGAACTCCGTGACTGTCCGGCCCCCTGTCGACCAAGTCACCTAGACAAAGCACCATGTCGCCCTCTCTGAGCCGGAGCCTTGCGAGAATTTCCTCAAACTCACCCCTGTAGCCATGGATGTCTCCTACTGCCCAAACAGAATTTCCCCTGTCTAGGGCGGCTTGGAGTCCCTTCTCCAAGTCTAGGTCTCGGTGGATGCTGGACATCCTACTCCTCTTCTTCCACTGATTCAGGGTTCGTTGGGATTAGCATTGCTGCTATCAGACCAACTGGTATTGCAAGGAGGACGATACCCAGAGCGTCGCCCCCGGGTGGCCCGGAAGGTCTTGGAATGGATGGCTCAATAATCATGCCAAGTATGAACATAGCAGACATCAGCGCGGCTATCCGTAGATACTCCGGAGTGAGCCTGATCGGCCCGCTCCTGATCTGACCGGCCATTAGCAGGATTAGGAAAGCAATCAGCGCCATCAGAGGGAGGGTGACGGTTTGCACCCCATCCTCAGGGCCCCTACCCTCGTATAGGGAGTCCTCCATCATCATCAGGACCCTGAACGATAGAGCCAAGATGGTTACCGAGAGGCCGGCGATAAGGAGCATTCTCCGATCGGTCTCTTGGCCCTGCGTTGTCACCCTACAACCTCCGTTAGTTCTACTCTCTTGCCCATCCCGTCTCTGATTCTCCTAATGTGGCCTTCTGCCTCCATCCGCGATAGAAGCCGGCTTGCCTTTGAATCGGTAAAGCCAGTCTCTCGCACCAGCTCTGCCTGCCACATGGAGGATCCGTTCGCTGACAGGATTTCGACTATTGCACTCTGGTCTTCAGATAGCATCGGCTTTCTTGTTTCGCGTTCACCGGGAGACTCTGGGGCCTCTCTTCGGGGGTCGTTGAGCCACATCAGAGACACTCCAATGATCACCCCGACACTTGTCAGGAATAGGGAGTATACCACATAGGAAGCGAAGTACCCGGAGTCCGACTCGAAAGTGAATGGTACTGCGATTAGGAGGATTAGCATGAAGCCTCCCAATGACAGTGTAATCCTAGCTACCCTGTCTATAGGAGCTCCCGGTATGTTCCCGGGTTCGTCATCCATGACTCGCCCGGTAACAACGTAGATGTGAATGTTAGGCGACTCGGTGCGTCAGACGCACCGAGTCACTTTCGTAGTCTGATTCCTGTATTGCTAGGAAGTTCACTCGGTCTGGCAGTACTGCCTGTCCTCGTACCAGGTTCCACCGGAGGCTTCGCACTCCTCTTGGTTATCGGGGGATCCGGCATCGTCTTCTCTCTCGCCTTCGTCTGACTCGTCCTCGCTTCCGGGCTCCTCTGATAATTCGCTCCAATCGCAGTAAAATATTCCTTCTCCGCGGTCGGTTGCTTCTGTCCAAACGCCCATCCTAGACTCACATGCCTCCTGTGTGACCTCTATTTCTGGCCTGTCAATGGGAGCATCGCCGCTATCCCTATCGTCGCACCTGTCAGTCATTTTGCACAGGGCTGCGTGCAACCTGCCACGGAATCCCTTCCTGTGGTCGTGATCCCGATCGCACCTGCGTTCGTCTGCGCACTCTCTGTGGTGCTCAGCGCGATTGAGCATGTGTCCGAGCGCGGTCTCGATTACCTCAGCCTCCGCTGAGCAGTCCTCACTGTCGATGCAGAAGGCTATGGCAACTTGGGCTGCTCTTAGATGTGTGAATTTCTCCTCAGCGAAATCAATCCTCTTAGACTCGTCCCAGTCCTTCCTCTCATCCCAGTCCTTGTACTCATCATCCAGGGGTTCGGTTCCGTCTATCGTGGACTGCATGCCTACCACTGCCCCAGTAAGCTTCTCGATCATCTCGGAAAGTGATTCGTCGTCAGCTCCGCAGTCGGGGCTGTCAAGACAAAACTGGAATGCTGAGATTAGGTTAGAGTCGATCTGAATCCTCTTCTCGAGGTGCTCTGTCCTGTCCTCATTCCTGTTGTCCATTCGGCTCTTCATGGCATTCCTGATGTGCTTGCCCATTGGCTTCTCATCTGATTCCTTCTCATCCCACGTGTCCTCTCCTGTGAGGTCATCCACTGCTCCCTCAAAGGGGTCCGCCTCTGCGTACTTCGGTGCTGCGTACTCCTCCAGAGTAGCACTCACCGACGCTCCGGCCAGCAGAGACACCACCGCAAGGGCAACTACGCCCGCCGTGACCGTCTTCCTCTTTTGCTCAGTCTTGTCGCTCATCTTTGGCTCCATTCCTATTCACCTGATACTCCAGTATCTGCAAAACCATATCATAATCTGGCCCAAATGCTCGATAATCGCTGCAAAAAGCCGCAAAAGGTGTATACCAAATTCTTCTCGTTAACATCGATGAAAAGACTCGTTGCCTCTCTGGTACTCCTGATCGTATCGTCCACCGCGGGGGCGTTTGCAGGGGAGGCTTCCAACGAAGAAGTGGTTGTGACTGTAGACAGCACGAACCTGAGGTTCTCGCCATCCTCTGTGACCATTGTAGAGGGAGACACGGTTCGGTTCTTCTGGAGCGGTGAGCTTCTGGCACACAATGCCGTGGCAGAAGAAGGTCTGTTCGACTCTGGGGAGGCTTCAAGGAACGTAGACTACTCATTCACCTTCGAAATAGGTACTAACGGGACCCATCAGTACGTCTGCGAGCCCCACGAAGAGTTCGGGATGGTCGGAACTGTCGTTGTCGAGCCAGCTCCTCCGGCCCCCACTCCGGAGCCAGAGCCATCGACCCCCGGGGGCGAGTCAGGTTCGTCGGGAGAGACGTGGATTCCTTTCTTCGGACTAGAGGTCGTCCTCTCGGTCTTGCTAATCGTCGCGATCTACCAGTTCGGAAGAACTCGGGGTATCGGAGAAGCGCGACTAGTGGGATCGGGTTCGGTAGAGTCAGAAGGCGACACCGCTGAGGATGTAGTCGAGCTTTGAGAGGGTCCCGTCTACATCGTCCTCATTCAGGACCAGAGGTGGCTTGATCTTGATCACGTTGTGAAGTGGTCCGTCGGTACTGAGGAGAACTCCCCTTTCCCTCATCTCGTTAACGAGCAAAGATGCCTCCTCACTGGCGGGCTCGAGGCTTTTCCTGTCGCTCACCATCTCGAATCCCAAGAAGAGCCCTCTACCTCTGACGTCCCCGATCACTCCATACGTCTCCTTCAGGATCTCTAGGCCGTTCTTGAAGCGTGAGCCCAAATCCCTAGTCCTAGAAAGCAGTGCTTCCTCCTCTATCACATCCATTACCGCCATGCCGATAGCGCATGACACCGGGTTTCCTCCGAATGTGCTGAAGAACTCCATACCACCGAAAGAGGAAGCTATCTCTCTCGTAGTGAAGACTGCTGCCATTGGGTGACCATTTCCTATTGGCTTACCCATTACGACTATGTCAGGCACAACCCCAGTCTCCTCGAAGGCCCACATGTGAGTGCCTACCCTTCCGAATCCGACTTGGACCTCATCTACTATCAGAACTCCGCCTGCCCCTCTTACAGAGGAAGAGACCTCCTTCAGGTAACCGTCTGGAAGGGGGACCTGCCCAGCACAAGAGAGCATGGACTCGATCAGCAGCCCCGCTATCTCACCAGCCTCTTTCAGGCTGGACCTCGCTTCGGAAGCGAAGTCGGAACCCGCCCTTCGATACGAGTCCGGAATAGGGAGGACGTGAACCCATGGCTCTGGCTCGCCCTTGCCACCAGGCCCCCTGAACTTATACGGGCTGAGGTCGACAAGCATACCTGTGTGTCCGTGGTACGCGCCTTCGATGACTGCCATGTCATTATTCCCGGTGTACGCTCTGGCAAGACGAATTGCAAGCTCGTTAGCCTCGCTACCCGAGTTGACGAGGAAGCCTACGCACAGTGACTGGGGGAGTGTCGAAGACAGTCTCGAAAGGTAGTCTGTTAGGCCCTCGTAGATATACCGACTGTTTGTGTTCAGCTGAGCCATCTGCCTCTGTCCTGCCTCAACAACGTGGGGATTGCAGTGACCTACGTGAGAGACGTTGTTGACGAGATCTAGGTACTTGGTCCCGTCAGATGAATGGAGGTACTGCATCTCCCCCCTTACGATGTGCAGAGGCTTCCCATGAGCGATTGACATCGCTTCGCTGATGTGTCGGTTTCTAGCTTCTAGAAGTTCAGAGATCTCACTCATCATCGAAGGCCTCTATCTGGACTGTTCGGAGAACCATGTCAGTGGTGGAGGGGAGGGTTGGACTTGTCTTACGACCCTGCTCGTCGAAGGAGCCCTCCAATTCCTCCACAGCTTTTCGCGTGGATTGGCCGTCCATAATTGATAGGTAGGTAATTCCGGTTTGCGGAAACAGGATTCCATTCTCCTAAGCGTTATGAAGGGATGTGTTTGGGGTAGGTCGTGCCTGGCACATTCGATAGGAGCAGGGGTCGCGCGCTGACTCGCGAGGTCTCACCGGAATTTGTCGAGGCTGTATCGAGTTACTTCGGCACGAGAACCCCTGACTACGAGGCTGCAAAGGGGTCCCAAGAGGCCTATTTCGCAGCGTTGAGGGCACATGGGAGCGAGGTAGTGACGCTCCCATCGATTGGGGGTTTTCCAGACTGCAGCTTCACCGAGGACACCGCCGTAATTGTTGACGATAAGGCCGTCATCCCGAACCTGGGGCATCCCAGCAGGGATGGGGAACAGGACTCGATTGCTGAGTTCCTGGCAGACGACTTCGAGATAGCTAGGATGCCCCCTGGGGCGACGTTGGACGGGGGAGACGTTGTCTTCTACGACGACCGGTTCCTGGTGGGCATTTCTACAAGGACCAACAAGGGGGGGGCTGCCTTCCTGGCCGGACACGCAAATGAAGGGGGCTTCGGGGTCCAGATCTTCGAAGTGCCTGAGAGCACCCTGCACCTCACTACCGTGTGCTCGAGCCCACGCCCGGGGACCATCGTTGCAGCAGAGGGGCACCTTACTGAGGCGGATCTCTCCTTTGCAGAGGAGCTGATCTGGATTCCCGAGGAAGAGAGTTACGCCGCAAATACGATCGCATACGGTGACCGAATCATCATCGCTGGGGGGTACAAGAAGTCCAGGCAGCTCATGCTGGACGCAGGTTTCTCGGTGACGACAGTCGAAATGGGCGAGTTCAGAGAGGTAGATGCTAGCCTGACCTGCCTCTCAGTTTTCATAGGGTGATTTTTTGAAGGTGGGTTGGTTCCGTAGATTGTGCATACAGTTGCCAAAGTGACCCTAGGGGTCGGAGGAGTGATGCTTGCAATCGGAGTCTTGCTCACAGTCATGGGTGGCTCAGAGTTAAGTTCACTCGAAGAGTTATCAATTGAAGATGAAGCAGTCTGGTCTGGGGATTCAGGAGTCTACGACGGTTTGGAAGACGACGATTCGTTGTTGATATTCGTCAGTGACGGAGTTAGGTGCGACGAGTTTAGCATGAACATCAGCAGGGAGGATGGGGGCAGGGATGCGAAATATGTGCATGATCAGTGCACCGCAGACGGAGAAAAGCCAATGGGGCACGAAGATGACCCTATGGGATGGTACCACATGGGTTCGATCCACAACCTGGAGGTCGGCGTCTCATACCAGGTCACGACAACTGCAGAGTTTGCTGCAGTACCAGAACAAGTAATCATCGAGTTAATTGAAGGTATTTTTGGTGGAATAGGGGGGATTCTCGGTGGCTCTACTTGTGCTTGCTGTGGGTTCTTGTTTCTAGTGATTGGGCTGGTCATGGCTCTGGTGATGAAGGAGGAAGCAGCGACGACATACCTAATCGACGAGCAGGGTAGGGTAATTCTGAACCAACAGCCTGGAGAAGCTAACACAGACGGCGATACGGAAGGAGGCCCCAGCGCGGCAGCCGATTGGTACAAACAGACTGAGAAATGAGGCTTTCAGGGTCGGTTTCTGACACCCTTCACCGAATCCATTAACAATGACTCTACGAGTCATTGCTCGATGGCTGAGCGGAACGCTAAGACTCCATCCCAGCGGATGTGGAGTAGGACATCGATTCTTCTAGGGATTCTTTTCCTGATGCAGACGTGGGCTCCAGTGGCTATTTCTGAGGATGTTGAGTTTGATGACATGCTGATTTGTAGCCACGCTACTTTGGGTCTTGGGGGCTTCTGCGATCAAAGAAACAACGCAGATGATGGCACAACTGGTATCACTGAGTGGGTTGAGGGGATGTACAACTTCAACATGACTAGCCCCACGGAAATCGAGTTCCAGGCATCCTGGGCAATTAGGGAGTGGGACAGAGGCGGGATGGACCTGTTCCTAGACCCAGGCATGACGAACGCACTTGAATCGGACAACATAGGACAGAACGATGGTTTGCCCGCTGACGTACTGAGGGCGGCATTTGACAACAATAGTGATCCGACGGATCCCTCATCCCCAACGATCGAGGAAACTCTTCTCTCTGAGGTTAACAGCAGCATTGCCCAGCTACTGTTAACATGGGGTGGATCATCTAGCCCCCAAACAGACTGGGCTCCAACGATTATGCTTCCAAACAGTACAGGTGTCCTTTCTGAGGTGAATTGCGAAACTAATGTAGATGATAACAGCGATGGGAACGCCTTCGAGCCCCCTATCTGCATCTCAACTAGCGTAGTAATCTCCATGGATGCCGACGATACGTACGGAATAGACCTCAGTCCGGCAGATCTAGAGTCGGCCCTAGAGGGGATGCTAATCATGGGGTCGCAAGTCACCACGAGATTCGACGTGGATGTCAGTCCCGGACACATGGGGACCTACGCCATTCAGCCACCCCCATACGCAACAGTGACCAACGCAGGAGGCACTATGGGAGAGATGGTTCACCACACAGAGGAGAACTACCACTCTGGCCTATGGAGTATAGATTGGCGTAGTCCTTCGGGCCCTCTAGCAAGCCAATCCTTCAGTGGCGACCTAGACATGACCTTGGGTTTCAGACAGACTGATACTACCGGGGTTGTGAGCGTCTCCTCCGATGACAAGAGCCTGGACCTACGAGTAGTGGTAGACATGACGGACGAAAGCAATGCCTTCGTAGAGGTTGTAGCCGCAATCTACCAAATACAGGCTTCCTCACTTGACCAGTGGGGAGTTCCCCCTCTAATGACCAAGGACAAAGCAAACATCCCCGTAATCACGTCGGACGGAATCAGAATGGCCTACCACACTGGTCTTCTGGATCTAAAGGATCTGTCTAACAACATCCCCGTATCTGGCATTGGAGAAGCCATAGGCAACTCAAACCCTGATGTTAACGTACAAATGGGGGAGTTCCAGTGGACTCATGTTTCCCAGCCGCCGTTGGATCCCGGTGGACTGAACTACACCCATGGCTTTGGTTGTTTGAGAGTTGACTACTACTGTCTAAATGGTTCTGTAGCTATGGACGACACGTTCCCTGTGTACATGAGGTCTGTGAGCCACACATTCCCTCTCAGCCTAGCTGATCTTCTGGGTGGGAACCTAGGGGATGGCGTAGGATTCTTGAACCAAGTAACGGGAGACGACCTGAACACACTAATGAACTCCGGAGTAGAG
>Ga0310344_10004276_pt1 | contig 10608 bp, 8 predicted proteins | sample HC15DNA20200_MG_FD_203801 | JGI IMG/M metagenome (GOLD analysis project Ga0310344, IMG submission 203801) | Marine microbial communities from station ALOHA, North Pacific Subtropical Gyre - HC15-DNA-20-200_MG | ecosystem: Environmental > Aquatic > Marine > Oceanic | place: Pacific Ocean: North... | reverse complement strand
GAAACTAAGACACCAATATTATTTTTATCCGGTAACCCGGCATTAACTAACAGCTCAATTAAATCAATGGCCGCATCGCCGCTTTCAACCCTAATAACTCCCGCGTCGCCCGCCACTGCATCAAATGCCTCAATGGCTCCTGCCATTGAGCCTGTATGCGCCAATGCTGCCGCCCTTCCTCCTGCGGAAACGCCCATCTTGAGTGCTACAACAGGCTTTCCTGCGTCACGTGCACGGCGGCAGGCTGCCAGAAAGTCCTTTGGCTGTCGAACAGCTTCAATGAGACAGAAAACAAGTTTTACATCAGGGTCCTCAACAAAATAATTTATATAATCCGCTGTCGTAAGCCCGACCTCATTACCGCTTGTAACAATGTATCCAACGTCAATACCGCGATCAATTAGCGTCCGTCCAATGCCGGGCGTCGTGGTTCCGCTTTGTCCCACCATGGCAACTGGACCCGTAACCAGCTCTCGAATTCGGTCGTCGGGAAGGGACAGTGACCTTCCTTTTGCTGATAGGCTGCCAAGACAATTGGGGCCACATACCGCCATACCAGTTTCTTCAATAACGCCGCGGAGCTCATTTTCTAATGCGACACCCCTTTCTGTTCCGAGTTCGGAAAATCCCGCTGCATAAATGGTTGCACTGCGGGTACCCATAGAAGCCGCCTCACGTAAAATGCCACAGACAGAATTCGCTGCACGCATGACAACAAGATGATCTGGAGTTTCAGGAAGATCAGATAGATCTGGATAACATTGCACTCCCCAGATTTCTTTTAAACGTGGATTTACCGGCCAAACAGGACCGTTGAAATTAAAGCGCTTGTAGTTAGCAAAAATACGCGCCGTCCAATCCATTGGATTTTCGCGGGCACCAAGGATTGCGACACTTTGCGGGTTTAAAAGGGCACCAACTTTACTCGTAGACTCTCCTTCCATATCTTTTCTTTCTTTTCTCTTCCTTCTTTATACATTCCGCTCAGATATTCGCGCAGCCTTTACCTGTTTGCAACGCCTTGTCAGCCATTGACAGAATATCAACCGGGCGTAGGCTAATATTTCAGGAAGAAACAAGCCGGCTATAAAAATGTTAAATCCTTTGGCAAATAAAGAAATTGACATAATAGGCTATGGCGAGGTCAAGAATGTTCGTCGCTCGGGGCGTTCAACCTACGATGTTGCAGCCGAAGCAACTTCTCGGGTATTAGAATATACAGGCCTTAGTACTAAGGATATTGACGGTATGTCGACTGTCCTTCCTTCGAGCGAGGCCGGCAATAATTTCTGGTCAAATTACCTTGGGGATCATCTGGGATTACAAACTTCCTGGACCCAAACAACTGATATCGGTGGAGCATCTATGCCTGGAAATGTTGCTCGCGCCGCTGCCGCCATCCAGTCAGGCTATTGCGAAACTGTTCTATCCATTGCGGCCGCCGTCCCGACAACGCGGCGGGTCGACGACCAACGTTCCTACAGATCAGAATTTCGTAACCCAACTGGCATACAAGGCCCCCCTGGTGCATTCGGGTTAATAATGCACCGTTACATGCATGAGTATGATTTAAAGTTTGAGGCTTTAGGTAAGCTTGCCGTGGCACAGCGAAATGGTGCCCTTGTGAATGACTTTGCGGTGGAAGGGTTGCGTAAACCAATAACGGTCGATGACTATCTAAATGCACGCATGGTTTCAACTCCACTGCGTTTACTGGATTCAGTGATGCCTTGCGATGGAGGAAACGCGATCATCATTACCTCAACTGAGAAGGCTAAAAAATTAGGATTAAAAAATATTGCCCACCCAATCTCCTATGCAGAGCTCACGAACTTTAATATTCATGACCAGTTACCAGATATAACAGAGACGGGATTTGGTGTGGCCGGGCCACAAGCTCTCGAAAAAGCGGGCATGTCAACAGATGATATTGATATGTTCCATCCCTATGATGACTTCCTGATTGCTGAAATGCTGCAACTTGAACAGATAGGATTCTGCTCGCGCGGGGAGGGTTCTGACTTTTTACTATCAACTGATATCTCTCCCAGCGGGACATTGCCGATTAACACAGGTGGTGGCCAAATTTCGGCTGGTCAACCGGGATTAGCGGGGGGACAGCTCAATATAATTGAAGCATTGCGCCAGCTGTTTGGTGAGGCAACTGATCGTCAAGTGCCAAATCCTTCCACTGCCATGTGCACAGGAATTGGCGTTATCCCATATGTCCGCAATTGGGGTACCAGTGCCGTACTGATTTTGGAGCGAGGATAATGGCAAAACGTGATAAAAAACCCCGCCCGGCGCCCACGCCAACTAATATTACGCAGCCTTTTTGGGATGGCATCAACGAGCACAAATTTCTCCTCCAGTATGATTCGGTTGCAGACAAATATCAGTTCTATCCGCGGGGTTTGAGTGTTCATACAGGAAAACAAGATCTGGAGTGGCGAGAGGTTTCTGGAAAAGGGACTATTTATTCATATACCGAGACAGTGATTCCGGCGAGAGGTTTTGAAGGGGAAGAACCTTACATGATCGTCGCTGTAAATCTTGAAGAAGGCGTGAGGATAATGAGCCTACTGCACAACTGTCCTAATGAAAGCGTCAAAATTGGTACGCCTGTTCGACTTTGTTGGGATAAAATAAATGATGATTTTGAATATTTTGCTTTTGAACCGGACCGGTAATCAACAATGACTTCATTAAGTTTTCTTGTAGATAGTCAGGAAGATGCCAAATTTCGGGCTAAAGTTCGTAACTGGTTAACAAAAAATCTTCCTGACAACCTTCGCGGCTGGTCGACCCGGCCGCCTAGAGATATGATCCAACCTTGGCACTTCAAACTATACGAACAGGGGTGGATTGCTCCCCATTGGCCCAAAGAATACGGGGGAATGGAGGCAAGCATATCCGAACAGCTAATTCTCCAGGAGGAGCTTGGCCGCGCGGGCGCTCCTATTCTATCCCGTCAAGCTTTGGGCCACATCGGGCCTATCTTAATGCGTCACGGCACCGACGCACAAAGATCTGAGCACTTGCCTGGAATGCTCTCAGGGGAAGTAATGTGGTGCCAGGGTTACTCTGAACCAGGCTCTGGATCTGATCTCGCAAGCCTTAAAACTCGGGGTGACGTTGATGGCGAAGATATTGTTATAAACGGCCAAAAAATATGGACGACCGGAGGCCATTTCGCCGACTGGATGTACGCTCTTATTCGGACCAACCCTGATGCCCTCAAGAAACAGGCTGGCATTTCAATGGTACTTATTGATTTAAAGACTTCAGGTATAACCATTCGCCCAATTAAAACGATCGCAGATGATGAAGAGTTCGCTGAGGTTTTCTTTGATGACGTCCGTATCCCAGCAACCAATCTTGTTGGTGAGTTGAACAACGGCTGGTCGGTCGCAAAGGCTCTCCTCGCATCCGAACGCATTGGGAATGCCAATCCTCAAATGGCACTTCAATGTTTGGATAAGTTACAGCGTGTCGCGAATGCAACCGGCGCCATTAATAACCCGGTCTTTAAGGATAAGGTGGTTGGTCTTGAACTGGATGTTCTGGCCCAGTCAGCGGTTTTTTCACATGCTGTCCAGCAAGCCAAGGCAGGAATGGATATAGGAGCAGGCTCTTCCTTTATGAAGATTGTTGCTACGGAGAACATTCAACGCATCGCCGACTTAATGTTTGAAGCAGCGGGAGATCATGCAGCGGATGTGGAACCAATGGAAACGGAAGAGGGCCCTGTAGACGTTTCCGTCCTGTGGCGCGAGGTCCGGCGCATAACAATTTATGCTGGATCTAGTGAGATCCAGCGCAATATCACAGCGAAACGGGTTCTCGGTCTCCCCTAAAATATTTTATAATTTAATTTGCTTCGGATTGCTGTTCCAAAAAGACAGGCTCTTCGCGCGCGCCGTCTGCGGCCGCATCCAGTGAAATATTAGGGTCCCACAATTTTCCAACAAATCGACAACCGTTAGCTGTATCAGAACAACTAGAAGCCAGCCAAACCGCAAGTGGGTCCATAATATCAACCGGCAAAAGTACTTTACTGGGATCTTTCGGCCTGTTCGGATCCGTATCCGCTGACCCTCCAGGTAATAGTGCATTAACAGTAATTCCAGTTCCATCAAGGTCTCTAGCCCAGATCAGCGTTTCGGACTCGACTGCTGCCTTGGTAACCCCATATGGTGAATTTCGTGGCCCCGAAAAGTTTCTCCTTGAAGTGGAAATATTGATTATTTTACCGGATCCTTTTGCACGAAAATGTTCGACAGCGGCCCGAGCCATAAAGAATGTCCCGATGACATTTACCTGTACCGTTTGCTGATATATTTCCGGATCGGTTTCGTAAAAAGGTAGAGAGTTACCCTGCGTTGGCAAACCCGGCCCCCGCATCAGCCTTCGAGCATTATTAAAGAGGACATCGCAACGCCCGAAATTCTCAATAGTTTTTTTTACGGTATCGCGGCACTGATTAAGGTCCAAGATATCTGTCGTCGCAGCTATGGCATTCTCAGCTCCCGCGGCTTCATTCAGTTCGACAGAAGCCCGAATGCACCCCTCTTCATCAGTCGAGGCAATTACCAAACGGGCCCCACACTGGGACAATGCTTTGGCCATAGAAAACCCTAATCCCCTATCGCCACCTGTCATAATTACAACCCGCCCATCTAAAGAAATTTCGGGAATTGGAAAGGTGGACATCTTAGTTTGCTCCGTAGTTCATGTTAAGGGCATCACTTGCACGCCTCTCCTCATCAACAACTAAACCGTGCCCAAGTGTAATGCGGTTCATCATTGCAAAACGGGCACAAACGATAATTGCTTCATGAAAAGACTGTTCATCCCACCCCGCGGCTAATACAGCATCGGCATCAGCCTTGGTGATCCTGGAAGGTGTAAGGGTCAAAATTCTTACATATTCAAGAAGTGGTTTGAGCTCGTCTCTAACCGGCGCGCCATCAATGCTTTCCGACAAAGGTTCGAATACCTCAGGGTCAGTTCCAAGATTTACAGCAACACGGGAGTGACCGGCAAAACAATACTCGGAATCGTTCAGTTTTGAAACATAAGCGGCGATCATTTCTTTATCGGCCGCAGTTAACATTCCCTCCCGCCTCATAAAGGCACGCGAAAAAATTTGTAAACCCTTATGAGCCTCCGGGTTAAAGACTTGCCATAACTTACGAACACCAGCATCTGCTGGGAGTGATGGTAAAAACGGCATGACATACCTCATTTTGTAATCATTCCTATGTATCTATTGATGCGCGACCAGCCGCTGGATTGCAAGACGTTAGCCTTTCAATTTTGCCGTTCCCCCAAGGTGACAAGTGCTATACCACCCAGAATTAAAACTAAACCCGTGCCCAGGGTTAGCGTCAATACCTCTCCTAAAAACATAACACTGGTTGCTAGAGCCACAATTGGTCCTCCGAGCAGACCAACTGAGGTGGTCAAGGCCCCAAGCCTTTGAATTGCTGAGGCGATGGACCACAAGCCTAACGCGGTCCCGATAGCGCCGCCATAAAGGAGTAATCCGCACAATTCTATAGACCATGTAGGGGTGCGGTAATCTTCAACCCAAATTGAAAATGGGAGGGTTACAGCGGTAGCGAGGAGTAACTGCCATGGTCCAAGTTGTAGCGGCGTTAGGTGCCATTTATGACCTCGCATTTGGAGTATTGCTATTGACCAGGAGATCGCGGCAAGGACACACATACCGCTACCCAACCAGGCGCCCTTATCTGACCAGTCTAGTTCTAGCGGATTAAACAAAATTCCCAAACCACTAAGGCCGAGCACGACCCCACACACTCTCATCCCCGTCATCTTCTCTCGAAATATTAAAACTGCAGCTGGCGCAACCCAGAGGGGTGTCGAGTAGCCAAGCAATGCTCCACGCCCTGCAGGAATAAACATCATTGCTGTATGAACAAGGGACACGTAGAAGCCCATCATACAGAATCCAACACTTAAAATAGCGGGCAAATCTGATCGACTGGGACGTTTTAACTCACCGCGTACTGCTAGTATGGCCAGAAGTACGAGCGCACCCAGAAAAACCCTTCCAGTGGCAAACCAAAGTGGGGGTAAATAATCCACGCCCATAGACATAACTGGCCACAACCAGCCATAAGAGAGAATTCCCGCAAATAGAAAACAGAAGCCGGATTTTTGGCTCGTAAAAAATTTCATTGAATACTCTCGAAAATTATTGAAATTACTGAAGCCTAAAGCACCGAGATCGAACTGACTTAATCATTAAAGGTAAGCTATGCACTTTCCGCTATATTTAAGCCATCAATTAATAAAAATCTGACAAAATTTTAACGTAATCTTCATTCTTTTGCAGACATAGCGCTAATGGACCGTTATAAGATGATAAATTTTTCGGCTGCGAACGAAATAACCATCTTTTTGTAAAAGTAGTTAAATGCCCTTAAGAACCTGGCAACAAGACATCATCGATCAATTCCCATCAATCGTTAAAGAGCACCGACGGTTTATTCTAAAGGCGCCGACCGGAGCAGGCAAAACTGTACTCGCAAGTGAACTTATTAAGCGCTTTTACCAAAACCAAAAAGTAATCGTATTGTGTCATCGGTTGGTATTACTTGAGCAACTCGAGGGGGCTTTGCGTGACGAACATAACGTCAGAAAATTAACCGTGTCGGATACGGGGGCCGCTTTCGAAGGCTATGATATCCTGCTTTCCACGAGTATGCGCGCCAAGGATGTATTGGCTGATGCCATTCCAAAAGCAGATTTAATTATCGTTGATGAAGCTCATCGTGTTTCGCCCAATGGTAAGGGCTACAAACGTATTCTCGATGATTTTAAAGAACATGGTAAAGATAAGGCCCAGCTAATAGGGTTAACCGCTTCACCCGAGCGGCGGACCGGTGACCAACGAGATCAGTTAAATTTGGCCTTCGATGCTATTATTGATTGTGCCGACATTGAAAACTTGATTGCAGAGGGTGTGTTAGTTCCCCCAGTATACCGGACCCATTTTGTACATGATCTTGACCTAAGCGGAATTGATATCAGTTCTGGTGATTTTCCGGTCTCAAAACTAGCTCCGGCTATCGTAAAATCATCCATGATCGACTACGCAATGACCAGCTACGCTCAAGAACGTGAGAAGGTAACACCGCGCCCCATCTCTGCCTGGTTCTGCGCGGATATAAGCGTCGCAGAGGAGACACTATTCCGTATACGCCAGGCTGATATTTCAGCGGAAATTGTGACAGCTAAAACACCGATAAAAGAACGCATGAAGCTCCTCTGGGGGCATGAAAACGGTGAAGTAGAGGCGATGGTGTCGGTTGGCGTGTTAGCAGAAGGCTGGGACAATCCTCACTGTAATATCATTGTTCACCTTAGACCAACACTATCAAAAGTACTTTGGGGCCAATCAGTTGGCCGTGGTCTCCGTTCGGCACCCGAAAAAGAAAAATGTGTAATTATTGACGTCAGTTCTAATTGGACGACCTTTGGTCCTGTTGAGAAACTAGAATGGAGCCTTTGGAGCCATCGAAAATCATATATGCAGTTTACTAACCGTTTTAATTGGGTAGGCCAACAACAGGACGGTGAAGCAGGAAGAGATGCATACCTACTTTGCGAAAACAAACTTTCTAATAAAACACGTTGTTCTTACATATACAAAAAAAATTTATATGAAGATGACACCTGCCCAGTATGCGGCACCTACGCGGCCATCGACATCTATAAAGAGCAAACACAGGACGGCTCATTAACGGAAAACCGTCTTCACACACTTTTCTTCGACCGTGTTCCGAGGGTTTTCGATGAAATGAATCTTTCAGTATGGCGAAACCTCGGAGGCACTGCCTGGCGCACAGCCACGCCTAAAGAACAAGTTTTTCTAGCATTTTGTATGGCTTTTGACGTTGTCTCCGGTACAACTACTCGATCAGAATCGGATTATTGGGATATAGCTTTGAAAGCCGAAACCAAGATCCGTAAATACCTTGTTGAAAATGAAATCCAAATTATCAAACAGGATGAATTTGACCTTTCCATTATTGCTGATGGAATGCTAACCGGTCGCGAAATAAGAACTGTCCAAGCCCATTACGGAATCCTGATCTGCGGAACTGCCTTTGAAGAACATGAATTAGATGAAAGTGAACGAAAATATCAAAAGGCCATCAGAATCGCTGAACGCCTAGCTGTCATGGGATGTTCCAGCCAAGATAACTTGCCGTATTTTAATGCCTCAGAACATTTAGCATCGCTATAACTAATGAAAAATGTTAGGTGGGAAAGCAATTTTTTTCTCTGGAGTTATAACAAAAGTAAAAAGGCCGCCGCCCCTAAGGGCGGCGGCCCTACTAATTGCTCCGGTGCCTACTCTAGAAAACTACTCTAAGCAATTAGCTGTCCCAAACCTCGTCCCAACTTCCTAGCGTTGCTGCCTTAGAATACTCGGTCGCACGATTTTCAAAGAAATTTGCATGCTCAACGCCATTCAGGATTTCATCTAGCCAAGGCAAAGGATTCTTTTCAATACGGAATATAGGTTGCAAACCGAGTTGTGAAAGACGGCGGTCAGCTATAAAGCGAATATAATCTTTTACTTCTGCTGCAGTTAATCCCTCAGCCGGCCCAAGTTCAAATGCTAGGTTGATAAAGGCATCTTCATGGTCGACTACAGTGTTACATGCGAGATAAATTTCCCGTTGTAACTCGGCAGTCCAAATTTCCGGATTCTCCGACACAAAGGTCCGAAATAATTTAATCATAGATTCACAGTGCAAGCTTTCATCGCGTACCGACCAGGAAACGATTTGTCCCATACCTTTCATTTTATTATGGCGTGGAAAGTTGAGGAGGATTGCAAATGATGCGAAGAGCTGCAGACCTTCGGTAAATGCTGCAAATACTGCCAAGGTCATAGCAATATCCTTCTTACTCTCGCAGTTAAAGCCTTGCATATAGTCATACTTGTCTTTCATCTCCTTATATCGGAGAAACGCCTCATACTCGGTTTCTGGCATGCCAATCGTGTCTAGAAGATAAGAATACGCTGCGATATGTACTGTCTCGATATTGGAAAACGCCGCCAACATCATTTGGACCTCGGTCGGTTTAAAGACTTGAGTATAATGCTTCATATAACAATTATTGACCTCAATATCCGCTTGAGTAAAAAAACGGAATATTTGTGTCAACGTATGCCGTTCTTCTGCCTGTAACTTATTATGCCAGTCTTTCACGTCGTCCGCCAAAGGCACTTCTTCAGGGATCCAATGGACTCGCTGTTGTGTCAACCAAGCGTCATAGCACCACGGATAGCGGAATGGCTTGTATACAATTTTCTCTTCCAACAGCGACATATTAAACTTTCCTAGTGAAATTTGTATTTATTGACAGGAGAGACATTCCTCGTAGTCGTTATCATTTTCTGAATTCTGCTGGGGTACCGCCTCTGCTATGGGCACATGAATAGCGTCGGGTGAAGGTACGGGCATGGCACCATCAGTCATCATTTCACTTACCTCTTGCTTTTGGGAAACGGCCTCAGCACGTTGAATTGATTTTGATCGGCAATAATACAAACTTTTTACGCCTTTCTTCCATGCCTGCCAATGAATCTGGTGTAACATTTTCTTTTCTACATCAGCCGGTAAAAACACATTTACAGATTGAGATTGGCATATGAATTCCGCTCTATCCCCAGCCAGATCTATGATCCAGCGTTGATCAAGCTCGAACGCCGTCTTAAATACGTCTTTTTCATCATCGGTCAGGAAATCGAGATGCTGAACCGACCCCTCATGAGTTGTAATAGAAGACCAAACCTCATTGGTATCCTTACCCTTTTCTTCTAGCAACGCCTTTAAATATTTGTTCTTAACGCTGAAGGACCCTGACAGTGTCTTGTGTGTAAAAGAATTGGCTGCAATCGGCTCAATCCCTGGTGATGACCCACCGCAAATTATCGAGATTGATGCTGTTGGCGCGATTGCCATCTTGCTCGAAAATCGTTCCATAATTCCATAATCAGCAGCATCTGGGCAGGCACCACGCTCCTCTGCCAATTTCACTGACGCGACATCTACCTGTTCTCTGATGTATTTGAAGATTTTTTTATTCCATACCTTCGCCATAACAGATTCAAGCGGAATATTTTGCGATTGAAAAAATGAATGTAGTCCCATGACCCCAAGGCCGACGGAGCGCTCACGCATGGCAGAGTAACGTGCCCGAGCCATTTCATCCGGTGCATTATCAATAAAATCTTGAAGAACATTGTCTAGAAATCGCATCACATCTGGAACAAATTGTTTGTTATCTTTCCAGTTAGACCAGGTTTCTAAATTAAGTGAACAAAGACAACAAACGGCCGTACGTTCTTGACCATCCTTATCCATTCCTGTTGGAAGTGTAATTTCACTACAAAGATTCGACATTTTAACTTGTAAATTGGCAAGCTTATGATGTTCCGGAATCGCCTTATTAACGTGGTCGATGTAAATGAAATAAGGTTCGCCAGTTTCTACGCGAGCTGTCAGCAAACGAACCCAGAGAGAGCGAGCGGAAACTGTACGAACGACGTGGCGATCT
>Ga0310344_10004274_pt1 | contig 10610 bp, 4 predicted proteins | sample HC15DNA20200_MG_FD_203801 | JGI IMG/M metagenome (GOLD analysis project Ga0310344, IMG submission 203801) | Marine microbial communities from station ALOHA, North Pacific Subtropical Gyre - HC15-DNA-20-200_MG | ecosystem: Environmental > Aquatic > Marine > Oceanic | place: Pacific Ocean: North... | reverse complement strand
CAAAGCGATGGTGGATTTGAAAAAATGAAAATGTTCCTGCAAGGCGAATGGGCCGAACGCGATGAGCGGATCGATGTCGTCAATCCGTTCAACAGCGAGGCGTTTGACACGGTGCCGTCGGCAACTCCGGCGGATGTGTCATCTGCAGTTGATGGGCTGGCTGCGGGCGCCAAATTAATGGCGGCGATGCCGGCGATGGAGCGGTGCGCTATTCTGCGCAAGGCAGCGTTGCTGCTGCGTGAACGTGAAGATGAAGTTGGCACGCTGATTTCCACCGAGGAAGGTAAGATTCTCGGGGAGGGAAAACTGGAGGTGACGCGTGCGGCTGAAACGATCGATGTCTCGGCTGATGAAGCGCGGCGAATTACCGGTGAAGTGCTTCCGTTGGATGCGGCTCCCGGTGGAGCAGGCAAGTTTGGGTTCACGCTACGGGTGCCGGTGGGCATCGTGGCGGCGATTACGCCGTTTAATTTCCCACTCAACCTCGTGGCGCACAAGGTCGGCCCGGCGATTGCCGCAGGTAACGCAGTGCTCATCAAGCCTGCTACCGACACCCCGCTCTCGGCACTGAAACTCGTCGAGATTCTGCTCGAGGCCGGCTTGCCACCAGAAGCCATTGCATGTGTCACTGGCCCGGGCAGTTCGATTGGCGCGGCGATCTGCGCGGAGGAACGCATTCGCAAAATCAGCTTCACTGGCAGCGCAGAGGTGGGCAAAGCGATCTGCGCTGCCGCCGGACTCAAACGCGTGACGATGGAGCTCGGCTCCAACAGCCCGCTCATTGTGCTGGATGATGCTGATCTCGAGAAGGTCGCCACTGCCACCGTCGCCACCGGTTTCGCCAATGCCGGGCAAGTTTGTATTTCCTGCCAGCGCGTTATCGCCACCGGCGGAATCCACGATGATTTGCTTGATGCCTTGCAACCGCGGGTCAGTGCGCTGAGTGCCGGCGATCAATTAAATGAAAGTACCAATGTCGGCCCGCTTGTGCGCGAGGGCGATGCGGAGCGGGTGGCCGATTGGGTGAGCGACGCTGCCGGCAACGGCGCCCGCCTCCTTTGCGGTGGCGAACGCAATGGCGCAGTGGTGCAACCGGCGTTGTTGGCCGATGTGCGCCCGGACATGCGCCTGAGCTGCGACGAACTCTTTGGCCCTGCCGTGGGCGTGACACGCGCGGCGAACATCGACGAGGCCATCGCGCTGGCCAATGACACCAACTACGGTTTGAGTGCGGGCATTTTCACCGAGAACCTAGACGCCGCCTTGCGGTTTGCCCACGAAGTGGAAAGTGGCAACTTGCATATCAACTGGGGGCCCATGTGGCGTGCGGACTTCATGCCCTACGGCGGCCTCAAAGACAGCGGCCTCGGCAAGGAAGGCCCCAAGTACGCCATCGAGGAAATGACCGAGACGAAAATGGTGGTGATCCACGGCAAGTAACATCTCCGAGAATCTGGCATTTAACTTGCGTCCGATGAGTTCAATTGATAGGACTCGGCACATGAGGAGATTGTTAGTGATCACGGTGCTGGGCTTGATCTTGGTGGGTTGCGGGAAAAAGGAACCCGGTGAATCGGCGGCCAACGAGGGTGGAAATACCCCTAAGACAAAACCACCTGATGTAGACATCCTCATGGCTGCAGGGGGCGGAAATCTTGATGCACTCAAGCAACATATTGAAGCCGGCACCGATCTGAACCAGCGTTCGGCGGATGGCCAAAAAACCACCCCACTGATAGCGGCCGCCGCCTTCGGAAAAGCGGGAGCGGCCAAGGCACTGATAGAAGCCAAGGCGGACTTGAACCTCCAAAACAAGGATGGCAATACAGCATTGCATACGGCTGCGTTCATGTGTCACCCCGAGATCGTGGAGGCGCTCCTGAAGGCGGGCGCGAATAAGACAATCAAAAGTAATGTAGGGGCAACCGCACTTGATGGAGCACAAGCGCCTTGGAATCAGGTCAAGCCTGTCTATGATCTTCTTAACGGCATCCTCTACAAACCAATCGGCATCCCATTGGATTATAATCGGATCCAGCAAACGCGACCTAAGATTGCCGAGTTGCTTCGTTAGTTTTAAGAGCGACAAGATTACTAGCGAAAACTTGGCCCTAGAATTCTGGATTCATCATGCAGAATCCGCCGGCAACTGGTGAGGATGTGCTCCCACCCTCATCCATACCCAAAAACATCGAAACCTCGTTCTGTAAACGTTGGGTGCCTTCGCAAGGCTGCTGAGCATTGTGATGCACCGGGCGATTATCGTTTTTACCAATCACAACAAATATCTGAACAGCACAGGATATCCCGCAGGCTTTGAGCAACCCGTGTGACAAGCAATGCCTCCTGAAATTTTTTGCTCACCTTCACCTTCACCACAGTGCCGCTTCTACTAATCCAAGGGTATGGCGGCGTATGCTACTCGTTTGTGAACACGCTGCTCAATAGCAAGCAAACTCGAGAAACAACCGTACAGCCTCTAGTCCGGACGACCTCCTAGTTTGCTTGCTCCACTTGCTCACTAAAGGCAATCTGCGCTATGCATCGCCTACTTTTCATTGTGGCAGTGATGGGCATTTCCGTTTCGGGTGCGGATGAATCCAAGAAGACCACCTCCGCGCATCTGTCTCTCGAACGCATTTATACAAAACGTGAGTTTTCGTCGAAGAGATACAGCGTGAAATGGCTTGAGGCGGGGCAGGGGTATGCGCGGATGGAAAAGTCGAAGGGGACGAAGGATGCGCGGGATCTTGTGCGGGTGGATCCGGCGACGGGGGAGAAGGAGATTCTCGTTGCAGCCAAGGCGTTGATTCCGGCTGGGGAAAAGAAGCCGCTGGCGGTGAGTGGGTACACGTTCACGAAGGATTTGAAGAAGGTGCTGATTTACACGAACACGCGGCGCGTTTGGCGGGTGCATTCGCGCGGGGATTACTGGGTGCTCGATCGCGCGAGCGGCAAGTTGCACAAGCTCGGCGGCAAGGAGGCAAAGGGGGCGACGCTGATGTTCGCCAAGTTTTCGCCCGCGAACAGCAACCACGTGGCGTATGTGCGTGAGCGGAATGTGTACATGGAAGACTTAACCACCGGCAAGGTGACAGTACTCACGAAACGCCGGAAGGACACAGTGATCAACGGCACGTTTGATTGGGTGTACGAAGAGGAGTTGGGACTGCGGGATGGCTTTCGCTGGAGCCCGGACGGCAAATCGATCGCTTATTGGCAACTCGACGAGGATGGAGTGAAGGAAATGACGATGCTTAATCATGTGCCTGGCAATTACCCGCAGATCATTCAGTTTCGGTACCCGAAGGTGGGCGAGACCAATTCGCGTTGCCGCATCGGCGTGGTGCCGGCAACGGGCGGCGAGACGAAATGGGTTCAGGTGGAGGGCGATTCGCGCGAGCATTACTTGGCGCGCATGGAATGGGCGGATAACTCGACGCAACTTCTCATCCAGCGCCTGAACCGCCTGCAAAACCACAACACCGTGCTGCTTGCCGATGCGGCTACGGGCAAATTGCGAACGGTTTACACGGACAAGGATGACGCGTGGATCGAGGTGCGATTTGGGTTTACCGACTGGGTGGATGACCGGTTCACCTATGTGAGTGAGCGCGAGGGTTGGAGGCAGTTGTATCTGATCTCGCGCGATGGCGATTCGCAGAAGGTTACGCGCGGAAAGTATGACATCGTGCGGATGCTCAAGGTGGATGCAGCAAACAATTGCGCCTACTTCATCGCGTCGCCGAAAAATGCCACCGAGCGTTATCTCTATCGCATTGGCCTCGACGGCAAAGGACTTAAGCGATTATCGCCGGCCAAGCAGCGCGGCTCGCATAGCTACAGTATTTCACCGGACGCCAAATGGGCAGTGCACACGTTTTCGAACATCCAATCGCCGCCGGTCACACAGTTGATCAATCTGCCCACGCACGAGACGGTGCGTGTGTTCGAAGACAATAAAGCTCTGCGCGCCAAGGTGAAAACGCTCGCCCAGCCGAAGCGCGAGTTTTTCAAAATAGATATCGGTGATGGCGTGGAGGTTGATGCCTACGCGGTGCTGCCACCGAAGCTGGATCGAACAAAAAAATATCCACTCTTCATTTACGTCTATGGCGAGCCGGCCGGGCAGACGACGGTGAATCGCTGGTCCGGCCCCGGCGGGATGTGGCACTGGATGCTGGCGCAGCAGGGTTACGTGGTGATGAGCATCGACAATCGCGGCACTACCGCGCCGCGCGGCAATGCCTGGCGAAAGAGCATTTACCGGCAGGTGGGCATCCTCGCCTCCAAGGATCAGGCGGCGGCGGTGCGGCAGATGTTGAAGGATCGACCGTATCTCGATGCCAAGCGCGTGGGTGTGTGGGGCTGGAGTGGTGGCGGCTCAATGACGCTCAATGCGATGTTTCGATATCCGGATCTCTATCACGCAGGCATTTCCATCGCACCGGTGCCGGACCAGCGGCTCTACGATACCATTTATCAGGAACGCTACATGGGCCTGCCTAAGGACAACAAGGAGGGCTACAAGAATGGCTCGCCGATCACCTTTGCGAAAAACCTGAAAGGCAAACTGCTGCTCGTTCACGGCACAGCGGATGACAACGTGCATTATCAAGGCATGGCCAAGCTGGTGGATTCCTTGGTGGCGCACGGAAAACAGTTCGAGATGATCGCTTATCCGAATCGTTCCCACTCAATCCGCGAAGGCAAGGGCACCACGCTGCATTTGCGCACGGCGATGACGCGCTTTCTGCATCGCCACTTGCCGGCGGGGTCGCGTTGACAAATGCGTGTTGCCTGTTACCTTCGTGCTTCACCCGATTGATTCATGAAAAATCTTTTTGTTGCCCTGACTGTGCTGCTGGCGATTTCTGTTTCCGCCAAGGATAAGCGACCGAACATTCTGTTTGTCTTCAGTGACGACCACGCCACGCATACCATTGGCGCGTACAACGGCTGGCTGAAGTCGGTGAATCCCACGCCGGAGATCGACAAGCTGGCCAAGGACGGGATGGTTTTTGAGAAGAGCTTTTGTTCGAACTCCATTTGCGGACCAAGCCGCGCGGTGATCCTGAGCGGCAAGCACAGTCACAAGAATGGTTTCATGAACAATGGCAACACGTTCAACTGGAACCAGCAGATTTTTCCGAAGCTGCTCCAGAAGGCCGGCTATCAAACGGCCATCTACGGCAAGAGCCACCTCAAGGGCAACCCGCAGGGGTTTGATGACTGGATGGTGCTGCCGGGGCAGGGGCTCTATTACAATCCGGATTTCTTCACGCCCAAGGGCAGGGTGCGCATTGATGGGCACGCCACAGATGTGGTGACCGACCTCGCGGTGGATTGGCTCAAGAAAAAGCGCGCGGACGACAAACCTTTCATGTTGATGGTGCAACACAAGGCGCCGCACCGGTGCTGGATGCCCGCGCTGCGTCACCTGAAACTGTATAACGACATCGACATCCCCGAGCCCGACACGTTGTTTGACCGATACAAGGACAACGCCCATCCCGCGCGGCATCAGGAGATGGAGATCGACCGCCACATGGATCCGAACTACGACCTGTTTGTGGATCTCACCGCCGACTTCACCGGCACGCCCATCCAACAGCGGCAGGATCGTTCCGCCCGCAACAATATGAAACGCATGTCCGCCGCGCAAATGAAAGCATGGCGCGCCCACTACGGTCCGCGCGATGAGGCCTTCCACAAGGCCAAACTCAAGGGCAAGGATCTCGTGCGCTGGAAATATCAGCGTTACGCGAAGAATTACCTGCGCTGTGTGCGCGGCGTGGACGACAGCGTTGGCCGCCTGCGCGCCACGCTCAAGGAACTCGGCCTCGACGACAACACCGTTGTCATTTACAGCTCCGACCAAGGTTTCTACATTGGCGACCATGGCTGGTACGACAAGCGCTGGATGTATGAGGAATCGCTGAAAATGCCCTTCATCGTCAGCTGGCCGGGCATCACCAAGCCGGGCTCACGCGACTCGCATCTCATTCAAAACCTCGACTACGCCGAGACCTTCCTCGAGATCGCCGGCGCCAAGATTCCCGCCGACATGCAGGGTCGTTCGCTCGTGCCGCTGCTCAAGGGCCAAAGCCCCAAGGACTGGCGCACCAGCATTTATTATCACTACTACGAGTACCCCAGTTTCCACATGGTCCCCCGCCATTATGGCATTCGCACCGAGCGCTACAAGCTGATGCACTTTTACCGCTTCGGCAACGAGTGGGAAATGTACGACCTGCAAAAGGACCCCGACGAGCTGAACAATCTGTACGGCAAAAAAGGCACCGCCAAACTCACCGCCGATTTGAAGAAACAACTCTACGCCCTTCAAAAACACTACGGCGACGACAGCGACACCCGCGCAATGCCAAAGGAGTGGCAGGACAAAGTCCGCCCGGGCACGGCTGGCAAGTGAATGACGATTCACTTACCGCTGCCCACTTGATCGACCACATGTCCAGTGCCTGCCTTGGATCGTCTGTGTGTCATGCAGATAGGCATACCGAAACAGATCGGCGTGGCCATTTTGAAATTGTTGATCGCCTTCGAGCCGACTCATAGCCCTCCGCAACATCAGTTGCCCTAAAAAAAGTACCTATTTCCTATTCGCCCCCGAAAATCAAAGGCGGGCCACAGGAGAAAACGCGCTCTAGGCTGCCAATCCTCCCCGGCCAAAATGTCGGCGTGGTGGTGATGACCAATTCCGAAAACGGTGACAGCACGAAGTTGGCGGGGCGGTTGTTGAAAGTGCTGTTTGGTGCGAGGTAGTCTCCCGGACTCGCTGGCTCGTCCCTCCATTTTCACACGCAGTGGAGGGATGAGCCAGCGAGTCCGTTTTTGGGGCGCCTTCTACGCCAACAATTCTTTAACCACGTGGCCGTGGACGTTGGTGAGGCGGCGTTCGATGCCGTTGTGGTAGAAAGTGAGGCGTTCGTGGTCCATGCCGAGGAGGTGCAGGACGGTGGCGTGAAAGTCGTACCAGTGCACGGGGCTGTCGACGGTTTTCCAGCCGATCTCGTCAGTGGCGCCGTAGGCGGTGCCGCCTTTCACGCCGCCGCCGGCGAGCCAGAGGCTGAATCCGTACATGTTGTGGTCGCGCCCGGTGCCGAGTTTGTTGCCGCCGGTCTGGGTAAAGGGCGTGCGGCCGAATTCGCTGGTGAACAGGATGAGCGTGTCCTCAAGCATGCCACGTTGCTTGAGATCCTTGATGAGCGCGGCGACGGGTTGATCGATGCGGACGGCTTCGCGGTTGTGGTTACGGCGCATGTCCTCGTGGCCGTCCCAGTTGATGCGCGGGGAACCGAATGAGCCGCCGGAGATGAGCTGCACAAAACGAACGCCCTTTTCGAGTAGTCGCCGCGTCATAAGGCAGTTGCGGCCAAAATCTTTCGTCTCGTTTTTGTTGAGGCCGTACGCCTCGCGGGTGGCGGCGGTCTCCCGGTGCATGTCGGCCACCTCGGGGATGGTCAGCTGCATGCGCGCGGCCAGCTCATGGCTTTTCATGCGAGCCACGAGCGCGTCCTCAGCCCCGAAAGTTTCCTGATCGCTACGATTGAGCGCGGCCAACAACGTACGGCTGGCGGCCTCGGTATCGTCGGCAATCGGCTGGGCAGGGCGCAGGTCGGGGATGATCGCGTCGCCGCTGCCGAAGGCCACGCCCTGATGCGCGGAGGGCAGAAAACCGTTGGACCAGTTGATGGTGCCGGCGGCGGGGTAACCGCGCGTGTCGGGCAGCACGACGTAAGTGGGCAGGTTGTCCGTCTCCGAGCCGAGCCCGTAGGACACCCACGAGCCCATCACGGGAAAACCGTTGAGCTGAAAGCCGGTCAGCTCCTCAAAGGTCGCTGGCGTGTGATTGGCTGAGGTGCCGACCATCGAGCGCACCACGGCCAGTTCATCGGCACAGGTAGCGAGGTGCGGAAACAGGTCGGAAACCCACAGGCCACTCTGGCCGCGCTGCTTGAAAGCCCAGTCGTTTTTGCGGATGAGGCCGATCTGATTGAAAAACGTCGCCGGCCGTTCCTTGTACTGCAGCGGCTTGCCGTGGTGCTTGGCCATGTCCGGCTTGTAATCGAACGAATCGATGTGGCTCAAGCCACCCATCAACACCACATGTACCACACGCTTTGCCTTGGCCGGAAAATGGCTGACCGGCTGCGGTGCCGCCTGCACGAGGTTTGTGAGTGCCGCACCGGTGAGGCCCCAAGTGGACCACTCGAGCATCTCGCGGCGGGAAATGGGGTTGGCGGTCAGTTGATTCATCGCACGTACAAAAATGCGTTGGTGTTAAAGAGCACGCGGCAGTACGCCGCCATGCCGTGTCCTTTAACGAAGGATTGCGCTAGTGCCTGTTCACGGGCCGTGACGGGACGGGAAAGTGTCAGCTCATGAGCGAGGCGCAACTGATTGGTGATATCCTCCCCGGCCTCGGCCTTGAGGCGTTCGGCGAAGAAGGCGGATTGACTCAGCACAAAGCGGTTGTTCATCAGCGCCAGCGACTGTAGCGGGGTGGTGGTGGAAGCGCGGTCGGGTGCCAATGCGGAAGCATCTGGACAATCGAAGGTATCCAGAAGATTGCGGCGCGCACCACGCGGGCTGAAGCGGTAGATGGTGCGGCGGAACTGCTCCGGTTTCTCTTGGGCGATGAGGTCGTAAAAATGGCTGCCCTTGAATTTATATTCTCGCACGTCGCGATAGCCCACGCCGCTGAGTTCGCGGTTCAGTTTGCCTGAGGCGGCGAGCATGGTGTCGCGCATTTCCTCGGCGGCCATACGGCGCGGGCTCATGCGCCAGAGCAGGCGGTTGCCCGCATCAATGGACATGGCATCGGGGTTGATGCGCGAGGATTGGCGGTAGGTGGCAGAGGTGACAATGTAACGGTGCAGCGCTTTGAGGCTCCATTTTTGTTCGGCAAAATAAATCGCCAAATGATCAAGCAATGCGGGATGGGACGGGCGAGTGCCGCTGAAACCAAAGTCGTTGGGCGTGTTCACCAGTCCTGCGCCGAAGTGGTAATGCCACACGCGATTGGCCATTACGCGGCCGAAGAGCGGATTGTCCGCGTGTGTGATCCACTCGGCGAACTTGGCGCGGCGCTGTTTGTCCGGCGCGTTGTTGGCCAGGCCGAAGTCCGCCTTCACGGCCTTGAGCGCGGGAATGCCCGAAGGGGCCACCGCACCGATTGGCTTAAGCACGCTGCCGCGATCGAGCACTTGCGTGACGCCGGGATTGCGCGGGATGACCGTGTACACGCGGGCGGCTTGCGGTCCCTTAGCAAGCAGCGACTGAATCTCCTTTCGCACGCCGGCCAATTGCGTGGCGGCTTGGCGGCGCGTTTCGCGTTGTTTGGGCGATAGGGCCTTGGCGAGTTGCTCCTCGGTGATGGTAATGGTGCCCACGCCAGCGGAAGCAGCAACTTCATTCGCAGTGAGTGCGCGGTTGTAAAAACGTGCGCCAGTAACGGTGCCCTTGAGCATACGATTGCCTCCCACGCCGGTGCCGTGGCGGATGCCGAAGGCGAGGTGCATGCCGTTTTTGGAGAACCGATGAAAGCCGGTCTTGTACGTCTTGCCGTACGGTTTGCCGTTGCGATAGCCGGTGATGGAACCATCGGCGCGATAAACAATCGCGAAGTGCACAGGTTGCTTGGCAGCCTCGGTCTCCTCGGTGCCACCGAAGGATTTCGTGCGCACGAAGCCGTTGCTGCCGGCCATCCAACGCTTGGCCTCGCGCTCTCCGTAGACGATGGAGTTAAACACAATGCCTCGGTTATCCTGCAACGTGATTGCGCCACCGCCGCGCTGGTTGAGGTCCCTTAACTTCACCCAAACTTCCAGTGTCTTCTCAGCCACAGCGTAGGGCAATGGCGCGGTGACGGCCCATCCCCGTCCATCGAGCACGAGGCCTTCAGGCGTTTGCTTGGCGGAACCTTTCAGCGTGACCGGCAATTTGCCGTGGGCATCGGCCAGCCCACCGGCGAAATTCCATGCGGCCGTCGGCTGGGGTGGCGTGTCCTTGCGACCGGCCTTCTGCGCTTCCTTAAGCAGCTGCACACGAACAGGATCTTCGATGGCGGCAATTTTCTTTAACCAGCCAGACTCCAATTCGCGTAACTTTTGCAACGCCGCCGCATCGGCACCGCGGGCCATGCCCTTCAGGTCGCGGTCACCCGGATTCACACCGGCGAGCGCGGCGGCCAGTGCGTAGTAGTCCTTTTGCGAGATGGGATCGAACTTGTGATCGTGACAGCGCGCGCAATTGATCGTCAGCCCAAGAAACGTCTGGCCCACCATGCCGACGAGATCCTCCACTTCATCCTGCCGCATGGTCTTGCGCATGGTGTCGTTGTTGGGACGGGTGGTGTTGTGCGGGCCGGTCACGAGGCAGGCGATGGCGATGAGACCGTCGGCCGAGCCGGGCGCAATCACGTCGCCGGCGATTTGCATCCGCACAAATTGGTCGTATGGCAGGTCAGCGTTCAGCGCACGGATCACCCAGTTACGGTACGGCCAAGAGTTGTTGCGCGGCTGATTGTATTCAAAACCATGGCTCTCGCCGTAATGCACCACATCCAGCCAATGTCGCGCCCAACG
>Ga0310344_10004273_pt1 | contig 10610 bp, 10 predicted proteins | sample HC15DNA20200_MG_FD_203801 | JGI IMG/M metagenome (GOLD analysis project Ga0310344, IMG submission 203801) | Marine microbial communities from station ALOHA, North Pacific Subtropical Gyre - HC15-DNA-20-200_MG | ecosystem: Environmental > Aquatic > Marine > Oceanic | place: Pacific Ocean: North... | reverse complement strand
AATCCTTCATTAAATTTAGCCAGAAAAATTAATTCAAATCCATTAATTTATTATCCAGATGGTTTGAAAGCAGCTGCAATTAGATTTAAGAATTCATTACAAGAAAATGCAAAGATTCATGCAAGTATTGAAGATATTATAGAAGCATCTCATAATTCGATTTCAACATGGGAAAATGAAAATAATTTGAAGCCAATTATACTTCAAGGAATGGATGATTTTCTTAAGACTAAAGAAAGATGGGATATTGTAAAAGAATATTTTAAAAGTAGAAATATAGAATTTGAAGAAATTTTTTCAGTTGAAGGAAATATTATTTCAAAACTTGTATGTTTAATTTATTTATTGGATTATGCATCTATCTATCTTGCAGTTTTATCAAAAACTGACCCATCACCAGTTACTGCAATTGATTTTATAAAAAGTAGACTCAAATAGATTTTGTATCAAGAAATTTTTTAAAAATATTGTTAATTGAATTAATCTGATTTAGAGACTTGTCATCCATCAAATCTAGATTAGGTATTACACAATGACCCCCTATGAACCCAGGGAACATTTTTGGTCTATTTTTTAAAAATTTCTGAATTTCATCAGTAAAAGACCACATTTCATCATAATCAACATTTTCCTTATCTGCAATCATTTTGCTAATTTGTGCAAAATTAATCAGCCAACCATAATACGAGGTATCACATACAACTTTTGCAAGTTCTAGAGTTATAGGTTGAGACATCTGTTTAGTTTTTACACCACATTTTTTTAATTTATTTTTGAATTTTTGAGCAGCCCATTTAGATTTAGGTGCATAATCATATACAGCAAAAAATTTAGTGTATCGTTTTAAATCCTTAAGCATTCTTTTATGAACACCACGTGTGGCACTGTAAATTATCGGTAGATCTAGTTTCTCTTGTAATTTTTTTGTAGTATTTGGGCTAATAGTACTATGTATAACAATTCCATCAGGATTGAATTTTTTCGTTAATTGTAAAACTGATTTTTCAAAATTTTTTGAGAATGGAATACAAATATGCATGAATTCTATATTTTTTATATTAGAGAAATTATTTGTGTTAAGTTTTTCAATTTTATCGAAACCATCAACTTTGATTTTTTTTGATAATAATTTAAGAATGGGAAAACCAATTTCACCTAGCCCAATAACAATATCTTTTTTAATCAAAATTTTTCGCCCAGATTAAGAAGAAATTGATGTCATATTAGTGTGAATACTAAATCATACCAATAGGGTTTTTTAGAATTGGATTGTTTTCATTGTCTTTCTTGATAGAACCATCAGAATTAATTTCAAAAATTTCTTTATTTGTAAATTTATCACATATATCATGAAATTCATTTTCATTAATTTTTGCATATTCTAAGAATTTTTCAAGGTATTTTTTTGGTATTTTTCCTTCATGGTTTTTTACTAATTCAATTCCTTCTTCACGAGTAATTCTGTCATATCGAATTTCAATTGAAGCATGATCAGTTGCTCTACCAAATCCAAATTTTAAAAATTTGAAGTAATCATGAAAAACAGTAAAAAAAACATCTAGATTTTCCCATCTATCATAAGTACCCTCTTTAAGTTCATCATTTTCAGAGAAACCTAATTTTTTTACAATTTCTAATTGTTTGAATATATCCCATTTAATGTAAGAACCTAAAAAGATGCCAGTTACACCAACTTGTTTTATCTCATCATCAGAAGGATAAATGTATGGTAACAATTCTTCTTTTTTAAATCCATATTTGATCATGTCTGATGGTTTGATTTTATCAAGAAAATAACCACCATTTTTTTCATTCCATTCTCTATCAAGAATTGTGTCAACATCGATGTTAGTTGGTTGACCATATTCAAGCTGTGGATTTTCACCCCATATTATTAATGGAATGTTAAATTTTACAGCTATCTTTACTGGCACAGTAAAAATTCCAATATGTTCAGGCCATTGAAAATCTCCCAATTCAACTAATCCAAATTTTGCAAGTTTGAAATAAACATCAGGATTTGCAGAAAATTCAATACAATCAACTCCTAGTTGTTTTAGATTTTCTAAATTCTTTCTACCAATTTCAGTTTGATCATGTGGATGAAAATTTATGACTAGTGGGTTCAAGCCAAAATCTTCTTTTATAGTGTAAGTTTGAAATGTAGAATCCTTTCCACCACTAACAGGAATTATGCAATCATAATTAGTTCCGTTTTTATTTTTAAATTTTTCAAGGATTGTAGTAAATTCTGATTTTTTTTTATCCCAATCGACCTGATTTTTTAGTTCATTATTAAGACAAGCACTACAAATACCATTTTTGTCAAATGTTAATTGAGGTTTTGTATCAGGATAAAGACATTTTTTACAATATTTCATATTTTCGTTTTTCCTATAGTCAATTCCTTATAATGTTTTTACATGATTTTTTTGAAAATGTGTGAGTAAAAATAACAAACCTGCTCTAAATATATCAGAAATCAATAGAGAATAAACTAATCCAATTATTCCTAGTAATTGACCTAAAGTAAGTATTCCAATAACTAAGACTATGATTGATGCTATGCTAGTTAAAACGAGGTATCCACTCTTTTCTTTTCCTAAAAATTGTGATATGTATAATGTACTAATTGTTGTAGGTATTATACAGAGAGATATTATAGGAATTACTTCTAATGTGTCCGTATATTCTGGAAAAATAATTGGAATTACTTCTGGAAGAATGAATATTCCAAGTAATGCTAAGATAACGGAGAATAATACGGTCAACAGTTTAATTTTTTTAGTATTTGTCCCACTAGCATCTTCAGGCAATGTATATTTTGTTACAATTTCTGGAAAGACTGCAAGCATGTTTAATAGCTGTATAGCAAGATAATAATTCCCGAGAATTGTAAATCCAAAAATTGGACCGATCAATAATTTATCTATTTGACGATCCAAAATCCAACTGAGATCTAAAAAGAAATTATTTGCTATGAATTTGATTTTTGTTTTTAAAAGTGGAAAATCTAACTTAGAATTTCGAAATCCATGAAATATTCTTTCAATGAATATTAAGAATGATAATCCAATTCCAATAAGAACACCTTCAGGACCTATTACATAATAGAATGCTAATGAAAGAATCACAAAGAGAATTTTTTGTAGAATGAAATAGATAGAATATTTTTTGTAGAATTTTCTTCCAAGTAATTCAGCGGATGCCAAATTGTAGATAACAGCACCTAAAACATAGATAGATAATCCAACATTCACAAATGCGATATACAATACTACAGCAGAAATTATGCTTCCAGATATCGATAGAAAGAATATTGTTGATTCAATTTTGATATTCTTAGCAGTTAATACAGTTATTGCCATAGGACCACCGATAAAGGAAATAGAAGTTGCAATTCCTGCAATTGATATGTAGTATCCTAGTTCACCATAATTTTCAGCACCAAGTAGTGAAGCAAGGAATATCCAAAAAAGTGCAGATATTGCAGAGCCAATTAAATTCCCAGCTCCAATAATTCCTATATTTTTTAGTCCAGATATTCCCTTAAAAATTCCCATCTGATTCTTTTTGATTTGAAGTTTATTGATAAAGTTCTCTATTTTGTTGTATTATCATTAAGGTTTAATTTTTGGATTTAGTTTTTCTACCAAAAAGATGACCAGAAACAAAATTGGAAAAGCGGTCTCTTGTAGGATCAATTCGATATAACATATACTCAAATCCAGAATTATCTAGTACTTTTGTTAGTTCAGTTAAACTATGTTTTGTGTATTCAAATGATTCATATTCAATTTTAACTTGTTCAACTTTTTCCAGATCATCTTCTGTAAGAAAAAATTCACATCCTTTACAATCAGTTTTTAAAATATCAATATGCGGGATGTTGAATTTTTTAATTGCTGACGATAATGTATAACCTTGTACATCATCGAAGATTACTGCATCTTTTCCATGCACATTATACACAAATGATGAGACACCTGCAATTTCAGCAATGTTTGAATGGTAAAATTTTAATTTACCATCTTTCCCAATTGCAGCATTAATCGGGGTAATTTTTTTAGATAATTCAGGATTTAAGGATAAGTTACGTTTCATAGCATCAAAATGAGCTTTCATTGGTTCAAAGGCATAGACAATTGCACCTCTACTTGCATAATACAAAGCTGTATCACCACACTCTGCACCAACATCTACAACAATTTTGTTATTGTAATCATCATCATTACGTATAGTATGAATATCTTGAACAAACGCTTCACCAATTGTATTACCAGGATGGATAGAATCAATATAGAATTTTACTCCTTTGGATGTTTCAATTACTTTTTTTCCATTTTTTTCTGTAATTACAAGAGTTTTGTCACGAAAGTTCTTAAAATCAATTGGTTTATTTTCAAAATTAGCGCCAAATCTAGAACCAAAGAATAAAGTTCGAATTAAATTTTCATCTTCAAGAGACCAATTTTTTAGTGGTAATACAAATTCAGTTTTTAAATCTAATTTAATGTGAATTTTTTCATCAGAGGATATATGATAAGAAGTAGAATACATCAAAACTGCAATAAAGTCCATCATGACCATGAATTGAGATGATTTGAAATTAACGGTATGGCCAGAAATTTTTACTTGATGATTTTTTCTTCCAATTAAAATTGAGAATAGTAATGCATACTTATTATCAATTGCACCAATGAATGGGAGTAAATAGTAAATAATTCCTAAATTCTGAAATAATGTCATAAACTTAACCAAAAAATTTCAGATTTAAATGAACCTAAACTAGAGATACATTTGGAAAAAATCATTTAGAATTTTTAAAGTAACTTATTTTCTTTACAAAGGCATCAACAAGAATTTTTAGATTTTCTTCATTTTCTTTTAAAAATTCAGTCATTTTGTCATCAGTGATATCTACATCAGCAAGTCGGCCTCCATGAAAAAATTTCTTGACCGAATTGATTTCAAATTGAGTTCCGTCAAAAGGAAATGTGTTTTTTTCTTTAAATGTTACATATTCATCAAGGGATTTAGAGTCAAAAACTTTTTCCAAGGAGGTTCTAATTAATCTAGGTAGATCTTCAACAGACTGTAATCGTTCAATTGATGGAAGAGTGGTATAATCAAAATCTGCACATGTGATAGCAGGTTTTTCATAAAATGCAGCTTCAAGTGCAACAGTACCACTTTTTGTAATAGCTAAAGAGCAGTTTTTTACCAGATCCAGAGATGAAGTATGAGGGTGAATAAGAGTGACATTTGGAATATTTAGTAATTCATTATAGATTTTTTCATCTCTCCAATGTCTTGTTAATTGACTTGGGTGTTCTTTTACGTATAGAGTATAATCTATTGGAAGAGATTTAACAATATTTTTTATAAATTCAACATCGTCCGTGTAGAAAGGAGTAACAATTAGGGTAGAACGTTCTTGTTCAATGTGTAATGGATAGTAAACAAATTTTTGATTTAAATCAACATCTTTGACAAGATTTTTTTCAATAAAATTCCACCGAGATTTAGTTTTCATCGAACCAGAGAGTGCATTTGTAGTTGCTCTAAGTTTAGAATGACCAAAATATGAATAGTGAGTTTTTGTATTATCATTTTTTGTTTTGAAAAGATAATCAAATGCAGCAGATGCAATGTTTGATTTGTTTCCAAAAGGTTCAACATTTTGTTTTTGTATTCTATCAGAAACCTTCAATGATTCATAATGTTTTGCTAATTCAGTGAAACTGCGATACTTAGTTATTTGTTCAATATTGGAAATGTCGTCTGCATAATGAATATTTTCAGAGATTTCACAATTATAACCAAATGTTGAAAAATAAAATGCCATAATTTTGATGTTTTTAGATTTAGACAATTCAAAAAATATTTCATCATGATGTTGATATGGTTCATGCATAATTACAAAATTAGGATTTATTTCATTCAGCACACATTCAAGAAAATTACATTCATTTTCTAAAATTGATAAGATTTCATTTTTTGAGAAATTATAAAAATCATTAAAATTATAGAATATTCTATCGTTTACTGCTAATTTCCACAAGTCGATATTGTATTTTTTTTCAAATGAGGAAAGATATTCAAAATTAGAGTTTTTTATGGGTAAAGTATTATCATGAAAAAACCAAATTTTTTTAAAATTTACCAAAGTTTGGTTTTCAAAAAAATGTCTTGTTTTATTTGTAACATCAACTATTGCATAAAAATCTGCATCAATTTCTCTTTGTAGGTAATAACATGCACAATATTGCATTAGATTAGAATCTAACCAAACAATAATCTTATCTTTCATCTGTACCTTCTGCTTCATAGTTAGTGTTAATAAAAACTTTAGATTAATAGAGAGCAAGTTCTATTTACTAGGAAAAATTTTATCGTGTAGATGAAAATTCTAATTGTTGGTTTAGGTTCAATTGGGAGACGCCATTTAACAAATATTTGTTCAAAAACTAACTATGAAATTATTGTTTACACTAAAAGAACTGATTTATCAAACATACGTAAAAAAAATATAAAAATTTTTAATGATTTAGATTTATGTCTTAAAGAAAATCCTAGCATTGCTTTCATTACTAATGAAACAATTAATCATGTACCAATAGCATTAAAGCTTGCAAAAAGAGGATTACATCTATTTATTGAAAAACCCATATCAAATGATATGAATCAAATGAAAAATCTTTTACAAATTGTTAAAAGAAAAAAAATTATCACTTTGGTTGGATGTAATTTTAGATTTGATAAATGTATTCAAAAAATTAAATCACTTATAGAACAGAAAAAAATTGGTAAAGTTATTTCTGTCAAAGTTGAATGTGGAACATACTTACCTGACTGGCATCCAGATGAGAATTATTCAAAGGGTTATGCTGCAAGAGATGACTTAGGAGGAGGAGTTGTATTAACATGTATTCACGAGTTAGATTATTTATATTGGTTTTTTGGAAAAATTAAAGAAGTTTTTTCTATAACAGGAAAATTTAGTGATCTAAAAGTTACGACTGACGATCTTTCTGCAATTATTCTTAGATTCAAAAGTAATATTATCGCAGAAATTCATCTTGATTATTTTCAAAGACCGGAAGCACGTTCTTGTAAAATTATAGGTACTAATGGTACAATAAAATGGAATACACTTACAAATGAAGTAAATATCTATTCTTCAAAAAATAAAAGATGGAAAAATGTACTAAAAGTGAAAAAAGGAGAAAGGGATCAGATGTATATTAACGAATTAAAACATTTTTTCAATTGTGTAGAGAATAAGAAAAAAACTATTAATGATTTTGAAGAAGGAGCCTATTTACTAAAAACCTCATTACAGATTAAAAAATCATCTAAAATTAAGAAATCTATAATGTTAGAAAAGTAGTGAATGTGTTGAATGAAAATAACAATTTACTCATAGATTGTATTTTACAAGCACGTATGGGCTCAACTAGATTACCAGGAAAAGTACTACTCAATATTGACGAAACAAATACCATTATAGAATTTTTGATTAAACAAATTAATCAAAGTAAAATTAGCAGATTAATTGTTGCAATTCCAAGTAGTAGCGAAAATGATGTATTAGAAGAGTATCTTAAAAAAATGAATATTACTTATTTTAGAGGCAATGAATATGATGTATTAGACAGATACTATCAATGTGCAAAGAAATTTTCTTTAAAGCATATAATGAGATTAACTGGGGATAATCCACTAATTGATCCAGAGATTGTTAATTTAGCTATTGATAGTTATAACGAAGCAAAATGCGATTGCTTAACAAATTCTGTTAATCGAACATTTCCATATGGAACTGAGGTAGAAATATTTTCATTTGATTCATTAGAAAAGGCTTGGGAAAATGCAGAGGGGAATTCGGAGAGGGAACATGTAACCCCATATTTCTATAACAACCCAAACAAATTCAACATAAGGCATCTAACACAATCAGTTAATAATTCAAGATTCAGATATACGGTAGATCAAGAAGAAGATTTTTTGTTAGTGAAAGAAATTGTTAAAAAGATTAGGATTAGGCCAATAATTACTAAAAATATTATTGAAATTTTAAATGAAAATCCAGATATCCAAAAAATAAATTCTAAAGTAAAACCAAAGTCATTAGAACAAGATAGTGTATAATATTTACATGATCTAGTCAGTTAATTCACGAACTAGATAAAATGCTTCAGCGTGATTGTAACCTGAAACTGAACCCCATTTTTTCGATATTGATTCTAACGCATCTTTTGAACGTGGATGAGGAAAATCTTCTAGTTCAGTTTTATACTTACTTAGTGCCTGAATTTTTGATTTAATTTCACTATTGATATTAACAAATACATTTGGTGAGAATTGTGTTGGAAAATACCATTCAGTAGAAGAAGGAATTTCAAATGCGAAAACTTTTTTTATTTTGGATCCTTTTTTTGGTCTAGTTGCGGTTAGAGTAGCATTATAGAGAGCACGATGATCAACATTTACGTCAAAGTTTGTATGTGTAAAAACTTGATCAGGTTTAAAATTTTTAATAATTTTTTCAATTGCTTTTGTAATTTGTAAATTAGATATTAGATCCATTTCATTATCTGGGAAATCTAAAAATTCAATATCTGTTACACCTAAGACCTTTAGAGCATTTTTTGCATCTTTTCGAAGTGAAATAATTTGTTGATTGATTTTTTGATTAGTTTGCTTATCTATTTTATAACTAGTAGAGTTTTTGTAATTTGTAGATCTTCGTGCAGCTATTCCGGTTGCAAATATTACAATTTTTACATTATTTTTACTCTTAGTGAACTTTTTAATGGTTCCACCCATTCCCAGTATTTCATCATCAGGATGAGCTGCAAGAATAAGAATATTCATTCTATTACCCCTTCAATTGCTAGAGTTTTTCCATCAAATTTACTAGATTTAAAAATAATTTTCTTTTTTCCAATTTTTATGAATGCATTAGGATATGGATCAGACAACATTCGGATAAAGTTATGAAGGTATAATTTAGATGAATTCAAATTCTTTAACTCACTTTGTTTTGGTGTACGTCTTTTATAAAAAGTAGGTTTGCCGATTTGTTTACGTTTTTTAAATTTACCTTGAATGATTTTGGTTATAATTTCGTAGTTATTTTTTTCAATTCTTGAGAGAATTTCATCAAGATTTCCATCTAATGAAAGTTTTTTTTGTAAGAGTATGTCACCTGCATCAAGTTTTGAATTCATTAAAAATGCGGTAGATTTTGTATTTTTTATTCCGCGAACAATTTGATTTTGAATTGGACTGCCACCACGGAATTTTGGTAGGTCTGATTCATGAATGCAAATACAGTTTACATTAGAAATTATTTCATTAGGAACAATCCAAGACCAATCTGGGAAAAAAATATACTTTGGTTTAACCTTGTTAATTCTATCAATTGTTAGGTTTTCTTTTTTATTGATCAGAATTAGATTGCTATAACGTTTTTTTAATTTTTTATACACATTAAGGGAATGTTCTCTATATGCACAGAAAATGTACTTCATAATAGGTCATACGGAGTTTTATTTTTTAGCCTTCCTATTGATTTGAATTGGTAGAGATTTACTGAAATGTCACTCGTAATGTTTTTTTATACAAAAACAAACATGACTATGTGATTGAAGGAAAAGATGTTAATTTACGTGCATTAGAGATTGAAGATTTAGAGATTTTGAAGAAATGGAGAAATAATTCAATTAATAGAAATCATACACGTGAGTATCGACTGCTGAATATGATTAATCAAAAAGAATGGTTTGAGATGATTCACAAAGATAATCCACCAAAAATTTTAATGTTTGGGGTTACAGATAAACGCCAAAAACTAATTGGAGTTTGTGGTTTGACATACATAGATTGGAAGAATCGTCATTGTGAAATTTCAATAATTCTTTATCTAAAAAATTGGCAAAAAACAAAACAAGGAAAAGAAACAATTTTGTTATTGGAGAAGTTTGGATTTGATGAATTAAACATGCGTAGATTGTGGGTTGAGATATTTGATACCATTCCTCAAAATATAAAATTATTTGAATCATTGAATTTTGTAAAAGAGGGAACACTTAGAGATAAATTATGGAGAGATAGAAAATGGTACGATTCACACATTTATTCTAAACTTGTTACAGACAAATAAAATGAAAAATATTAAATTATTTGATCCTGTTGTAGAAAAGGCAGAGATAGATGCAGTTGTAAAAACAGTGAAAAGTAAGAATTGGGCATCAGGGGACGGAAAAAATCAAGTTAGTGAGTTTGAAAAAAAATTCAAAGAATTCGTAAATTCTAAAGCATGTGTTGCAGTAAATAATGGGACATCAGCATTACATCTTGCAACATCATTGTGTGATGTAAAAGGAAAAGAAGTCATTATACCATCATTATCATTTGTCAGTACAGCACATGCCGTAATTTATAATGGAGGCATACCAATTTTTGCAGATATTGATCCCATAACTCTGTGTATTAGTGAAGATGATGTAAAGAGAAAGATTTCTAAAAAAACTAAATGCATTATACCAGTTCATTTCGGAGGAATGCCAATAGATGGAAAAAAATTAAAGAAATTAAAATCA
>Ga0310344_10004272_pt1 | contig 10611 bp, 8 predicted proteins | sample HC15DNA20200_MG_FD_203801 | JGI IMG/M metagenome (GOLD analysis project Ga0310344, IMG submission 203801) | Marine microbial communities from station ALOHA, North Pacific Subtropical Gyre - HC15-DNA-20-200_MG | ecosystem: Environmental > Aquatic > Marine > Oceanic | place: Pacific Ocean: North... | reverse complement strand
TCTTTCCATCCCCACCAAATTTCTTGAATCTCCTCACTGCCTCAGAGAGAACCTCTTCTAACCCAACCCAAACAAAGGTTGATTGGGGGCAGTCTTCTCCAAGAAACGTCAGGCCCTTAGAAGCTCGTGCTACCGCATAGGCGAGCAGAGTAGACTTGCCACCTTTCTCACGACTAAAGAGGCACACACGAGCCTTACGCCACATCAGTTTCGGTATGATGATCTCTGGTGGCTTGAGCATCTCAGGGTTTTTGTACAGATCTGAAAGCCAAGTCCAAGTGCTATCAAGAACGTGTGGGTTCTTCTTGTTCGGACGGGCACCATCTCCCTTAGAAGATGACATTGTATAGCTCTCCGAACTTTTAGCATCTATTGGTTCCCCCGCTCAATAAAGCGTCCTGTCCTCATGTCGAACCCTGTCTGCTTTGCGATAGGACCATGAGGTTTGCCTTCCTTGTTCAGGACTTCGATGTCCTCTTCAGAACGCTTCGATAGTTCTTGAGCAAAGGACTCATGTAGATCCGATTTCATCCAAGCATCAACCTTGGATTCGCAATATCTAATTTCGCCTCTGTCGCCCCTCAATCTTTTGTAAGGTGGACCCCAACCTTGCATCCGCCATTTTTTTAATGTGTGTGGACTGATGCTCATCCTATCTGCTAATTCCTGCACTTTCAGTAGCCTGTCTGCCATGCGTCCCCCAAGTAGGTTTGCGTTCTCGTTCTGGGGGGGAGATACGGTGTATCCGTGCTTCTGTGGTAGAGTGGGATATTAGTCTCTAGGGACTATTAACCCCTACTGAGAAAATCCTTATACCACAGGGGTTTACTGCTTATGAAGAGTGGAGGCTAAACAGCCGTTCTAAGCCTCTTCATCGCCAGAGACAGGTAGGAAGCCCAAGTGCTTGGCTATCAATGTTGTGCGATCATACACGGTCTTTCTCGGGTCAGATAATGGCCGACCCTTGCTATCCAGAAGAGCGTCCTCGCAAGCATCTACGATCTCAGAATTTGTAGCTCCAAACATTCTCATGACCAGCATTTTTTCATGCAGGTGGGTTGGGTCCAGAGGTCTGCCTTGGAGAGGCACGATTGGGTGCTTTCTAATCGTGTCTTCTTGGAGCATCCCATACTGCAAATAAGTATCAACCATATCCTGCACACGGTTGATATAATCCTTCCGTTTCTCGTCTGGATATCTCTGGGCTTGGATGTCTATAGATTCAATCCCAACCTCTTCAGGCGCCTCATCAATTCGCCAAGTACCACTCTTCAGATAGGCTAGTACATCCTGTGAAGCTCTGAGGATTATATCTGCACCTTCAGGCTCACCCTCTTCAGGATTCCAGTCTGGACCTACATCCGCATATATGTCTATCTCCGTACTCAGATGTCCCTCCACAGACCGTATTGCACGTTCCCTGCAAGCTGACAGTAGCCAAGGGTTGAATACTTCATGGGGCATATTGCCGACCTTCAACATCTCCTTCCCAACCACGCACTCTTCAGGCCACTTAACGTGTTCCTTATACCAGTCCCGATAGACATCAACCTCATCCTCAGCATCCCCGATATCCAACAAGGATGGAAGCCCAGTCGTGATATCAAAGGTGTCAGGCATGGGGATATCACCATTGCGTATCATGACGTACATCAGCTTCAGGTTTAGGTCTGCAATTGGACCCAACTGATGCTCACACATCTCCATAAGAAATCGGTTACAGCTTTCGACATACCTTGCATCCGACTCGCCAAAAATCTTATAGGCATCCCAGAGCTTATCACTCCATCCGTCAGGCTTACCCTTCTTCTCTTGGGACATCAGATTTTTATCTGCTTCCGATGCTCATCAAACATGGTTTCCTCATTACCTGCTTGGATGTCATGGATACGAGCTTCAATCATCTCCTGACACCTTTTCCGTATGTATAGTTGGTCAGCTTGAGAGTAAACCTGTGATGTAACCCCATCAGGTCTACTGCCCTTATAGATCGCTCTGCTTTCAACAGAAACCCTCATCTCCTGAAGCCAAGTGATAGCTGTTCTTCGCAAATCATGTATGTGGATGTACTCCCCATCATCATCACGAGGCATCCGTGGATCTTCAGAGATCATCCTTTGGTAGTAGTCCCAATCAGCACGAGGTTTGCTCGTTGGTTTGTGAAGTCCGTCATAAGGAAAGATCGGGCCTTTAGCGATCTTCCCTAGCCCAAGACCTCTGAGGCAATCAATCGCCATATCGCACAGAGGAACCTGATAGGAGTTCATCCGCCCACCCTTGGGGGTGCGGTTGTTGAGCGTCCTCTGAGACAGGTCTATGTCCTCCCACATAGCTGTTCGGAGTTCTGTATTCCTAAGACCAGTCAGCAAGTACAACGTGGTCACATGCGTCCATAGCGGATCATAGTCCTTGAGCATCTCAAAGAACGCAGTGGCCTCTCCCTTGTCGGCCTCAAGGACTCGCGTCCGACTTACCTTTGGAATCCTGTATGGGTTCTTAGCTCTGCCTTTTGATCTCACGATATTCGCAGGGTTGGACATATCGTCTATCAAGCTGTCATCCATACCCCAGTAGTACATCCGCTTAATGAAACCCTTGAGGTGATCTGCTTGGGAAGGACTCTTGTCACCATCCTTGACCTCCCTGAATAGATCCTTGACCTGTTTCTTGGTCAGATCCTCTGCAAAGAAACTTCCGTACTTCCGAATGAGCTTCTTTGCGTGGGTAGAGCTTGCTCTGAAATAACTGGCTGACCACTCAGTCTTATGCTCAGCAAGGTACGCATCAGCAAGCTCCTTAACTGTGAGCCGACCCTTAGCCACTTGGACCCTCTGTTTCTTGACTTGATTCGGGTCAATCTGATGATCGTAGTAAGCTCTACGAACTCGCCTAGCTTCTGTTCGAGCTTCGCTAAGGCTCCACTCACCCCAAGCACCTATTCGGTAGTGCTTCCTATTGGTGGAATATCCATACTGCAAATAGAAAACCTTACTGGAATTACCACTGGAGTTCGGTGGGTAGATCCGCAGATGCAAACCCTTCACATCAGTATCAGTTACCCTCTGGTCCTGTGGAATATTTCCTGAAGGAGTACGCTTGGAAGAATCCCACTTCAGCTTGGATATTCGGGTATCAGTCAGGCTCATACTTGCCTCAATCTTACTTGACTCACTATATGACTCACTAGAGACATACTACAGTGGTCCTATAAGATACCCAGAGAGGTACTAACAGACAAGGAAAATACCTTAGTTATTGGCTTAATGAGGGGGAGAACGCTAGGCAAATAAAGGGTTCTTCACGACCCCTCTTACATCTACATGTTATAGTTCGGAGCTTCCCTCGTTATGGTAACATCATGGGGGTGAGACTCTCGGAGACTTCCTGGCGTAACTCGGCTAAACTCAGCTCTAGCACGAAGTTCATCAAGAGATGCAGCACCACAGTAGCCCATCCCGCTCCGCAGACCCCCAACTAGCTGGTAAATCGTATCTGAAATAGGCCCCTTATACGGCACTCTAGCCTCGATACCCTCAGGCACCAGCTTGCTCTGGCTCCCCTGGTTTTCCTGGAAGTAGCGATCTGCAGAGCCCTCTTCCATCGCTGATAGAGAGCCCATGCCCCTTACGGTTTTAAATCGTCGACCCTCTAGCAAAAAGCTCTCTCCTGGAGCTTCGTCCGTGCCAGCGAACATTGAGCCCATCATTACCGACTCGGCTCCAGCCGCGAGAGCCTTCACAATATCCCCTGAGTAGCGGATTCCCCCATCGGCAATGATTGGTACTGACCCATCTCCACCATCAACTGCATCCATAATCGCAGTGAGCTGTGGAACACCTACACCAGTCACCACTCTTGTAGTGCAGATGGAACCTGGACCAACACCCACTTTGACGGCGTCAACTCCTCGCTCAAGCAAAGCCTGAGCCCCTTCTACTGTACCGATGTTTCCACCGACTAATTGGGTATCTGGAAACCTCTCTCGCACTCGCCCGAGTGCTTCGAGAACACCCTCAGAATGTCCATGAGCAGTATCAACCACAAGCAAGTCCACCCCAGCTTCTACTAATAAAGCTGCGCGTTCAATATCGACACTCGATGCTCCAACTGCAGCGCCTACCCTAAGACGTCCATGCTTGTCTTTGCAGGCATTCGGGTATTGGCGCCGCTTGAAGATGTCCTTAACAGTGATCAGTCCCTGTAGAATTCCATCTTGGTCTAGAACTGGAAGCTTCTCGATACGGTGCTTGTGGAGAATCATTTCCGCTTCATCAAGCGTAGTCCCTACTGGAACCGTAACCAGATTCTCAGAAGTCATAACCTGATCTATGGACTTACTGAGATTAAGCTCGAACTGCAGATCTCGATTAGTAATAATCCCAACCAGTTGGCCATCATCCTCAACAATGGGAACACCACTAATTGAAAACTTTGCCATCAGGTCGTGAGCGTCTTTAAGACTTCGATCTCGCGTAAGCGTAATCGGGTTTAAGATCATTCCGCTCTCAGAACGCTTAACACGGTCTACTTCCTCTGCTTGAGCCTCAGGTGAGAGATTCTTGTGAATGATCCCCACACCTCCCTCACGTGCGATTTGAATCGCTAATTTTGACTCAGTAACTGTATCCATAGCTGCTGAGAGCAGTGGGATCTCTATGGAAATCTCTCGTGTCAAACGCGAAGACACATCCGTATTTTTCGGGTGAACCAACGAGTGTCCAGGAATCAGGAGAACATCATCGAACGTGAGGGCCTCTCTTACAATCTGGCCCCGCAGGGGTGTAGCATCAGACATCGCTTATCGATCTCCCCCAACAAGACGCGCCCACCCATTGAAGCCCTCGGATAAGAGCATCATAGGACAGGCGCAAACCCGCTACAGAAAACGCGATTGTTACCATAGGAGACGATATCTCTAGGGCCTCGGAGCGTCAACGGGCTAATGTGGAGGCAGTGCTGTGCGACTGGTGTGTTCTGTGCAAGAACACACTGCCTAAATCCATAGGCAAACTTCTGCGTACCTGATGCCGCCAGCCCATCAGCCTATTTATATTTCCATTTTCGGTTCAAGACTTCAAAATCTCCTATAGTCTGCAACCTATCCAGATTAGATTAGTTCATGCCTTTCTTGCCTCTGCGTTCAGTAAGAATCCCCAGCAACACATCCAACCTTTATTCTGAATGGCTGGCCTGGTTATCAGAGGAACTTGAATCAGAACAATGTGACCGAAATGAACTCTGCCGGCGTATTCTAACCGACATCTATTTTCCGCATCTGGATGATGCACACCTTCGCAATGATGCCACACGTTTCCTCCCTATTGCGTTGGCTCAGATGAACCCAGAAAATGTTACACTCGAGCCGGAGTACTATCAGGACATTGATCTAGAACGCTATACACCCCGCAAGCCGCTCCTGTGGCTCTGGGAAATGTTCGACCGGAGTTACCTCGGAGAAAATGTAGAACTCGGCATCCGCTTCAGGCGGATCCTAGCCCACCATGTCTTCGGTCACTGTGGTGCAAACTTCAAGGCATTCCCACATGTGCGATTGTCATTCGGCTACAATCTCGACATTGGTGACAACGTCATAATCCACCGACATGTGCTCCTCGATGACCGAGGTGGTATTGAGATAGGAGATGGTTCGTCAGTTTCAGATTTTGCAAATGTTTATTCTCATACACACGATATCGCTGATGGCCGCATTATAGAGACGCCCAAAACCATTATTGGGCGAGGGGTGCGCATCACGTATCACGCAACAATTCTAGCTGGTACGCATGTGGCTGATGATTCTATGGTCGGCGCTGGCGCAATGCTTACAAAGAGTACTGAGTCCCACTACGTTTATGCAGGAGTTCCAGCTAAGAAGGTCAAGAAGAAGCCGGATCAGAAGTTATCTAAAACTGCTCCCCCCACCCTTGATGCACTAGCGGACGAAGCTTAGCACCACTCTTTACACGGTTGATTCTGACCTCAGAATCTATGCTGGCGCCATTTTTTTGCAGAAACTGGTACATGGCTACATAATAATTCTAGCTTGAAGCACCCAAGCTCTTGAGGTCTCTTCCCGCTGGCTCTTGGAAGGCATCGAGACCGAACTCCGGCAGGCTTGCGATAAGGTGGTCGAAGATGTCCGCAGTCAATCCTTCATAGTTCGCCCAGTTCGTGTCGTTGGAGAAACAGTATATCTCCAAGGGCAAACCTTGCGTCCCCGGCTGAAGTTGCCGGACCAAAAGTGTCATCTCTTGGTGGATTTTTGGATGCCCTCGCAGATAATGCCATACATACGCTCGGAACGTGCCCACATTCGTGAGCCGTCGTGTATCGGGTTTGACACCTTTTGCGGACATTTGTCGGGCGTTAGCAATCTCCAGGTCCTTTTGCTTTGAGCCCAGGTATTCGTGCAGGAACTCGAAGCGGGACAGGCGAGCAAACTCGTCTTCGGATAGGAAGTGCACTGAGTTCATGTCCAAGTAGATGGAGCGCTTGATCCGCCGACCACCGGACTCACTCATGCCACGCCAGTTTTTGAAGGATTCGGAGATGAACTTGTGGGTTGGAATTGCAGAGATCGTCTTATCCCAGTTCTGGATTTTCACCGTGTGGAGTGCAATGTCGATGACGTCTCCATCGGCATGAGCTTGGGGCATTTCAACCCAGTCCCCAATCCGGATCATGTCGTTGGACATGATCTGCACGCTGGCCACCAGAGACAGGATCGTGTCCCTGAACACCAGCATCAGCACGGCCGTGAGTGCCCCGAGTCCTGAGAGGAAAAGCACAGGCGAACGACCCGCCACAATGGAAATCACAATGATGCCACTAGCAACGTACAAGAAAAGACTGATGACCTGCAGGTATCCCTTGATCGGGCGATTTCGCGCTTCTTTGTACGTTGCGGAGTAGATATCGTTGAGGGCATCCAATAACCCGCCAGCCGCCCTCGTGAGAGCTATAACCACCCATGCCAATGATAGGCGGCGTAGGAAGGTTGCCCCCACGAACAAAAAGTTCTCCCAACTAGTCAACGTAACGGCGGTGGCCGAAGCACTGTCCCCAGTGCTCAAGGCCCAGTCGATTCCAACGTATACAACGAGTCCTGGAGCCACTCTGGCCAGTTGGTGGAAGACGCGTCGCTCAAAGAGGCGATCGTCCCAAGTGGACCGTGTCCTGCTCATCAACTTGTGGACGGACCCCAGAAATACTCTGCGGGTCACTGCGTTGGCCATCCAAGCCAAGACGATCAGGGAAAGAAGTCCGCCCATGGCCCGCAGCCAGTCATTTGCAACAATGTTCGAAAAGAAATCCTGCATGGTTCTTCCTTGTCAGGTTATGGCTGGTCGGGGTCGTTTTTCATCATCACGGTCCGGATAGGGAACGAAATCTCGATTCCTTCATTGGAGAAAGACCGATGCACCCGCCTGATCAATTCGTGCTTGGCCGGACTCTGGATTTTGAATTCACACACCGTCAGTCGCACATTAAAATGATGCTCAACTCAGCAAAATAAAAATCAGGACGCATTAGCCTCAGGTCTATTCTTCCTCTTCATACATAGACTGAAGACGGGCAACCACGCTCGGATCTGCCAGGGTAGTCACATCACCTAAAGCCTGCCCCTCAGCAATATCACGCAGGAGCCGTCTCATTATTTTCCCTGAGCGCGTCTTTGGTAGGTCTGCGGAGAAAACCACTATCTCTGGCTTAGCAATTCCCCCAATCTTCTGTCCAACATGCTCACGCACTTCAGCCATCAGGTCATCGGTGCCTGCGGTCCCCTCTTTAAGAGTCACAAATGCTGCGATAGACTGACCCTTGATCTCATGGGTCTTGCCAACTACAGCAGCTTCCGCGACTGCCGGATGATCGACAAGAGCACTCTCAACCTCCATCGTACCAATCCGATGACCAGCAACATTTAGAACATCATCTACCCGTCCAAGAATCCAAAAATAGCCATCCTCATCTGTCTTTGCGCCATCACCTGGGAAGTAAATTCCATCCCACTTGGACCAATACGTTTCTTGAAACCGCTCGTCATCACCCCAGATGGTGCGAAGCATAGATGGCCAAGGAGAAGTGATCGCTAGATACCCTGCGTTCGCAACTTCTCCTGCTTCATTTAAAATTGTCGCTTCAATTCCAGGGAAAGGAGAGGTTGCAGTTCCTGGTTTTGTCTCAGTAATCCCCGGCAGAGGGGTAATCATGATTGAGCCTGTCTCCGTCTGCCACCAAGTGTCCACTATAGGGCAAGAGCTCCCACCGATCTTCTCGTGATACCAAATCCAAGCCTCCGGATTGATCGGTTCACCTACCGTGCCTAATAAACGCAGCTTAGACAAGTCATAGCCAGCTGGCCAATTATCCCCCCAGCCCATAAAAGCACGGATGGCTGTTGGAGCTGTATAGAATACGGTGACAGCATACTTCTCACAGAGTTCCCAGAATCGACCTCGATCTGGTGTATCTGGGGCCCCCTCATACATGAAGACTCTGGCCCCATTAGCAAGTGGCCCATAAACAATATAGCTATGTCCAGTAATCCACCCCACATCCGCTGTGCACCAATACACATCGTCCTCTTGCAGGTCAAACACTGCCTTAGTAGTAGCAGCAACCTGCGTCAGATATCCTGCAGTGGTATGAACTACTCCTTTGGGTTTACCAGTCGTGCCTGATGTGTAAAGAATGAATAGAACGTCTTCAGCATCCATTTCTTCAGCCGCACAATCAGGCGAGGAAGCAGCGATAAGCTCGTGATACCAATGGTCCCTACCCTCCAGCATTTCTATGTCAATTTCTTGGCTCAACTCACCACCACGCTCAACTACTATGACCTTCTCTACAGTCGGTGAACTCTCGAGTGCCTCATCCGCATTAGCTTTGAGAGGCACGATACTACCACGTCGCCAACCACCATCTGCTGTGATCAGCACCTTGGCCTGAGCATCATTATTTCGGTCAGCCAATGACTCGGGGCTAAATCCCCCAAATACCACGGAATGGATCGCACCGATCCTAGCGCAAGCAAGCATAGCAATGGCTGCTTCTGGAATCATCGGCAAATAGATGGTGACACGATCCCCGCGTTGGACACCTAGATTCTTCAACGAATTCGCAAGCCTGCAGACTGCAACATGTAACTCCTGATAGGTAAATCGACGAGTGTCTCCAGGCTCACCCTCCCAGATAAGAGCATCCTGATCAGAACGAATGCTACTCAGATGCCGGTCTAAGCAGTTATAAGAAACGTTGAGCTTGCCCCCTATGAACCATTTTACTTTAGGTGGATCCCACTCTAAGACTGTATCCCAGCGCCTGAACCATTCTAATTGTTCTGCCCACTCCACCCAGTAAGCTTCAGGGTCGGCTTTTGCTCGTTCATAGATTTCCGGATCATTGACGACAGCACGAGTCCGGAAATTTTCGCTCGGATAAAAACGACGGTCTTCAGTGAGTAGGGCATCAAGAGTGCCTGGATCTTTACTCATTGGATATCCTTCTTAGACGTCATGTGTGACAACCAGAACTGTAATGGAGCAGAATCTACCTAGACCGCCTCGCCAGCAACCCTCAGCTGACACTAGGAGATAGATAAATTTCATATTTCATAGAGATGAACCTAATCGAATTGCGGATTTTTCAGATGTGTCGGCTAGGAACCTGCCCTGCCTTAACCCAAGCTTATCTTTCAGAACTTCAAATAGAGTTTGAAGGATTAGGATTCGATTATCAGATTCTAAACTGATATCGAACCAATACATTTCTCCTAACAGTTAGAGTCTTATCGGGTTGACACCATTTCGTTAGGACCGATAAAGTATCTTCTATGTATCATGAGAATATCGACCTTCAGTTGCGCCTAGCGCTGCAGTCAAATGGTCAGCGATTTACCGAGCAGCGAGCAGCTGTGTACCGTTACCTTGCGGGTACAGATATCCATCCCACAGCCGATGAGGTTTTCTTGGCTGTTCGGTCTGACCTAGATGAAATCTCTCTTGCAACGGTGTATAAGAGTCTTGAGACCCTTGTCGGATGTGGTCTCGCTGTCAAACTGAACTACAGTGACGGTTCAGCTCGATATGATGCACGGATGGACCCTCACTACCATGCACGTTGCTTAGCATGCGGATGTGTAACGGATATCCCTGGAAAGGTAGCAGGATCAGAAATCCAAGTCCTAAGTGGTAAGGCCACAAATTTTCAGGTGATAGGCTACAGTCTGGAGTTGACTGGATACTGTACTGACTGTGTTCCTAAGTCTGGACCAGAACCTATCCGCGCCTGACCTGCAGCCCAGCATGAGCCGTCCTGTTCATGGCCTAAAATTACCTGAGCTGATATTCCTGCTCGGACCTTATCTAGGACTTCTACTGCTAGGGTCTGTTTCAGCTAAAGCTCAGGAAACCACCACGCTTCAAACAGAACTCTCTCAAATACTGGCCACATACGATAGGAAAGATATGAGGCGTGGGGTACTCGTCGTTTCACTTGATCGGGGAGATACGCTCTTCGCTGAGTCACCAGACTCGGCCCTAGCCCCAGCATCGAACCTGAAATTACTAACAACTGCAGCTGCGCTGAGAATTCTCGGACCCGATTTTC
>Ga0310344_10004271_pt1 | contig 10612 bp, 4 predicted proteins | sample HC15DNA20200_MG_FD_203801 | JGI IMG/M metagenome (GOLD analysis project Ga0310344, IMG submission 203801) | Marine microbial communities from station ALOHA, North Pacific Subtropical Gyre - HC15-DNA-20-200_MG | ecosystem: Environmental > Aquatic > Marine > Oceanic | place: Pacific Ocean: North... | reverse complement strand
TGAACAGCCTGAGCAGCTTGCATCGCAGCCTGCATCGCGGTGAGGACCGGACCTTTAGCAGCTTCCGGTTGAGATTTGGTCTCTTTACCATCATCACTACTTGAAGAACTAGCTTTCGCTTCCTCGCGCCGCACATCAGCCTGAGCAACCTGTTCCGTCCTGCGAGCTTCATAGCGCTCTGATATTTGTTCAAGTTCGGCCGAAAACTTCTCCTGTGCTTCGTCGCTAGCAACTGTCACACGGCCAGCTTCGTCAAATTTCCATCCACGGATCTCAGCTTCACTACGTGCCTCACGGAGCGACAAGCCGAGACGGTGCCGCTCGTGTTCAATACGAACGATCTTCAATGGCACAATATCACCGTCATCAAGAACTTCTTCAGGATGCCCAATACGTCGATCTACGATCTCTGAAACATGAACTAATCCTTCAACTGGACCAGGGAGCCGTGCGAATGCACCAAAAGGAACCAGTTTTGTGATCAAGCCAGGAACAACATCACCAACAGCGTACTGAGTAATTAGCTGCTCCCATTGTTCCGGAGCTGCGCGGCGAATAGAGAGCGCAATTTTCTTGGTTTCTTTATCAACGCGGAGGACATAGACACTGACTTCATCTCCAACATTAAACAGCTCTTCTGGTTGGACGTTTCGCTCCCAAGAGAGTTCCGACAGATGAACTAGGCCATCCGCACCACCAAGGTCAACGAATACTCCGAAGTTCCTTATCGAAGCAATATTCCCTTTTCTGATCTCACCTTCGGTGAGCTCTTCCAATAAGCGATCCTTTTGTTCGGCTCGCCATTCTTGAAGTGCAGCTCGCTCCGAGAGAATTACACGGTTGCGTCGTCGGTTAATCTCGATCACTTTTAGCTGTAGCTCACGACCGACCTGCGCCGACAAGGGATTGGTTCCATCGGAGCCAGGCTTTGCGCCAACTACCTGTGACATCGGAATGAAAGCATTCACTCCTTCGACATTCGCTAGCAGACCACCTTTGTTGAATCCAGTGATCTCAGCCTCGAATACATCTCCGCCCTCGAAGCGATCCTGCAGAACTCGCCAGCCTTGTTCGCCACGAGCTCGATCAATCGACAAACCTACCTGGCCAGCAGCAGTTTCAGGTTGAATAACGAAAACTAGAACATTTTCACCAATCTGAAATTTCGTGAGCGGTTCGGCACCCATCGAGAGCATCTCTTGTACCGGAACAACTCCCTCGGACTTGTAACCAATGTCGATCAGCAAACTATCGCGCTCAATAGCCATGACACTACCTTCGATTACTTCACCGCGGCGAAGTGGTCGAAGCTCCTGCTGGCCAACACTCTCAAGCAATGCAGCCATGTCCTCGATCGGATTTTCGTCTTCAACAGGAACCTCCGATGTATTTGACGGAGGATCAGATGGCTCTGGTGTATCAGCGATGGGATTGTCAGGTACCGGCGTAGCCGTTGCTACAGGAGATTCAGTTTTCTCGTCCTGGTCACTTTTTGGATCAGTGGTTGGGGTGCTCGACACTGCTTCGGCAGCAGTGGAATTAGCAGATGACTCTGGATCGTCTGCAGAAGTGCTCGTGTTGGTCAAACTCGGTATGCCTCCCATGGCATTTCGCCACGTTTTTCTGGATGTTTAAAGTCAATCAAGCATAGCACGCTAAACACATAAAGCCCGATGTTCCCAATAGGTCTTACGTTTAGTCACCGAACTAAATCAGCTAATGCGTACAACAGGCCACTCCTATGGAGTGGCCTGTAAAATCCTGGCGGTGGCCTATTTTCCTCACTCAGTCACCCGAGCAGTATCGTCAGCGCTACGACGTTTCACTTCCGTGTTCGGAATGAGAACGGGTGGGTCCGCCGCGCTCTAACCACCAAGAAAACCATTATCGACTCTTCTTATGGAATAGAGCAAGAGGACTGCTCGCAAAAGATCGATGAATTACGTTCACATATTTTTTCATTACATATAATCGAGGGAATTGCACTCGGATCGCAGAAGTTGGTAGCGGGAGGGGGATTCGAACCCCCGACCTTCGGGTTATGAGCCCGACGAGCTACCACTGCTCCATCCCGCGACGTTCGGCACCTGAGTATCACTTCTGTAAAGTGATACTCAGAATATCACGCGAGCAAAGCATGACCGACGCTTGCAGTGGATCGAGGATGTGCTTAACAAAGGGTCAAGCCCTCGACCATTAGTACCACTTAGCTACACGCATTACTGCGCTTCCACCTGTGGCCTATCAAGCCAGTAGTCTCCTGGCGGTCTTACCCGGTTAACCCGGTGAGAGGCCTCATCTCGAAGTTGGCTTCCCGCTTAGATGCTTTCAGCGGTTATCCGTTCCGTACTTGGCTACCCGGCGATGCTCCTGGCGGAACAACCGGTACACCAGAGGTACGTCCACCCCGGTCCTCTCGTACTAGGGGCAGCTCTCCTCAAGCCTCTTACGCCCACAGCGGATAGAGACCGAACTGTCTCACGACGTTCTGAACCCAGCTCGCGTACCGCTTTAATGGGCGAACAGCCCAACCCTTGGGACCTGATTCAGCCCCAGGATGCGACGAGCCGACATCGAGGTGCCAAACCCTGCCGTCGATATGAACTCTTGGGCAGGATCAGCCTGTTATCCCCGGGGTAGCTTTTATCCGTTAAGCCATGGCCCTTCCACTCGGAACCATAGGATCACTTTGGCCGACTTTCGTCCCTGCTCGACGTGTCTGTCTTGCAGTCAAGCTCCCTTATGCCAATGCACTCAATGGGTGATTACCATCCACCCTGAGGGAACCATTGCGCGCCTCCGTTACATTTTGGGAGGCGACCGCCCCAGTCAAACTGCCCACCAGACGCTGTTCCCATGCTTGCTCATGGGTTAGGAGGACAAACATAGAAGAGTGGTATTTCACTATTGACTCCCCGCCGCCCAAAAGCAACGGTTCAAAGCCTCCCACCTATTCTACGCATCCATGCCCGGCCTCCAGCGCCAAGCTACAGTAAAGCTCCACGGGGTCTTTTTGTCCTGCTGCGGGTAGGCCGCATCTTCACGGCCAATTCAATTTCGCCGAGTCCTTCGTTGAGACAGCGCCCAGATCGTTACGCCATTCGTGCGGGTCGGAACTTACCCGACAAGGAATTTCGCTACCTTAGGACCGTTATAGTTACGGCCGCCGTTCACCGGGGCTTCGGTTTGAGCCTCTCAGCTCGCCCTTTAACCTTCCGGCACTGGGCAGGCGTCAGCCCCTATACATCCCCTTACGGGTTAGCAGAGACCTGTGTTTTTGTTAAACAGTCGCCTGGGCCCGCTCACTGCGGCCCCCGGAATGCTCCGGACGCGAAGTCCATCACTCCCAGGGGCGCTCCTTCTCCCGAAGTTACGGAGCTAGATTGCAGAGTTCCTTAACGAAGGTTCTCTCGAACACCTTACGGTACTTACCGTCGCCCACCTGTGTCGGTTTTCGGTACGGTCATTGATCTGATTCGACGGCGACGCTTTTCTAGCCGGCATGGACTCAACGAAATCAGCTTTGAGTTATCTCCGCCTCTTCCCAAACCCTCCGCTTAACCTGATAGCGGATTTACCTACCACCAGACGCCTACGGTATAGGAACAGACCATGTCCAATCGGCCTGCTTCATCTATCCTTCCGGGTCACGCCTCCCGTCTCAAACACCAAACCAATGGGGTAGGAATACTAACCTACTGTCCATCGCCTACGGCTTTCGCCCTCGGCTTAGGCCCGCCTAACCCTACGCGGAATAACCTTCCGTAGGAACCCTCAGGCTTACGGTGTCCAGGTTTCTCACCTGAATTTCGCTACTCATGCCGACATTCTCACTTCCGCACGCTCCACCGGAGGTCACCCTCCGGCTTCACTGCCCGCGGAACGCTCCTCTACCGATCCCACAATAAAGTGGAATCCCGTAGCTTCGGTGCCATGCTTGAGCCCCGTTACATTGTCGGCGCCCGATCACTCGACCAGTGAGCTGTTACGCACTCTTTCAATGGTGGCTGCTTCTAAGCCAACATCCTGGCTGTCTGTGCAATCAGACATCCTTTTACACTGAGCATGGACTTTGGGACCTTAGCTGACGGTCTGGGCTGTTTCCCTTTCGACAATGGAGCTTAGCCCCCACTGTCTCACTCCCGAGTTCTAAAGTATTGGCATTCGCGGTTTGAATGGGTTTGGTAAGCGCTATGCCCCCTAGCCCAATCAGAGCCCTACCTCCAACACAAAACACTCGAGGCTGCGCCAAGACGCATTTCGAGGAGAACCAGCTATCTCCTGGTTCGATTAGCATTTCACCCCTATCCACAGGTCATCCAACCGCTTTGCAACGCAGGAAGGTTCGCACCTCCACGGGGCATTACCCCCGCTTCACGCTGCCCATGGATAGCTCACCAGGTTTCGGGTCTACGTCTAGCGACTGTCGCCCTATTCAGACTCGCTTTCGCTCCGGCTCCGCGACTCCCGTCGCTTAACCTTGCCACTAAACGTAACTCGTCGGCTCATTCTTCAATAGGCACGCCGTCACCGTCGAAAACGACGGCTTCGACTGCTTGTAAGCGCACGGTTTCAGGAACTATTTCACTCCCCTTCCGGGGTGCTTTTCACCTTTCCCTCACGGTACTTGTCCGCTATCGGTCACTAGGAGTATTTAGCCTTGGAGAGTGGTCTCCCCAGGTTCAAACGGGATTTCACGTGTCCCGTCCTACTCAGGAATCCAGCGGGAGTTCGTTTGATTTCACCTACCGGGCTCTCACCGTCTATGGCTGGCCATTCCAGGCACCTTCGACTATCAAACGAATTGATAACTCCACAATGCTGGTCCTACAACCCCATCACCCGAAGGCGATGGTTTGGGCTCTTCCCTGTTCGCTCGCCGCTACTTAGGGAATAATCTCTTTTCCTCGGGGTACTTAGATGTTTCAGTTCCCCCGGTTACCTCCATCCGACCTATGTGTTCAGTCGGCGGTTACCCGCTATAAAACGAGTTGGGTTGCCCCATTCGGAAATCCCGGGGTGAGCTTGCTTGACAGCTAACCCGGGCTTATCGCAGTCGAACCACGTCCTTCATCGGCTCCTAGCGCCAAGGCATCCACCATGCGCTCTTAGTAGCTTGACCCTTCGTTAAGCACACTCCGCGATCCACTCGGCAACCAACTCTTGGGACAAAAATCAAAAGTTTCAAGAGTTGATGCCAGCAAACGCGTGTCGTGCTTCATTTACTCGCGTGATATTCCGTTATCAAAGTGCCAGTACCACCAAAAGTGGCAGCGACGATCAAGCGTCGCTGACCTCAATCGAAGGTAGACCTCGATTAGGGTCAGCGGCGCTGGTGCTTGTCGGTATGTGCCATGCAGAAACTAGATCGACGCCAGATAGTTCACTCGGAACGATTCTGGTGGAGCCGAGGGGGCTCGAACCCCTGACCTCCGCCTTGCAAAGGCGGCGCTCTCCCAGCTGAGCTACGGCCCCATGTTACGCATCCACCTGGTGGTAGACCGCGAATGGTGGGCCATCCTGGACTCGAACCAGGGACCTCAGTCTTATCAGGACTGCGCTCTAACCGGCTGAGCTAATGGCCCCAGTCGCAACGGCGGTGTCGCTAGATCTCAGCAGTGGCGGCGACATTGCATAATGCTTCAGTCGCCGAGGCACCGGCGTTACCGCCGGTGATCCATTCACACGCCTGACCATAGGCGCACATCGACAGCTGGACAGCAAACAGAATCCCTCGCCCTGATCTCCAATGAGGGCGAGACCCACGTGCGACTCGATAGGTGTCGTGGGCACCTGACACGATAGGTAGCCAAAGCTACATATCGAGACCAATCGAGTCGATCGACGAGGAGCTTAACCAGGAGTGTCATCACACCGTGATCACACGAAATCCTGGCAAAATTCTCCCTAGAAAGGAGGTGATCCAGCCGCAGCTTCCGCTACGGCTACCTTGTTACGACTTCGTCCCAGTCATCAGTCCCACCTTGGGCGTCTGCCGCCCTTACGGGTTGGCTCAACGACTTCAGGTGTTACCGACTTCCATGACGTGACGGGCGGTGTGTACAAGGCCCGGGAACGTATTCACCGTAGTAAGGCTGACCTACGGTTACTAGCAACTCCGGCTTCATGCAGGCGAGTTGCAGCCTGCAATCCGAACTGAGGACCGGTTTATCCGATTGGCTCCACCTCGCGGCTTCGCAACAGTCTGTCCGACCCATTGTAGCGTGTGAGTAGCCCAGGACGTAAGAGCCATGCTGACTTGACGTCATCCCCGCCTTCCTCCCGGTTTCTCCGGGCAGTCTCGTGTGAGAAATACAACACACGACGAGGGTTGCGCTCGTTGCGGGACTTAACCCAACACCTCACGGCACGAGCTGACGACAGCCATGCAGCATCTGTGATACGGCCCCGAAGGGAAACTGGCTTTCACCAGCGGTCCATAACATGTCAAGTCCTGGTAAGGTTCTTCGCGTTGCTTCGAATTAAACCACACGCTCCGCTGCTTGTGCGGGCCCCCGTCAATTCCTTTGAGTTTTAACCTTGCGGTCGTAGTCCCCAGGCGGAGTACTTAACGCGTTAGCTTCGCTACTCGAGGCGTCGATACCACGAACAGCTAGTACTCATCGTTTACGGCGTGGACTACCCGGGTATCTAATCCGGTTCGCTCCCCACGCTTTCGCGCCTCAGCGTCAGAATGCCCCCAGAGAGTCGCCTTCGCCACTGGTGTTCCTCAGGATATCTACGCATTCCACCACTACACCCTGAATTCCACTCTCCTCTAGACACCTCAAGGCTGACAGTTTCTGAGGGCCCCTCTCGGTTGAGCCGAGAGATTTCACCCCAGACTGATCAGCCCGCCTGCGCGCGCTTTACGCCCAGTGAATCCGGACAACGTTCGCCACCTACGTATTACCGCGGCTGCTGGCACGTAGTTAGCCGTGACTTATTCGCGAGGTACCGTCAGATCTTCTTCCCTCGCAAAAGGGGTTTACGACCCGAAGGCCTTCTTCCCCCACGCGGCGTTGCTGCATCCGACTTGCGTCGATTGTGCAAAATTCCTTGCTGCTGCCTCCCGTAGGAGTCTGGGCCGTGTCTCAGTCCCAGTGTGACTGGTCGTCCTCTCAGACCAGTTACAGATCGTTGCCTTGGTAGGCCGTTACCCCACCAACAAGCTAATCCGCCGCAGGCCCCTCCAGAAGCGCCGAAGCTTTGGTCCGAAGACCGTATGGGGTATTAGCTCCTCTTTCGAGAAGTTGTCCCCCACTTCTGGGCAGGTTCCTACGTGTTACTCACCCGTCCGCCACTGTCCGCCCAGCCGAAGCCGGGGTTCTCGTGCGACTTGCATGCATTAGGCACGCCGCCAACGTTTATCCTGAGCCAGGATCAAACTCTCCAAAACAATCAATACTCCTCTTTCGTTCCGGTTACCCAGTTCGATTGAGGTAATAGTCGATTGCGTACGAGCCCCTAAACACCACTAATAATCTCGTATGGTTAACGAAATATCACTGGAATCCGAGGACCCGTCCGATACGGAGATCCTTTATCTTTGGATTCTGCCTGCTGTCCAGATGTAAATGTGCACTGCTCACCTTAAAGGTGGCGACATCGGAGGCTAACGTGACGAATGATCACCGTCAACTAAACAAGATTCACTAACGGTGTTAATCGCTATGAATTCAGTCTGAGGCTATTGCGTTTCTATCTTCTTCTTCAATCTTTGATCCGATCTGCAACAGTAATTTGTGGTCGTCCGTCCAGGCACGTCCATCAGCTAAGTCACAATGCGCACCGCGCCGTGCGGTACATTCCAGCAAAGTATTGATTTGACGTGCATTTAATTCAAGACCAATTCGGCTAGCAGCGATCTCAAGCACATAAGCAGCGACCGCAGCAGGAAGTTCGCGCAGGGGGCGACGTTCGATGTCAGCGATGTTTCCTCTCACTGCTCCTATCGCAGCAAACTCTCGCTCAGCCCAGACTTCAAGAGCTAAGTCAGCTTCATCAACCCGATCTGCAAAGCGAGCAAGATGCTCACGAACTTCAACATTTACTTCCTGCAACGCCGGTAATACTTGATGACGAACTCGATTTCTTGCATATATCAAAGTCTCGTTAGTTGAATCGCTTCGAGCTTCTAATGAAAGGGCTTCCAAATAGGTATCGATCTCTGATCGAGTCACCCCGAGAAGCGGCCGTAGGAGACGCATGGCCTTATCCCCTGACATCGCAACAGGCCACGGGCTCTCCAAACGCATTCCACGAGCACCTCGTAATCCCGTGCCACGAGCCAAATTGAGGAGTACTGTCTCTGCTTGATCATCGCGAGTGTGGCCCGTCAGTAATGTGACAGCTCCTTCTTGTGAAAGGATGCTGCCGAGCCAACGGTAACGCGCAACACGGGCGGAAGCCTCACTGGAGGCAATCGGGAATTCGGAACAACCAACAGCGAATTCAACAGAAAGCTTTTCGGCAAGCTCACGGACGAACACCGCATCCGCCTGAGTTTCAAACTCTGAGCGTAATCGATGATCAAAATATGCAGCAATAATCGATGAGGACGGCATCGCGCGACAAACCGACACAAGCAACGAAACAGAGTCAGGTCCGCCTGAGCAAGCAATGACGAGCGGTTCGGCGAAAACTATTCGTCCTTGGAGCGAACTAGCCACCCGACGCTCAAAAGAATCGGTCCGTCGATTACGTGGAAAAGGCCCTGAGAGTTTAGTCATACTTCGAACCTAGTCGCCGACCAGCGGCTCCCACCAGCGCTCACCTGGTGCACGATCTGCTAACGGCACTACCGGCGCTTCTACCACAATTGCAACTTCACCGGGCAGAACAAGACCGAATTCGGTCCGAGCAATAGCTTCAATGTATTCATCAGAATTGATGTAACTGCTCAAACCTTCGAGCTTGGCTCGTTGCTGTTGTTGCTGAGCTATGTCATCACGGAGTACACGCTCTTGTAATTGAAGACGGTGGTTCTGTACGGCAGTTTGGAAGCCTGCGTACACAAATAAGCCAATGAGAAGTAGCGCGACCGCTATGACCATCTGGAACGGCCCAAATACTGGCTCTCGAAAGGTCGGCATAGGTAGACGGTGCATTAACACTCTTGCCTTCCGCCCCGCCATAAGAAACGGTAACAGAGCTTCGCATATCGAAGCGATCGGTTCGCGTATTTCAAACCGACTAGCCTCTCACACGCTATCAACGTGACAGCGTTCATTCATGAGTGAAACTCGCCATCGACGCTCTGGTTCGACTTCTACAACCGAGACCGCGGCAAGATCTATTCGGATACGACGGAATACAGATAGCGGAACATCAAAACCGTGACACAGTGCAGCTTTGATCGCCAAATTGTGAGTGACCATCGCCACTGAACCGTTAGGATGCTTCCCTGCTACCTCTTCAATGATCTCGACCATACGGGCTTGTACTTCTCCGTATGTCTCACCTCCAGGCATCCGAAGATCCGTCGGATCTTCGGTTCGCCAGCGCTCAATGAAATCAGGATACCGCCTACGCGCTTCTGGAATCGGCATACCATCAAGATCACCCTGATCGAACTCGACAAGGCGAATATCTTCCTGAACGTCAATATCCTTTGCAGCACCTATCGCTCTGGCGACATCCCGCGTGCGTAGGAGTGGACTCGATATAAGTGCAGTTAGATCTCGTGACCGAAACCACCCCGCAACTGCTTCGGCTTGAAAACGACCACGATTATTCAACGGCACATCCCGTAACCCTTGAGGTATCCCAAGAGCATTATCCTCGGTCTCACCATGTCTCACCAGATAGAGAGTGACCGCCATCAGCGTTCCAAACTCAGGAAAGCTGTTATCGCAGGCATGTCATTAGGATTTTCAGGATGCCCGGCTAAAGGAAGCGGTTGGCCTAGTCCCAACCAAACGTCAAAAGCTAATACAAGATTCTCGTTCCAATAGACAAAGCCCGATGGTAATTCACAGTCGAAAATTGGCACCGGTGCTTGACCATTGACGGCCGTCCAATCCAGTCGGAGTGTTTCAATATCTGGATACACCCAGAGCACGAACACTGGTCCGAAATCGCTTCCTGCCAGACTGGCGGACCAGTACGGACGTCCGACGACGCTACTGCTGGGACAAAGCGGAGCCCTTTCCTTAACTAGCCAAAATGAGTAACCATATTCACCTTCGACCATCAGCCGCACATCCTCAGTTGAAAAAGGAATACCCGTCACGTCACCCTCTCGTTCACTCGAAACGATGGCTGCATTCGCGACTGGAGTGGCTGCAGCTGTAGCTGTGACTACCGGCTCCGAAGTAGACGTCGCCGACACCTGTAGTGCAGGCTGCACTACAGGTGTCGGCGTCCGGATTGAAGGATTCTGGGAAGTGACAGCGATTGTTGACGTTGGCGTAACTATCTCTGAATCAGAGCTACCGCAGGAAACACAAACAATTATCACAATCACGGCAGCAACTAGTAATCGCATTATCGTCAATTAACCGAAATCTGCGGTGAAATCTCCGTGTCATCTACCAGAGATTCCTCACGATTGATTGGCACAAACTCAATCGTCGTGCGCGTGATACACATAGAGGTTAATACCCCTCCT
>Ga0310344_10004270_pt1 | contig 10620 bp, 9 predicted proteins | sample HC15DNA20200_MG_FD_203801 | JGI IMG/M metagenome (GOLD analysis project Ga0310344, IMG submission 203801) | Marine microbial communities from station ALOHA, North Pacific Subtropical Gyre - HC15-DNA-20-200_MG | ecosystem: Environmental > Aquatic > Marine > Oceanic | place: Pacific Ocean: North... | reverse complement strand
CGGCCTGCGGGGGTCGCCGCGGCGGCGAATCAACACTCTCTTGGACATCGCAATTCGATTTACCGCATCAGAAGTCCACCTGGACGCTGGCGGAAACGACCTGGTAAGCCGCGTAATAATAAGGATCGTTGGAATCGACGTCGCCGACCAGCCATTCCAGTCGGAGGGCGACTTCGCGCGTCGATTTTTCGCCCGGCCGGAAGGAGCGCTCGGCGGCGATTTTGAGCGTATTGCGGCGATCGCTGCGGCCGTCGCCCGGTATCGTGAATCCCTGCAGGTCGAGGGCGGGTCTGCCGGCGAAGTCTCGGCGCTCGGTGGCCAGCGAGATCGTCAGCATGGAGTTTGCTGGGGCCAGGTGTTTCAGGGTTGCTCGCGCTAGGTCGCCCGAGTAGCTGTAGTGGTCGTCGAACAGCTCGTCGTCCGTATCGTAGACCGAGATGTCGGCGAAGCGGCTCTGCCCGGCCAGGTTGTGGCGCCGCTGGTAGATCAGCTGCAGTCCGGTGTCGGCACCCAGGCCCTGGGCCAGCTTCAGCCGCCAGTGCAGCTGGACCAGGCTCCGGTCTCGACCCGAGCGGGCTTCCGAGCTGGCGGCATTGGGAGTCGCTTTGAGGTAGGTCTTCACGCCTATGGAGGCGCGTCCGATGAGGGTGGTCTGGGACGGCAGGAAGTGGCTTGCCTGGCCGAACAGAGTCTGAGCCAGGTAGCTGTAGGCGCCGGCGTTGGTGTAGTCGCGGAGGCGGACCGAACAGCCGGCCTGCGCCAGGGTTGCCTCGTCCAGGTAGCGCCGGGCGGTGGCGTAGGTCTCGAGGTCGAGATAGTCGCGGTAACCGTAGAGCGGCTGGTCCAGACGCAGGGAGAGCTCGACCCCGGCGTTGAGCAGACCCAACACTGGTCTTTCGGCGAAGTGGCTGAGGCCAACGCGATGAGTTTGGTTGAACAGCTCATCGCGCTCCGAGACTAGGCTGGCGTCGCCGGTGTAGTAGAGGCTGAGGTCGGGACCGCCGGCGTAGTCCAGTTCGACGTAGGCGTTCGTCACCCAGGCCGCGGCGGGGTCGTGACTGCGAAACAGGTTGTCGGTGTAGCTGGCGATGTAGTGCGCCCGGGGAAGGACCTGGGCCCGGGCTGGGCTGGCGGACAGCCAGGATAGCAGGGCGACCAGGGTGAGGGCGGCGGATCTGATCATCGCCCGGGCTCCGGTCGAGCCTGACGGCCCCGCCGGCCGACTTTCTGGTGCCGGTCGCCGGGCCGGACGGAATCGCGGCGGCGCTGTCGCAGCCGTTCCATGATCTCTCGCCGCGACTGGGGCCGCAGGGTGCGCCCGTCACCAATGCCGTCGCCATTCTCGTCGCGGAACCAGTCAATCCGGAAAATGGGACGACGCCCGGGCCGAGGTTGGTCAGCGGCCTCCAAGCGACTCCGCAACAGCTGGCGACGCCTCTCCAGCTTCTTCGCGACCTTATCCGACTCGGTGACCGCGTCGGCTGGGACTCCGGCCATCGCAGGTTCGGCCCAGGCGGAGCCGAGGTGCAGTCCCAGCAAGATGGTTAGCAACGCGATCACGATTTCAGTTCCTCGGTTCGACGTCTGCAGCGGCGGTTGCCATTGTCCGTGAAAGAAGGGTCGAGAGCGGTGAGAGGAGGGCCGTCGCGGCCCCCCTCTCACCGGGTCTCGTGCGCATCCCGTCAGAGCGCTCGGCACGGCGGGCGCTGATGCCGCCGGTGCTCAGGCTCCGTCACCACCGATCGGACCGCGTCCGGCACCGGGACCCTTCATGCCCTTGCCGTGTCGGCCCTTGCCGTGCCGGCTCTTGCCGGGACCGCCCTCGATACCGTTGGCTTCCTTGAACGCTTTGACCTCGGCGCGAATATCATCCCGGGAGGCGCCGCTGTCGCGCAGTTGGTGTACTCTGGCCCGCAGCTCGTCGCGGAGTTCGGCGCGCTGCACTTTCTCGGCCTGCCTCGCCTCGAAGTCCTCGGGCAGGTCCACGCCCAGGCCCTGGAGCTTGTCCCCGACGGCGGTGACGATCTCGGTACGGCTCGCGCCTGAGTCCCGCAGCTTGGTTACTGAATCCCGGATTTCCCGGCGCTGCTCGTCCGTGAGGTCGAGTCGGTGCAGGCGAGCGCGGCGGTCTTTCAGGCCGTCGCCATCCGCATCAGCGAGACGGGCGTCGGCGGGAAAAAGAATCCCGGAGGCCGCAACCGCGGCCAGTGCAAAGGTGAATAGGCGTTTCATGTCGTCCTCCTTTTCAGTAGATAACTGGTGTCATCAGCGGGGCGACGCTGGCGCCAGCGGCAGCCCGGTGTGTCGACGTTTTTAGGATCGCAAAGTGTGTGCCAGGACTGCTGAGCGGCGGAATAACATTTCTTAAATTTAATAATAATAATGTTTTATGTTTGTTTTTTTCCCGATGAATAACCTGCTCGAGGATGTGTCTGTGTCGACGTTTTGGTCGATTCGAGGCGGGTGATAATTTCTTAAAATTAGTTGTAAGTAATTGATAATATTGGTGAAATAAAGAACGACGAAAACGTCGATAACCCATGGCCTAAAAGGTCGAAAGGTTGCCAGACCAGCAGCTAGTGAATGTCTACTGCCAGGCGGTGGTGCACGCCGTCGAGGGCGTAGTTGACTGCGAGCAAGAGGGCACTACCGGACGGGTGTTGAGCGATGGGCGGTCGGAGGTCTCGGGGGAGAGCCAGACCGGCAGGAGCTTGCGGACATCGCGGTTCTCAACGATGGCGCCGAGATCGTCGAAGACGAACGGAATGTCGAGGCTGTTGGCGTAGGCGAGGCAGCCGGCTTAGTCGAATTCCACCCCGATCCGGCCCGCGACCTCCTCGATGTACTGCTTGGCCTGCAAGATCTCCACGTCGGTGTTGTAATAGACCAGGTTGGGGGAGGCGACCGATCCCGACACGCCGACGTCGCGCAGATGCTCGATCGTGAGCACGGTGTCGCCGCCGACCTGGTCCATCCGCCTCAGGAAGGTCTCGTAGTCCAAGGTGCCGGTGCCGGGGGGGATTTCGTCGATCTTGATCACCCAATGGGACCGGTCGATATCCACGTCCTTGGCATGGGCGCCGATTATGTCCGCGCCGAGCAGGTCGAAGCAGTGGTCGAGGAACCCGGTCGTGTCGAGGACGTGGCGGTAGCCCATCATGTTGACCGGGTCGAAGAGCACCTTCATGCGCGGCGAGGCGACGTCATCTATGAGGCGGCGGTGCTGCTCGGGAGAGTCCCAGGGGCCGAGGTTAAAGGAGTGAAAGCCGAGATTGATCTCGAGTTCCTCCGCCGCGGCCGCGACCTCGGCAGTACCGGCGACCAGGCGGGTCCAGATCTCGTCCGTCCACCAGTTCCTCATCTCGTCCGCGAACCAGTGCACGGTGACGCCGCGGGCGTCGAGGGCGCAGGCGTCTACGATCTGTTTCAGGACCGAGGCGATGCCCTTGCGGCGCACGGCCTCGTCATCGTGGACCAGCAGGTGGTATTCGCGAATGGCGACCTCGGAGACGAACAGGCCGTTGGCGGCGAAGGCCTGGCGTCCTCTCTCGATATCCTCGGCCGGCCAACCACCTCCGGGCGCCACCAGGACGAGCCCGCCGATGCCGAGCTTGAGCGTGCGTTTGACGGCTGGTTCCGGATCGCCCGGTTCGACGCCGTGCCAGAAAGCGACGGAAAGCCTCATCTTATTGCTCCGCGATAGCTACCGTGACCGGATCTTCCGCATAGATTCTAAGGGGACCCGACGTTCACTCAGCCTACAACCAGTCGAAGGATAGAGCGAGATGGCATTCAACATCAAGAAGCGCGGCATCCTCACCTACTACTACGGTGGGGAGAATCCGACCCTGTCTGCCCTGGTTACCGAGGACCTGGGTGACGGCAACCTGAAGATACACTTCTCGGGATTGACCGGCGGCCATTCCTCTACCGGCATCCTGGGGCTCGACAAGCTGCACACGATGGAGCCCTCAGTGGAGGTCGGGCTGGTTTTCCGGTGCTGGGAGACGTGGCTGCAGGAAGCGGAGATCTGCGATGCGATCAGCGAGATCGACTTCATCGAGCTCCACGCCTTCGGGGCGCAGCCGAAGCAGCCGAACCCGCTCGTCGACCCGCAGGGCTTCCTCGAGGAGCAGCAGCGGCTCTACAAGGAGTACGCCGAGGCCTACAGCGGCTTCTTCCGCGACCACATGCCGGATGCCGGCGTGCCGGCCCGCTTTACCGTCCACGTGGTCGACTTCCCTGACAAGGCGGCCTCCTACGAGTTCTACAGCGTCGGTCTCTACCAGCCGAGCCTGCACAGCTGAGGTGATGACGATGAGCGATGCGCCGAAAATTCTGGGAATGGGAGAGTTGCGTTATACCGCCGTGCCCGCATGGGAGCAGCTGCCGGTCGGCTGGAGCTTCTTCGAGGCCACCTCGGTGGCCACCAACAGCCGGGGCGAAGTGTTCGTCTTCAACCGCGGCCACAGGCCGATGATCGTTCTGGATCGCTGCGGGGCGGTCATCAATACCTGGGAGTCGGTGGCGTTTGCGCGGCCGCACGGTATCACGATCGGGCCCAACGACGAGGTCTACTGCGTCGACGATGTCGACCACACCGTGGCCAAGTTCACGCCGGAAGGGGAGCTCGAGTGGCGACTGGGAACTAGCGGCCAGCCCTCCGAGACCGGCGTCGTAAACGGTGACTACCGGACTATCACGCAGTCGGCGGGGGCGTTCAACCTGCCCTGTAACCTGGCGATCGCGCCCGACGGGGAGCTTTTCGTCAGCGACGGCTACGGCAACGCGCGGGTGCATCGATACACCGCCGCCGGCGACCTGATCGGTTCCTGGGGCGGACCTGGCGTCGGCCCCGGGGAGTTCGGCATTCCGCACGGGATCGCAATCGACCGCAACGGTATGGTCTACGTCGCCGACCGTGAGAACTACCGGATCCAGCGGTTTCGCCCGGATGGAGAGTACGTCGACGAGTGGGGCGACATCGCGCGCCCCTGCGATATCTACATCGACTCTGAGCAGCGCGTCTTCGTCGCCGAGGTTGGGTTTCAGACAGGCATGTGGCCTGGTCAGGCGCCGCCTACCCCGGACGCTACGGGGGGCCGGGTGAGCGTCTTCGACACGGATGGGAATTTGCTGTCCCGCTGGGGGGGTGGCGAGGATCCGCTGTCGTACGACGACCTGTACGCGCCACACGGTATTTGCGTCGACGACCTCGGTGACGTTTACGTCGCCGAGGTGAGCTGGTCCGGCGGAGGAAAGATGGGTCGGGTGGCCCCAAACTGCCCGACCTTGCGAAAGTACGCCCGCGTTGCGAACTGAGTCGGGCTACTTCGCGAAACGCCGCTGAGGTCGGTCCCCAGCGGCCTGCCGCGATGGCGGTGGGGCCAAGTCGCTCGTTGGGCGGGCCGGCGACCCACCCGGGCCCGCCGGTGCGCTGCAGAGAGATTACCGACCTCGACGCTTCTTGCGCCCTCGCTGGCGGCCTGGCCTGGCGCGATTGCCACGCCGCTTCCGCTCGGTGCCGACAGGCTCGATGCTCCGCTGTCGGCCAGCGGCCGACGGTGCGCCCGGAGAAGCCGACTCGCCCTCCGTGAGTTCGAAGTTGATGCGCCGCAGCGGCAGATCGACGTGCGCCAGGCGCACCGTCAGGGTGTCGCCCAGGGCGAACTGCCGGCCGGAACGCCGGCCGCGCGCGATTTGCTCTTCCTCGTGGATATCGAAACCCTCCTCCAGGATCCTGCTGGCGCTGGCGAACGGCAACAGCCCTTCCGCGAACAGATCGTTTGGTCGCACGAAGAGGCCGGCGGCGTGCACCCCCACCACCTTCGCTTCCAACTCCTCTCCCATCCGTCGACTGGCGACCATGCAGGCGGCGAGATGCGTAATCTCCCGCTCCGCCTCCAGCGCGCGGCGTTCCGCGACGGACGCGGTTTCCGCCAGCTGCTCGAGCCCCCGCAGCCTGGGCTTGCCGCGCCAGTGCCTCCAAAGGGCCCGCTGCACCAGCAGGTCCGGGTAGCGGCGGATGGGCGAGGTGAAATGGACGTAGGCGTTGGAAGCCAGCCCGTAGTGCGGTCCTACCCGATGGTCGTAGTAGGCCTGGGCGAGGGCGCGCAGCAGCAGGAGCTGTCCGGCATCGGCCTGTGAGGTCTGGCGCAAGGCCTCGACGAAGCGCGCGACCGTCTTCGGCCTGTCGACTTCGCTCAGTTTCAGCGGGATGCCGAAACGCTTGCTCCAGGCCCGCAGGCGCTGCCATTTCTCGCGCGGAGGCGGTGGGTGGACGCGGTAGATTCCGGCCAGCTTGTGGTCGAGCAGAAACTCGGCCACCGACTCGTTGGCGGCGATCATCAGGTCCTCGATCAGGTGGTGCGCCCGGTCGGATTCGCACGAGTCGACGCGCGCCGGGGTGCCGGAGGGGTCCATCACCACGAATGCCTCGGGAATGTGCAGGTCGAGGGAGCCGCGGGCGAACCGGTGTCGCCGCAGCAGAACCGCAGCGGCTGCTGCCTGCTGCACGGTCTGTCGGGATGATGCCGGGACCGCCTCCGGGTTGCCCTCGAGAGCGGCCCGCACCTGGGTGTAGGTCAGGCGCGCCCTACTCTCGATGAGGGATGGATAGACCGAGATCTCGTGCCGCCGGCCCGCCTCGTCGATGACCATTTCACAGGTCACGGTAAGGCGGGGTATTCCCGGGCGCAGGGAGCAAAGATCGTTGGAGAGTCGTTCCGGCAGCATCGGCAGGACGCGGGATGGAAGGTAGACACTCGTGCCGCGGTGCAGGGCTTCCTTGTCGATGGCCGAGCGGGGGCGCACGTACCAGGCGACGTCGGCGATGGAGACCCAGACCCGGTAGCAGTCCTCCTCTCTGACGGCTGCGACGGCATCATCGAAATCGCGGGCGTCCGCCCCGTCGATGGTCACGTGGGGGACGCTGCGCAGGTCGCGACGACAGTCAGCGGCCAGGGCTGCTTCGACGTCCACGTCGGGGAACTCGTCGGCGGCGGCTAGCACTGGCGGAGGAAAGTCGATCGGCAGTTCGAGGGCGGCGACCGCCATCCTGAAAAGGGTCGCATCGGATTCGTGACCCAGGCGCTCCACAATGGTCCCCTCGGCGCCGCTGACGAGGGGAGCGCAGGCGTCTAAGAAGGCGTACCGAACGGCCTCAGCGTCGGCACAACCCGCGTCGGAGCCGTCGCGGATGAATACCGGCTTGCCCCACGGGTCCGGCTCTACCCATATCGCCTTGCCGTGCCGGCGTAGCCAGCCAACCATAGGCTGGTTGCGGGCCGACCGGTGGGCGGCGGCGCGGCGGCCGTGGGACCGGCTTTGACGGAAAGTGGATTTAGCATGCGGGTGAGAGCCGGACCCGCCGCTTGCCTCGCGTCGCTCCCGACTCTTATGGCCCCGCCTGCCCGTGGCCGGCTCCTTCCTCTGGCGCCTTGACTTGCCCCGGCCTCCGGCCGTGCGGTGACGAGCCATTCGCCGCCGACCTACACGGGGGCGCGGAAGTCGGTCAACGCTTCCCTGTTCAGCGTCACGCCCAGCCCGGGGCCTGGAGGTGGAGCGATGCCGCCTTCCTCGAAGAGCAGCTTCTCGGCGATCACATCGACCTCATGGTAGAAGGAGCCGATGATGTCGGAGGCGACAGTGCCATCGATCGGTTTCGCCGCCAGCCCGATGTGAGCCATGAAGGCTGAGCCGATGCCCAGCTCGAGCGTGCTGCCGAGCAGACAGGGGATGCCGCCGGCGTGGGCGAGTGCGAGGATGTCCCGGGTCGGCAGGTAGCCACCATGGGTGCCGGGCGTGATCGCCCAGATGTCGACGGCCCGGGTCGCCAGCAGGTCGCGGGCATCCTCGACCGTGAAGCAGCTCTCGTGGGCGACTACGGGGATGGGAGTGCGCTGGCTGAAGTCGCGCAGCCGTTCTCGCGGCCAGCGGGAGAACGGCTGCTCGATGAAGGCGACACCCAGCTCCTCGAGCGCCGGCAGAACCGATACCGCCTGGATCGGCGTCCAGCCCATGTTGGCGTCGACGCCCACCGGCACCTCGGGACCGACGGTCTCGCGCACGGCGCGCACCCGGTCGATGTCGGCCTGCGGGTCTTTCCCCACCTTGATCTTGATATAGCGGAATCCCTTCTCCAGCACCTCGGCCGCCATGTCCGAAGCTCGCTGCGGCGGTCCGCTGACCACGAACTTGACCGCCACGCGCTCGCGCACGCGGCCACCCCAGAGCTCGGCCAGCGGCAGGTCCGCCCGCTTGCCGACCAGGTCCCAGAGCGCCATCTCGACGGCGCCCTTGGCATGTGGGTTCTGGACGATGGCCGAGTGCATGAGGTCGACGGCCTGCTGCACGTGCAGCGGATCGTGTCCCTTTAGGGCGGGAGCCAGGTGGTGGACGATACAGCTGTGACAGGAGTGCAGGTCTTCGCCCGTCCACTCCAGCTCCGGTGAAGCTTCGCCGTAGCCCTCCAGGCCAGCGTCGGTGCGAATGCGGACGATGACGTAACGGGCTGACTGCACCGGATTATAGGAGGAGCGGATCACGGTTGTGGGACTCCGCGGGATGTCGACCGGATAGGCTTCGATCTCTTCGATGATCACTGCGGCCTCTTGCTCGAGTCTTAGTTGCCGCCGGTACTGGCGATCTCACTGGCAGTCGCCAGGTTCCCGGCATAGCCGTCGATCAGCATGCCCATGTCGGTGGCGCAGTTGAGCCAGCGGGTCCCGCGGGCCACCACCTCGCGCATGCCGTCCCCGGGACCGATGGCCGTGCCCATTCCCTTGCCGTTGGCGGCGCAGGCGGCGCCAACCCGTTCGAACGCTTCGAGGATGCGGGGGTGAGTGTAGCTGCCGGCCTCCCGTTCCACCCCGTAGCTGTGCGACAAGTCGCCCGGTCCCACGAACAGCAGGTCGAGGCCCTCGACTGCAGCGATTTCCTCGACGGCTTCGACGCCCTCGGCATCCTCGATCATCACGCCCAGGAGCGTCTCCGCGTTCGCCCACTCGATGTATTCGGCGAGGACGTCGTTGCCGAAGTTCCAGTCGCGGCCGCCGCCCATGCCGCGCAGTCCCAGCGGCCGATACTTGGCCATGTGCACCAGGTTGCGGGCTTCGTCGGCGCTCTTACAGTGCGGCCAGACCAGGCCGTTGGCGCCCAGCTCCAGGGTCTTGATTACCTGGTTGTAGGGGCCGTGGGGAATCCGGACGATCACGTCGATGTCGTGGGCCCGGGCTGCCAGGATCATGTTGGAGAGATCGTCCAGGCCGATGTGCGAATGCTCCATGTCGATCCAGCAGCTGTCGAAGCCGGCCAGGGCCACCGCCTCCACTACCAGGGGCGAAGGTATGCGGTTTATCTCGGCGACCATGACGCTTTTGCCGCTGAGGAGGGCCTGCTTGGTGCGATTGACTCTCCGTGTCTGTGCCATCTCGATCTCCTTTAAACGCCGCCGCCGAGGAAGCGGGGCAGGATGTCACGGCCGAACCACTCGATGTCGCGGCGCATGGCGCTGGGATTGATGCCCAGCGCTCCGCCCTGCACGGTTATGCGCTCGAGGCCGGGCAGGTCCTCCTGAATCTGCTTGAGGCGCTCGCAGACGTAGTCGGGGGTGCCGCAGATCCAGCCGCCGTCCTCGTCCAGGTCGCGGGCAGTCGGCAGGCCGGCATGCGGTGCCCTGCCGGGATCGTAGGTCGCCTCGACCTGCTCCTCGGAGAGCGTTGGCATGCGCCCGAGCGGGGCCAGGGCCTTGAGCTGCTCCTCGAACCAGGGCGTGGCCTCCTCGATTGCCTGCTCTTTGGTGTCAGCGATGTGAATCTGCAGTACCAGGGCCAGGTCTTCGCCGAGCTCGGTGTCGCGTCCCGCTGCGCCGAGCCTCTCTTGCCACCGGCGGGCTATTTCTACCGACCGGCTGCCCCCCGGAACGACGCCTTTGATTCCGTGTTTGATCATGAAGTCGATACCCCTTGGGCTGGCGCTGAAGATCGGCTGCCAGCATTCCACCGGGCGGTTGGGCGGACGCGGCACCAGAGTGATCTCCTGCAGCGGCTTCTCGTGCCTGTGGGATATGGGCGCGGGCAGCTGGTAGAAACGCCCGTGGTGAGAGAAGCTGGGCTCGTTCCAGGCCTTGAAGATGATGTCGACCTGCTCCTCGAAGCGCTCGCGGTTGGCCTCGTCGTCCTCGAGAGGCGACCCCAGGGTCTCTACCTCGCGGGGGATGTAGCCGCGCCCGATGCCGAAGCGGAAGCGGCCACCGGTGAGGATATCGGCCACCGCGTAGTCCTCTGCCAGCCGCAGGGGATGCCAGGCCGGAACCGTGTTGAACATGCAGCCGAAATTGAGCTGCTCGAAGTGCTGAGCCAGGTAGACGGCCAGCATCGGTATGTTGGGGATGCCGCCGTAGCCCTCCCGCTGAAAATGGTGCTCGGCGAACCAGAGGGTGTCGTAGCCCGACCCGTCCATCAGCTCGGCGAAAGCACGGGCTTCGTCGAATACGGTAGCGAGGTGCTCGTCGGATTCGATGCGGTCGTCGACCGGCAGGCCCTGGAAGCCCAGACTGTCCATCTCGACATGGCCGCCGAAGAAGGCGTCGAAGTACTTGATCACGGCAGTTCCTTTCAG
>Ga0310344_10004269_pt1 | contig 10620 bp, 15 predicted proteins | sample HC15DNA20200_MG_FD_203801 | JGI IMG/M metagenome (GOLD analysis project Ga0310344, IMG submission 203801) | Marine microbial communities from station ALOHA, North Pacific Subtropical Gyre - HC15-DNA-20-200_MG | ecosystem: Environmental > Aquatic > Marine > Oceanic | place: Pacific Ocean: North... | reverse complement strand
GTCCCACTTGAAACACTTGCAGCCATATTCTTTTCATCAGAAATTGTAGTTGCAAGTGATTTTACATATGTGACGTCATGATCTGTCTCCATTGAAATGCATTTTTCTGCCCATTCAGACATTATCAGATGAGTCTCAATGTTTAGTTTTTTTAAAACCTCAAGCATTCTTATGCCATAAATTACACCTGTACTGCCTGTAATCCCAATTATTAATCTCATAATGTTGTTGTACGTTTCATACATGATATAAAAGAAGATCAGAAATCACGCATGGTTTTCATCTGTGAATTCTTGCTCCATACGTTCCTTTCTTTTATTTAACCAAATTTTTACAGCTGCTGCTGTCATGCCGCCAAATAAGATAACCCCAACTAAAATCATCTCTGCACTCATACAGAATGATTGAATACACGTATCTAAAAACAAACCGTATAACTCAACATTTAATTTCGCAATTCAAAGAGAGCAGTACATGATAAAAAGATCAGAAATGCAAAAAATTGTTAATAGTTATTCTGATATTCGTTTAGGAGTTCTGGGAAGTCACTCAGCTCTTGAAGTGATGGATGGAGCAAAAGATGAAGACTTTGATACAGTTGTATTCTGTCAAAAAGGACGAGAGATTCCATATCAGAGATTCTCTAGAATATCAGATGAAATATTGATGTTAAATAAATTCAAAGATTTAGCAAATGCTGCAACCCAGAAAAAATTACGTGACACAAATACATTGATTGTTCCACATCGTTCACTTACAGCATATCTTGGTTATGATACGATAGAAAACAAACTCAAAGTTCCAATCTTTGGAAACCGTGCATTGTTTCAGGCTGAGGAAAGAAATCATAAACGTAATCAGTACTATCTTCTAAAAAAGGCTGGAATAAAATACCCAAAAATCTTCAATAATCCAAAACTTATCAACAAACCAGCAATAGTGAAGGTTCAAGAGAAAGGTAGAAAACTTGAACGTGCTTTTTTCACTGTATCATCATATGCTGACTTCAAATCTAAATCTGAAGAAAAAATAAAGAAAGGTATCATCTCAAGGAAAGATCTTTCTGAATCAAGCATTGAAGAATTGGCAATAGGGACATATCTTAATTTTAATTATTTTTACACGCCAATCTCTGAGCAAGTTGATTTTATTGGAATTGAACGTAGGCTACAGACAAACATTCATGATTACAATGCTCTCCCTGCAAAGCAGCAACTTGAGATGGATGTTGGATTGCAAAATATAGAGGTTGGACATACGCCAGCTAGTATACGTGAGTCTCTTTTGGAAAAAGTCTTTAAGATGGGTGATAAGTTTGTGCGAGCTGTAAAAAAGGAATATTCACCTGGTATAATTGGGCCATTTTCACTTCAGAGTGTAATTACTAAAGATCTAGAGATGATTGTGTACGATGTATCGTTAAGAGTTCCTGGAAACCCTATCGTTGCAACGACAAGCCCATACACCAAATATCAATATGGCACTACATTTGGCATAGGTAGACGAATTGCTATGGAAATTAGAAAAGCAGTTGAAGAAGATAAATTAAAAGAAATCGTTACCTAGTTGCCTCTTCAATAGGATCTCTTAGCATATACTTTCTTACCATAATTGGAATGTTGTAATACATTGCCAATGCTACTGCGTCAGAAGCACGATAGTTTCTTAACACCAAATCTTTTTTTCCAGTAAGATACAGATTGGCTCTAAGAGCTTCTCCGCTTTCATAGATCTTGACTTTAACTAAGACTAATTCATTTGCGTCGCAGATATCTTCTAGCATTTTGTAAATTGTTGGTACAGAATCATGGTCACCATCAATGAAACTTGCAATGTGACGTGATACTTCGCCAGAGAAAGCACGCATATGAAATTCCTTTTTATCGCTTGATGCCAGAATGACTAATCCCTCGTTTCCATAAGGGTCAACGAACCCAAGATTTGATATTGTCACGACCTCATAGTCTGGATCCTGTATTTCGTCAATTTTCAATGTAATTAGCCTAAAACACGTTATTAAATAAATATTGAAGTTAAAATTCTACATCATATGGATTCAAAGACTACTGTAGGTAGTCAAAATAATAAAAAGTTAATTGTCTTAGGATTAGTTTCAATTGGAATTTTATTTTTAGTGTACGCTAGATTTGAAAATACTGAGATAACACCCGATGCAATAAGCTCGATCGAAAGAATTTCTGTTGCATTTTACATCATACTACTGATCTCCTTCAGTGCCATAGGAATAGGACTTAGAAAATACCAAAAAAGAAAAGCAGTGGAGCCCTCCCAAAACCCACTCACCATAATTTGTAGTGCCACTGTGAATCTTAAAGCTAAAAAGGTATTCGTTATCACATTCATTCTTTATGGAATATTTTTTTCGATGACGTCAGGAATTCTTGTTTACCAGCCTGAAGTTGTATTTTCATATCATTATGGAGCAGACATTCCTTCTGCACACATTACCCCGTGCTGCGGTCCACCTGGCTATATGCCAAAATTTGTTGCATATCTCACAGAGCATGTAGGAATACAGATCATTCCATTAAATTTGGTTCTACAGATTACAGTTTCATATTTAGTAGCTGCTAATACATCTCTAGCTGTTAGTGCAATTTCAATCTCAAAGAAAACTGGTGGTTTGGGAGGAATTGGTGCAACTACTGGATTATTTATTGCGTGTCCTACATGTGTTGGTTCGTTTCTATCATTGTTTATTGGAAGCACAAGTGCAGTAGTTTTCACAATAGCAATATCTGAACTTCAAACAATTTTTATTGCAATTACAATTCCAATACTCCTTCTAACACCGTTAATACTTGCAAGACAGATTAGCCGTTCTAATAATTAATGTAAAGTTACTTAACCGGTTTTATCACTGGTGATTTTGAATTGCCGATATCAAATCCATCTCGACGTAAATACTTTAGAACCAATTTATAGATTAATTCGTCATGATTTACTCTCTTAACTAATTCGGACCACATCATTTCCCCATCATTCAGTATCTCTGGTATCAGTTTTTTGGTGATTTCCTCTGCTAATTTTTTGCATTCCTCGTAAGACATTCCGTTAAGATATGCAGTTTTTCTGCCAGCACAAACTTTCATACATCTTCTAATTTAATACATAATAAAAAAATTAGTATTCTAAAAATCCTTTAATTTTTCAACGACAATTTTGAAAATTTCATTGTTGTCTAAAAGAATACATGATAGATCGTTTTCACTGCATGCCTGACCACTTTCTGTATCACGTGTGATTAAGATCATTCCATTTTCTTTTGCATAATTAATAATAGAAAAGTCGGTATGAAGTTTCATGCCTTCAACACGTAGCTTTTTTACACTGTAAGCATCAAACCCCATTGAAATTAATTTCTCATCCATTCCATCATCCATTTCATCAACCAAAATTTTCACTTTACCTGACATGAATATCAAATCTTTACTCTAACTTAGATTAGAAGATAGTTTTTTAATTTTTGAGATTAAAAGTTCTTTTGAGCTAACTGTTAGTTCAGGCTCCACTGTGACAAAAATTGACTTTGAATTGATATATGTTACAATTTGAGTTATATTCTCTCGTTCGACATTAACATATCTGACCCTACCTAGAGACTTATCAAATTCCTGTCTCATTTTCTTTCTTTTTACAACATCCCTACAAAACTTTTCTTCACTTTCCTGTTTTAGTAGAGAATGTTTATCTGATTTCATCTGAGCCAAAAGAATATTACCACTATCTGAAATTACAGCGACAAATCTAATTTTCTTGCTCAGATTAAATACACTAGAAATTGTACTTTGGAGTTTCTCTTTATTTATCATGTAAATTTTCAAATTTTGATTCAAATATAATCATTAGGATCTTTTACGAAATAAAATGTCACGATGATTCTTTATCTCTTGGTTCTATCTCAAGTGATTTGTTATAACATTCTGATGCTTCATCATATCTGCCTAAACTACGTAATGCAATTCCTTTAAGATTCCATAAATCTGCGTTAGCTGGTTGCAATGATAATGCCTGATCAAAAAAACTAAGTGCGTCTTGATAACTTCCATCGCTAAGATGTTTCTTCCCAGATTGAATCAGATTCTCAGTGTCTTCCACATTAATTAAATAATATACTAATAGATATTTTGAACTAAAGTTTAACTTGATAATAGTCCCATCGTTCTGGATCAAACTTCTTGATAAATTTAATCCCATCTTCTTGTTTAATTCTGTATTCTATAACGTCACGCATAGCAAAACTAGTCATAAACAGAAAACCTTGTGAATGTACCTGCATCATGAATAACTGGCGGATTTCACGGCCACCATGAAACCCCCAATAACCAGTTTTTAGCGCAATAGGCTCTAAAAATACAGTGTTCCCTTTTCCATAGTTTTCATCATCAAGTTTGGTCTGAAAGTTATATTTCTCAAGTGGCCCGCCTTTTGCAAACCCAATAATTGGACCGTTAGCATCTCCTACTCGTAATGTGTTTAGTATGGTATCTTTGTCATGGATCGAATCAACAAAATCTTCACGTGTAAATTGTAATGTTTTTGGTAGTTCTTTGTAGATTTCCAATAATGCATCAATAAATTCATCATGGTTTGTATTTTTTTCAATAGTTGGTACAAGTTTCAACCCTTCATATGTAAATTTATTATAAATCTGAATTTCTTCTTGACGAAGTTTCATGAAACTTACAATATTGTCAAGGAAGTTTTTTCTCATGTGCTTTGGAATTCCATTAAGTACTATTCCAAACATTTTTGATTCATTGTTTAACATATCTTCAAAGAACGATACAGATCTTCGTACAATTAATGCTGGATGCCAACCTGATGCATGTGCGTTCATTTTTGCCATTTCCATCGCCTTTATGAAATCACCTAAAGAATAACCACCTACTCTATCAGCAATTGATAAGAAATGGCCTAGACTGAAAAAATGCTCTTGTGTTTTTGGATTGTCACGAGTTTCTGGTGATCTTTGGAAAAAATTTTTCATCTCTTGTTCTGCAATAGTTTTAACTTTTCCAGACCAAGGATAAACTGTACGTGAAATTAATGCACATATGATATTAGAATCAATGTTAGCATTTTCCAAAAGTTTTTGAATTTTAATATCATTGTTAATAAAATTGATAACTCCTTTTTCATGTGGTTTATCAACAGATTTTTCAGGATCAAAATCGTGTAAAAGTGCGGATGCGTATAGATATCTAACATCGTTCAGTGTAAACTTCTTTTCATTAAGTGCACTAACAGCTGATATCAGTGTTACATAGGTTACTTCCAATTCATGATCAATGTTATGATATCCATAGTAATCACTTGAAAGCCCGTTTTTGTTGAATAATTCAATTGTATAGTCAAGTAATTTGACATTTTCTTCTGATGCTAAATTAACTGACGATAGTAGATCAAAAATGCCATTACGTAATGAATGCGGAGTAGCAAATTCCTGCATTTCTAGAAATTCATCAATGGGGTTTTTAAGTTGTTATGCGTATCTAGCAATCTTATCCAAATACGTTATAAGTAAAATACAAGAATTTTCCATATTGGGTTTAAAACGATATTTGGTAACACGAGGGGTTACAATGTTTGGCGTATTGCTGATTACACTTTTGCTAACAATTGCTCTGGTTGGATCAAATATGGACACAATTTTGAAGCAAGGTGTAATATTCCAAGTTCGTTCTGAAATTACTGATAATCCATCAATCTCTAAGAGTTTCACAAATCCTGAAGATTTTGAGAGGTTTGTTCAGCAGAAGATTGATGAGCGAATAGAAATTTTAGGCCTTGATACCCCATGGTATTCTCCGCAAAGAATTGGTTACACCATGCTGAAAATTATATTGTTAGATTTTGGTAATGCAACTTTTCTTACAAGTGATACTGGATCTTCTAATGTTGGTGATATTCTTGTTGAGAAAATTCCGAAAACTGTATTACTGTTTACTACTGCAACCATAATAATTTCGATAATTGGAATATTATTAGGTGCGGCATCAAGTAGTAAAATTGGATCGAAGACTGATAGGTTAACATCTGCATTTGCAGTAATCAGTAGTAGTTTCCCAGTGTGGTGGATTGGAATGCTAATGATATTTGCATTTGCGTTCGTATACCAAATTTTTCCTGCCAGAGCTACACCTGATATTGAACCTAGTGACCCAGGATACATTCTATCACTTTTGTACCATATGGCACTTCCTGTAATTACAATAGTCCTAATTGGATTTGGTTCATGGGCATACTTAGTTAGAAACTTTATGGTTGGGGTTATGCAAGAAGACTTTATTTCTGCAAAAAAAACTATGGGGATAAATAAAAAGAAAATAGTCTATAGACATGCATTAAAAAACGCTGCACCGCCAATTGTTACAATATTAGCTCTCAGTTTATCAGGTTCCTTAGGTGGCGCAATAATTACAGAAGCGGTATTTGATTGGCCTGGTATGGGCAGACTGTATTTTGAGGCGATTAACGTTATGGATCTTCCTGTAATCATTGGGTCAACATACGTACTCACAGTTTTATTTTTAGTTAGTATCTTTATTGCAGACCTTCTCTATGGGTACTTTGATCCACGCGTGAGGACTGGAACATGAGCAGTGTTTCCACAGAGGATATTAAACGTGAGTTTGCAAAAAGCATACTTGGTATAACTGGAATTGTAATCATTGCTACTTTAATTACAATTTCTGTCATAGCGGCAGTAACTATCCCACCATCAACATTTCAAGAATGGAATAATCCAGAAAAATGGTTAAATTATCCAAAAACATCAATTCCGATTTGGGCGAACTACTTAACAGCGGAAAAAACTCCAGAGCATAAAATATTAGAGCCAGAAATATTTCAAACGAATTCTGAACAATTATTTCTAACATCACAGCAATTCCTTGTTAATTTTGAATTTGATGATTTTCCAAGTGACTTTGTATATGAATTTGAAACCAAGTATTCTGATTCACATCTAATTTCAGTTAATTTATTACGGCCTGATGGAATGGAAATGAAACTTCTGACCACATCACTTCCATTTTCTGAGATTGAAACTAATTACAAACAAAGAATTTTTTCGACAGATGAAATGATAAAAAAGAGCTTACTGATGAACCCAGATATTTTTGCGTTTGACATATCTAAAAAAAGTGTAACGGATATTTTATTTTCAGATGTAAGTGAAAATAAAGTTCTCAAAGGCAGTTATGTGTTTGTAGTGAATACATATGGTACAAACGGCCAAAGTGAAATTGTTGATTCTAGAATTATTCTTGGTGGTAAAGCATTTGGTTTGATGGGGACTGATGAGTTAAGAAGGGATCTTGCAATCGGTCTTCTTTGGGGCACACCACTTGCGTTGTTTATAGGAATATCTGTTGCAATTGGTTCTGTTGTTGTTGGATTAATTTATGGGGTATATTCTGGCTACAAAGGAAAAAAAACAGATGAGGCTATGATGCGCTTCAATGATATAATTTACGCTTTACCTGCATTACCATTTCTCATAATATTAGCAGTTACGATTAGTAACAGTATTTTTCTAATGATTGGGTTTTTAATGATTTTTAGTTGGGTTGGAATAGCTAAGGTGTCAAGAAGCATGTCACTTCAAATAAAAACTAGACAGTATGTTGAGGCTGCAAAAATTATGGGTCAGAAGGATAGTAAGATAATCTTCAGGCATATGATCCCTCAGCTTCTGCCATATGCATTTGCTAGCATTGCAATTTCAGTTCCTGCTGCAATTACAACGGAGGCCGGATTGAGTTTTCTTGGACTAGGCGATCCATCATTTCCAACTTGGGGGCAAATACTTCACGATGCTAACACATATGGTGCTGCAGCGCAAGGATTTTGGTGGTGGATTGTTCCACCTGGATTATTAATTGCAATAACTGGCCTTGCGTTTGTTTTTATAGGAAACGCACTAGATTCGATTGTAAATCCAAAATTAAAAAGATGATTTAACTAAAAACCGAATTTTCTGATAACATTAATGGTGTTATCATTAAGTTTTATTGTATATGTTGCAGAATTTGGATCAGAGCTTTTTGTTTCAGCCAAAATATCAGCAAACTTTGTTTTTTTCTCTTCTGTTGCACCTGCCTCATGTGCACATAGATTAAAGGCCTTTAGATGTAAGTTATTCTCTAGCAAATATGAAATAAATTTTTTATATTTTTCAATATCAAACCAATCAATGTTTTTTTCTTCACATGCTGAAATCCAAACATCAATTGAATTGTGGAAAAAAACTTTTTTGCGTATTACATCTAATGATAGTTCTGTTTGTGACATATGATATTCTAAAACATTGCACGTTTCATTGTAGAGCCGCATCTAGGACATTCTCTGGCGTTATAGACTTTGTGACATACTAGGCATTCATACTTTACTTTGCTTCCACTGTCATTGTTTTGGCCAAATAATCCACCGCCAAATCCTCCAGAACTGGATCCGCCACCAAACCCTCCTCTCATGCGACTCATCATTCTTCTTCGTAATAATATTGGAAATGCGATAAATAATGCAAGTGCTGCACCAAGACCATAAGGAAATGGCAAAACCATTTGTAACCCAATACTAACAGCTAATGATGCAAAAAGAAATATCAGATATGATTTATAATTGATCAAGATGCATTCACTTGTTGTAAATTGAATATAAGGTTTTGTCATAATTTTTCTTTTTTTGCTTTACGTCATTCAGAAATAGAAAGTGGTATTGGGTTACCCGAACTATCCCATGCAAAAATATCTTCCTCGTTATATGGCGCTTTTACAATTATTGAAACTAGGCCAAAAAAATTATTCAGATCTTCTAATGATGGTTCTTCTGTGCCTTCTGGATGTGAATGAGCCATTCCTATGTAGCTTAAATCTAATGGTAAAAAACTAGATGGGAACCCTGCAAATGTTGGTCCAGTTTCTGAAAAAGGTGGTATTACTAAACCTTCAACTAACACATTACCTTTTTTAGATTTTCCTTTTAAAATTAACACCATCTCATCTGGATGATTCATTTTGCAATAAGAAAGAATTCCATCCTGAGACTCTTTTGTTAAGGTGACGCTTCTCTCTATTTTTTTAGTTTTAAAGATCATTTTCGTTATAAGATATTCTATAGGATATTGATGATGCCTGTTTCAGATTTAATTCTAATTTTGCAATTAGGCCAAGAATTGAACTCTCGTTAGAATCAATCTGTTCTTGAATTGCAGAGATTTTTGACTCTGCATCAGATACATTAGACTTTGATTTTTGCAGGTCATGCATTAATCTGACTAATTTATCATTATCAAAGACGTTAAGACTATCGTTCAATTTAGATTTTTTTTCAAGGAATTTTATTTTTTTGTTAATTAATTCTCTAAGTAGATTCTGAATCTCATTTATTGCCTGCTTAGATTTTCCAGCATCCTTCACAGATACTGATCCGGATTCAATTGCAGATGTGATAGAATTCAATATTGTTTTTATGTTAGACTCATTTTCATCCGATAAAACATCATACGGTGATGAAACAAGATTTTCTATCATTATTTTAAGTGGCTTATCAAGTGATGAAACATAGATGTACTTGTTCAATGGTCTCGATATTTTGATAAAGTGTTCTTCAATCTCCTTTTTTATTGAATTTTCCTCATTTGCCATTGATGATATTTGATCTTGGATATTTTGAAATTCCTTAAATTCAGATGATGATTGCATTTCTTCAATTTTGCTTTCAAAATTAGTTTCATTCTGATGTTCGTTATCAATAGATTCTTCTAGTTGGGATTTTCTTCGTCCTTGTTTTATGATTTCTTTTTTTGTGTCTGACAAGTCATTTAATGATTTGTTGATATCGTCTACTAAATCCTGATTTGAATTATAATTTGAAATTAACGTGTTGACTTCGGTTAAATTATCTGTAAGTACTTGAAGATCATCTTTTAGTTTTCTTGCATATTTTTTAGCAAAAATATGTATCACACGCGTGTGGTTACCCAACATATCACCGACTTTTTTAATTCTATGTGAAGCATTTCTTTGAAAATCTTTTACTTTTTCAAATGAATCAATATCAGGAAATTCAGTTTTAAACTCATTTTGGATTGAAGATATAACTTCTTTTTTCCCGCGATTTACAAGTATTTCAAGATGAGGATCCATGTCATCTGTCTTTAAATCATCATTTCCAAGTTCGTCAGCAATAGACAACAAAATTTTTCTATTCGTCTCTATTCTTTTTTGAAATGATTTTACTTCTGCGATGAGTGTTTTCTGTCGTAAATTTGTCACGTCCTGAATTATGCCAGAAATATTTTGTAGTGTTATTTCCTTATGCATCGGTACTACAGGCTTATCCTTCGTCTCTTCAACAACTTGCTTCTTTTTACCCCATCCAAATACCATGTACTAAGGCAATAACAGATCGCATATATACATTTGAAAAATATTTCATAGTAATGGAAACAAATTCTCTAAAGAAAAGTATCAAAATTAAAACAGATGTTGATACTGCTTGGAACCATCTTAGCAAGATAGCAGTGCTAGATTGGGTTGAAGGGCAAAAATCTACAAAATTTCTAACTAATAAAAAACGCGGTGTTGGCGC
>Ga0310344_10004268_pt1 | contig 10620 bp, 8 predicted proteins | sample HC15DNA20200_MG_FD_203801 | JGI IMG/M metagenome (GOLD analysis project Ga0310344, IMG submission 203801) | Marine microbial communities from station ALOHA, North Pacific Subtropical Gyre - HC15-DNA-20-200_MG | ecosystem: Environmental > Aquatic > Marine > Oceanic | place: Pacific Ocean: North... | reverse complement strand
GGGCTACCGACGTCGCGGCGGGGAATAAAGTGATTCGTCTTTTGCAGCTATGCGATGTGTTTCACTTGCCCATCATCAGCTTCGCTGACGAGCCCGGTTTCATGGTGGGATTAGAATCCGAAAAGGCTGGCATCGAACGTGCTGGTGCAGCACTGGTAGCAATTACCTGCCAGAGTCGCATGCCTTGGTTAACCATCGTCGTCGGGCGGCTCTACGGCGTCGCAGGGCAGTGCCATCACCGCCCATCCGGTATGTTTAGGCGCTACGCATGGCCTTCGGCCGCGTGGGGGTCGATGCATATTACCGGCGGAGCTTCGGCGGCCTATCGTCGCGAAATCGATAGCGCGGACGATCCAGAGGCCAAGTTAAAAGAGATCGAAGCACGCCTCAACGCCCTCGCCTCGCCATTTCGAACCGCGGAGGTGTCCGGCCAGGACATCATCGATCCTCGCGAAACCCGAAGTGTCGCGGCTGAGTTCGTTGACGATGCACAACGCGTGCTCACGACACAGCTTGGAGACCCTCTTATTCTGTATCGACCCTAGCGTTCATTCGTCGTGGCCGGTCTTTTCTCGTTCCTTCGCGAAACGTCGGTTTCGTTGCGTCGTTCTGCGCTCAGTATCACGGCGCTCACTGAGCGACGCCGAATTGCGCGCTTCTTCCCGCCGAAGCTTTCTGAACTGTTCTAGCCTCTCCAGATCGAGCACACCCTCGGAAATCGCCAATTGCACCGCACAACCGGGTTCCGTTTCGTGGATGCAGTTCGCGAATCGACAGTGGATTGCAAGGCTCTCGATGTCCTCAAAGGCCGCCGCGATCCCGTCCGTTGCTTCGGCAAGCGCAAGCTCCCTGATGCCAGGCACGTCCATCAATAACCCGCCCTGTTCAATCCGGTGTATGGATCGGTGCGTGGTCGTGTGCCGGCCTTTGGAATCGTCTTCTCTAATCCTTTCAGTTGGCTGAATTTCTCGACCTGCCAGGGTGTTCAGCAACGTCGATTTACCCACACCCGACGATCCAACGAACGCGACGGTTTGGCCGTTCGTGGTCCACAAACGGATTCCCCCCAGCATATCTTCAGCGCGCGCATCAACGCATTCAATCGCGAAACTACCAGACACTTTGCGAGCCCTCTCGACGTAGCGATGACTTTCGTTCGATAAATCCTGCTTGGTCAACACAATGACGGCGTTAATCTCAGCCTCGCGAGCTAAGGCAAGGTATCTCACGAGACGATTTTCGTTGAACTCCTCATTGCACGACGTGACGATAAATAATGTGTCGACATTGGCGGCGAGTAGCTGCATCTCTTTTTTCGGGCCGGCAGCATAACGTTTAAATACGCTCTTGCGTTCAAGAAGGCGGTCGACCCTGTCGCGCTCTGCCCCTAGCAATACCCAATCGCCCACCGTGGGTCGTAGTTCGGTAGGGTGCTGAAACCAGCGGTTGCCGAGCACAACGTCATATTCGTCAGCCCCTTCAGTGACGACCAAAGCAGATCGATGCATGGCCACCACGCGGGCCGGTATGGCCGAATCCCGTTCCGACGCGGTCAGCTGGCGAGCAAAATAGTGATCCCAGCCAAACGCCTCTATGCTCACGCCGGTACACCCATCAGGTCACAGCAACAGATACGAGCTGGTTCAAGTCACGGGCGGTTGCTATCACAAACACCAACGCATTATGGTGGAACCTGTATGTCGACACACCTCAATGAAGCGGAAATAGAAGCGTTCCACCGGCGAGGTTACCACACGCCTTCCCGCGCGCTGTCGGTCGAGGAAGCCGTTGCCATGCGACGCAAACTTGAATCAATTAGCGCTGAATTTGGGACCGAAGATGAGGCTATCCCTCTCACCGACCTGCATCTAGTTTACCGATGGGCTTGGGACACGGTTCATGATCCCCGGATTGTGGATCCAGTTTCCGACCTTCTGGGTCCCAACGTGCTGCTTTGGTCGCTGAATTGGTTTATCAAGGAACCCTTGGACAAGACGTTTGTCACCTACCATCAAGATGCCACCTATTGGGGTCTCGAGCCCCACGACGTCGTCACGGCCTGGGTTGCACTATCCGATGCCGGGCCAACCACCGGGCCCATGAAATTTATTCCCGGAAGCCATCGGGGACCAGTCCAGGATCACATCGACACCTTTGAAGAGCAGAACCTGCTTTCTCGAGGCCAAGCCATCGACCACAATATTCCCGAAACTGACGCGATTCTCGCGCCTCTCGAGGTGGGTGAAATGTCGTTGCATCATGTACGTCTCATCCACGGTTCCGAACCCAATCACACCCACGATCGACGAATTGGAATGGTATTAAGGTACTGTGCCACGCACGTCACGCAGACCAAATTGCGTGACACTGCCGTGCTAGTGCGAGGTGTCGATAGCTACGACCATTTTGATTTGTTACCCCAGCCCGAAACCGATGCGGGCGACGAAGAACTTCGACGCCAAAAAGACGCCTTGGGCCGGACTCACCGAGCACTTCACTCCAAAGACTACGAGTAGTCCGTAGGCTCCGCGTCAGATTAGACGGCATTAAGGTGGTGAATCGAGCACGCGGTTGACCTCTCTCTCGAAATTAACGCGTCTTCCGTATTCACGCTGACCCTCCGATGCGGCGTTGCCTGAAATTCGGATGTGTTGCCACCGCGTACTGATATGACCTTCGGCCTTGGCTTCGTTCACGAAGTGAATCCCGACCCCTGCACGCGGTTTCACGCTCGTGTTGTCCCCAGTTGCGTGAGGTGTTCCAAAACAAAAAAAAGCCACACTGCCTGCTTCTAGTTCACAGCTCACGGCCCCCGCCTCCTCGATCTGCGTACGAATATGGTGATCGGAATCCACGTCTTTCGTATGGGTAAATATTTTTCGAAATGCCCCAGGGACAACTTTTAACGTTCCGTTTGCGACATTCGCGTCATCAATGGCAATCCACATTGCGACGCCGGCCATTGGATCGGGCAGGTGAAAATACGCATTGTCCGTATGCCAATGGGTGCCCATCCCAACTTTCGCGGGTTTAAGAAACATTTGATCAAGTATTTTGACGAGCGGATGCCCTATCAACGCTCCCACCGTTTCGACGACTTTGGGCACAAACGGCAGTGCCCGGAACAATGCACTTCGTTCATGCAGCGGGATTAGCTGAAAGTTTTGTCGCTTTTGCGGGTCGGTTGAGACATCGCGCGGCAACTCGTTTAACACCCACTTGTCTACTTCCAAACGCATGGCGGCAATTTCGTTTGGTTCGAAAAACGCGTCAACGGTGGTATAACCCACGTCTTTGAATTGCTGCACCTGGTCGGCGCTTACCTGCATCGGGTATCCCACCCCAGTGATTCGGCGAGAGCATAAACCAAGGGGTTAAACATGAGCGAATTTGAAGGGAAGGTGGCCATCGTCACGGGCGCGGGAGGGGGCATTGGTCGCTGTCACGCAATCGAATTTGCGCAACGCGGCGCAAAAGTGGTGGTCAACGATCTGGGAGGCAAAGTAGACGGGACAGGCGGAGGCGACGCCGCTGACCAAGTGGTCGCCGACATCGAGGCAATGGGTGGAACGGCGATAGCCAACAAAGCGTCGGTTTCTGATCGCGACGGCGCAGGATCTATCGTTGAAGACGCACTCAGTGCATTTGGCCGCGTCGACATTCTCGTGAATAACGCGGGTATCTTACGAGACAAAACCTTTAAGAAAATGACCTTGGACGAATGGGACATCGTCGTAAACGTTCATCTCAATGGCTCCGCCTACGTCACCCACGCCGCTTGGCCGCACATGTACGAACAACGCTACGGCCGTGTCGTTTTCACCAGTTCGGGGTCTGGTATTTTCGGTAACTTCGGACAGTCCAATTATGGTGCCGCGAAAATGGGCATGCTTGGCCTGATGAACGTGTTGGCACTCGAGGGTGCCGCCCGAAACGTCCGGGTAAATTGTCTGGGACCAGGCGCTGCCACAAGAATGACCAATACGGTGCCGGGGCGAGACGAAGACCTTGGTGAACCCGACCCCCTTCGCCACCCAGCGCTGGTTAGCCCAGCAGTTTTGTTCATGTGTAGTGAAGACGCTCCGAACGGCGCGGTGATTCACGCGTCAGGTGGTAATTATTCGCAGAGCCATATCGCCGTTAACGAACCCGTCGCGCTGGGGCCAGGAACGACTTACGAAGACCTGGTGCCACACATCGAAAAACTCATGGACATGTCATCCGCCAAACCGAGAGAGCGAAGGACACCCAAACCATCACGATAACAGGACGCTCAACCCCGCATGGCTGACTTTTTTGGTTGCCGGACTCAGCGCGCCGCGCGGGCAACGAGGTTTTCAAGTTCTTCTTGTCGTCCCGAAACAGGCTCCATGGCCAAGTCCCCCGCATGGACATGAGCAGACAGCGTTTCCAGCGTTGCTTTTCTTTGTTGAATCGACTGACCTATCGGGGACTGCCATCCGGCGTACCGCTCGGCCCGAGCATTCGCCAAAACTTGTGTCTCGTAAAGGGCAATCGCATGGTCGAATGCCCGAGCCACGGTATCCATGCCACCTATGTGGGCGTGAAATAGGTCTTCTCTCGCCACACTTTGTCGACGCAATTTCGCGTCAAAGTTCAATCCGCCGTTAGAGAACCCGCCTGCCAGAAGAATTTCGTATAGGACGAGAGCAAATTCCTCCGCATTCGTCGGAAATTGATCCGTATCCCAACCGTTCTGGGGGTCTCCTCGATTCGCATCAATGCTTCCGAACAAGTCGTGGGCAATGGCGTAGGCTACTTCGTGATGGAAGCTATGACCCGCCAGGGTCGCATGGTTGCATTCGATATTGAGCTTGAATTCTTTTTCCAGATCGTATTTTTGCAGGAACGCGAAACAGCTCGCTGCATCAAAGTCGTACTGATGCTTCGTCGGTTCACAAGGCTTTGGTTCGATGAGTAGGGTGCCCTCAAAGCCTATTTTTTGTTTGTGTTCCGCGACCATTTCCATAAAACGTCCAAGCTGATCCGATTCACGTCGCAAGTCAGTGTTCAACAGCGTGTCGTAGCCTTCTCGTCCACCCCAAAGCACATAGTTTTGGCCTTCTAGCTCATGGGTTAGTTCAAGTGCTGTCTTAACCTGATCTGCTGCAAAAGCAAATACATCTGGATTCGGGTTTGTGGCGGCCCCTGCCGCATAACGCGGATGACCAAATAAATTTGCCGTTCCCCAAAGCAATGCCACGCCTGAGCGTGCCATCGCGGTCGCCATTTCGTCAGCTATTAACCTCAAATTCTTTTCCGTTTCCCGAACGGTCGCTCCCTCAGGAGCGATATCCCGGTCATGAAAACAAAAGTACGCAACGCCCAATTTTTCAAAAAATTCAAACGCTGCAGCCAATTTCTTTTGCGCGCCGGCAACGTCATTCCCCCACGGCCGGTCCCACGTACCATCTCCAAAGACGTCGTCGCCGGGAGCCGCGAACGAATGCCAGTAGCAGACGGCAAATCGTAAATGTTCAGCCATCGATTTCCCGAGCACTTTCTTTTCCGCATCGTAATAATGAAACGAAAGTGGGTTAGCGGATGCCGTCCCAACATACGGAATCTTTTCAATATCTGGAAAAAAGGCCATTTTTATCTCCTATCTTAACGACGCGAAACGTTCTTTCAGATCACGATAGAGCCCTTGGAAGGTCGCATAGCGTTCTGTCATCAGATCGACTCTAGCGGGATCCGGTTGGATCCTAAAATCTAAAGGAGGCGGACTACAGACCGCGCCTACATCCTGCCCTGTGTTTCCTAATATTGCCAGACGAGCTGCCCCCAAAGCCGGCCCAAATTGGGCGTCTCGACGGTACGTCAATGGCGTGGCCAGCGCATCGGCTATGAGCTGTCCCCAATACATGCTTTGCGCGCCACCTCCCATGACGTCCATCGAGTCAGGTGAAGCACCGACCTCGGCGAGAGCCTGCTGACAATCTCTTAGCGCAAAAGCAACGCCCTCTAAAACTGCATAACCAAGTTCCGCCCGATCCGTCGCGTGACTGAGTCCCACGAAAGTACCAGTCGCCAAAGCGTCATTGTGGGGGGTTCGCTCGCCCGACAAATAAGGCAGAAAATAGACCCGGCCAGCCTTCGCATCATTCGCTTCAATTTCGTCGATTAAGGCCGCTTCGGACTCCGCCTTCGTGATCCGAGTAACCCACGTTAGCGCACCCGCCGCCGAGAGGGTTACCGCCATTCGATGCCATCGATCGGGCAACGCGTGGCAGAACGCGTGAACACCACGCGCAGGGTTTGGTAAATGTTTTCGGTCCGGAATAAAAATAACACCCGACGTGCCTATCGACACGAGCGCTTTCCCTTCGTCCACCGCACCGGCGCCCACCGCACCGGCAGCTTGATCTCCGGCTCCGCCAACCACCGGCACCCGGTTCATATTCCAGCGTTCGGCCACTTCGGCGGAAAGGACTGCGGTCACGTCGCTGCCTTCGAAAAGCTCCGGCATATGAGATAAGGTCATGTCGGTTGCCTCTAACATTTCCTCGGACCAGCGTCGTTTATTTACATCAAGCCATAGCGTCCCCGAAGCATCAGACATCTCCGTAGCAAAAACCCCCGTCATGCAAAACCGCACGAAATCCTTGGGCAGCAGAACTTTTGCTGTCGCAGCAAAAATTTCGCGTTCGTGTGAACGTACCCATGCAAGTTTTGGCGCCGTAAACCCTGCCATGGCAACGTTTCCCGTAATGCCTTTCACATCGACTCGTTTTTCCAACTCGGCACACTCTTTATCGGCACGAGCGTCGTTCCACAAAATTGCGTTGCGTAACGGCTCGCCATCTTTGTTCGTCAGTGTCGCGCCATGCATTTGTCCCGAAAGGCCAATGGCTCGGACACCCCGAGACCAGCCCTCAAGTTGGGAAACGGCGTCCTCGACCGCCACCCACCAGTCATTCGGGTGTTGTTCGCTCATCCCGACTCCAGGGATTTGCACACGCAGCGGCACGCTTGCTTCGTCTTGAACAAGCCCTTCGTCATCAACAACAACGACTTTCACAGAAGACGTTCCGAGATCGATGCCAAGATACATTGGTTTTGGTCGCTCCTATCGAGTGATACGTTGCAATAGAGAAACGGCGTTCCGCGAAATAAAGGCCATCGTGCAACCGGCCACGGACTTTAAGAAGCTGGATTACCCGTTGCGGTTCGTCAGGCGTATTTTCTCAATTAGAAAGTCGACGACCGCCAGCATAAGCTCATTGCTTCCCGCCATTTTCGCGTCCACGCGGTATATCCCATCGACAATCATCGAAGGCACTCCTTCCACACGATACATCCGCACCAACGCGTCGCCTTGTTGGACGCGGCTTCGAACACTGAAAGATTTCACCACATTATCGAACTCTTGTGGATCCACGCCTGCCTCACTCTTGAATATTCTCCTGACGGCAGCACGGTCTCGGAGATCCAGCCGATCAATGTGCAGAGCCCGGAAAATAGGCTCGTGGATTTTATCGAGCACTCCTAGGATCTCCGCGACATAGTAAAGCTCGGCGAGCGGTGCCCAGCTCGCACCAAAGACAGCGGGAACACGCCGAAAGACGACGCCGACCCGATCCTTGGCAGCCCATACCGAAACCAAAGGGTCAAATCGGAAGCAATGAATACATCCATACGAAAAAATTTCAGCGACTTCGATGGATTCACGGTCTTGGGTCTCGACCCGTATCGGAATCCGAACGTAGTGCTTGCCCTCGACAAATTTAGGTGTGCCCAGAAAGTCAGTATCCGATTCTTGAGCCAAGCCTGTGCCCGCAAACCACGCAGTCGCAACGAAAATGATCGCTTTCTTTACAGATAAATACATAGGCACTCCGTGACACAGCGTGATGGTAAACTGAGTCCACTTTCGCGGCGCGCGATTATAGCAACCGGGTTACGGATTCACATGCCGAAGACGCCGCAAATTGAAGCGAGTTTCCTCACCAGCGCCGATTCGCTAGCGAACTGTCCCATGGACGCTCTCCCAGAGGTCGCGTTTGCCGGACGATCTAACGCCGGAAAGTCGAGCACCTTGAATTGCCTCACTGGATCTCGAAACCTCGCCCGCGTCAGCAAAACACCAGGGCGCACCCAGTTGATCAATTTTTTCGCAACCAATCTCGGCGGACGACTCGTCGACTTGCCCGGTTACGGCTATGCGAAAGCTAGCAAAAGCCGCCAGAAGTCTTGGGGCAAGGCCGTTGACGATTATTTGGAGTTGCGCTCGAACCTAAACGCCGTAGTCCTCGTTATGGACATTCGGCACCCTTTACAACCCTTTGATGTGCACATGATTGAGTGGGGCATCGCAGCCGAAATGCCGATGTTGATCCTTATGAATAAAGCGGACAAGTTGAAGCAGGGGGCACGTATCGCCGCCGCAAGATCGGTCGATTCGGCCTTAGATGGTGCGACAGAAACCTTGTCGGTCATGTTTTCCGCAAAAACGGGGCTTGGATCCGCTGAAGCGCTCGAAGTAGTTACTGGGTTTCTATTGGATTCAACCCACGCATAGTCTCGATCAGTGTGCCTCATCCCAATTAATGCCGACGCCCGTATCGACGACCAAAGGCACATCGAGCGACGCGGCTCCGGTCATGGCCTCTTCAACTACCGCCACGAGTTCCTCCACGTCGTCTTCGGCAACTTCAAATACCAACTCGTCATGAACCTGCATCACCATTTTGGCGTCAAGAGCACTGTCTTTAAGACGCTCGTTCACGGCAAGCATGGCACGCTTAATGATATCTGCCGCGGTACCCTGCATAGGCGCATTAATCGCCGTTCGCTCGGCTGCCTGTCTCCTCGGCACATTGCTTGCGTTGATTTCTGGTAGATACAACCGCCGACCAAATACCGTTTCGACAAATCCGTCATCCGCAGCTCTGGCTCGTATCTGGTCCATATAGTCTCGAACCCCCGGGTATCGTTCGAAATATCGATCCATGTATCCCTGCGCGAGGTTTCGCGGGATGCCCAACTGTCTCCCCAGCCCGAACGCGGACATACCGTAGATGAGCCCAAAGTTGATGGCTTTGGCACTACGTCGTTGTTCATCGCTAACCGCATCGACATCTTCCGCAAAAACTTCCGCTGCTGTTGCTCGATGCACGTCGAACCCTTGAGCAAAAGCAGAGCAAAGCCCCTCGTCGCCCGAAAGATGCGCCATGATTCGCAACTCGATCTGGGAATAGTCTGCAGCAACCAATCGGAACCCCTCCGGCGCCACAAAGGCCTGTCGAATCTTCCGACCATCCGCGGTGCGTATGGGTATGTTTTGCAAATTGGGGTCTGAAGAGGAAAGTCGTCCCGTTGCAGTAACGGCCTGGTGATACGAAGTATGTACACGGCCAGTAATCGAACTAATTTGTTCTGGGAGAGCGTCCGTGTACGTTGATTTCAGCTTTGAGGCTGAGCGGAACTCTAAAATAACTTTAGGCAACTCAAATTCTTGAGCGAGTTCTTGCAATACCGGCTCCGCCGTCGAACGCTGCCCTTTTTGCGTCTTGCGCAGCGCCGGGAGCGATAATTTGTCGTAAAGGATCTCTTGCAATTGTTTCGGCGACCCTAAGTTAAACTCTTCGCCAGCGAGTTCGAACGCGTTCGCCTGCAATGAGGCCATACGGCGTGAAAGCTCTTTGCTTTGTTGCGCCAACATTGCCGCATCAATCAGCGTGCCATTTTGTTCCATCTCTGAAAGAACCTTCAGAAGAGGTAGCTCTAGCTCTTCGTAGACCGACACCAGCGAGGGCTGTGCTTCGAGGTGTGGCCGGAGATCTTGATCAAGACGCAGCACCGCGTCGGCGCGCTGTGCCGCAAACTGACACGCCGCTTCAACCCCAACCGTCGCCCAGGGAATCCGTTTCGCACCCTTTCCTACGACCGAGTCGATCGGAACAAGCGATGTATCCGAATATCTCGCCGACAAATCAACGAGCTTATGTCCCCGAGAGCCAACGCTGTCGACGACGTAAGATTGAAGCATTGTGTCATTCGCGATGCCGGCAAGCGCAACGTCATCGAGTGCAAACACGTTCCTTTGGAACTTCAAGTCGTGTCCCGTCTTTAATATTTGACTGTCCTCAAGGAGGGGGGCAAGCCGCTTCACAACCAGCTCTCGGTCCAATTGTTCCGGCTCTTCGTGCCCCAACGGAATATAGGCACCGGCTCCACTCCGCGTCGCAATTGCTATACCAACAATTTTTCCCGTCATGTAGTCGGGTGTCTCCGTTACGATTTCGATAGCGAAGCTTTGGGTCTTGCTGATCTCGTCAACAACCGTATCCAAACCTTCCGCAGTTTTAACAACGCGATAATCTCCCGAAGCCGGGGCAGCCTCGCCCGTCGTTGACTCTTCGCCCAGCTCGGCCGACCACGATTTAAATTCGAACCGCGCAAACAATTCCCGTAGCGCATCTGTGTCTGTCGGGACCGAATGCAGACCATCGAGATGAATATCTAACGCGACGTCACATTTGATTGTCGCCAAGGTTCGAGAAACCGAGAGTTGGTCAAGGCTGTCTCTGAGACTTTCTCCGACTTTGCCCTTGATGGCGCTGGCGTTAGCAATCACGCCTTCAAGATTGCCGTAGC
>Ga0310344_10004267_pt1 | contig 10623 bp, 8 predicted proteins | sample HC15DNA20200_MG_FD_203801 | JGI IMG/M metagenome (GOLD analysis project Ga0310344, IMG submission 203801) | Marine microbial communities from station ALOHA, North Pacific Subtropical Gyre - HC15-DNA-20-200_MG | ecosystem: Environmental > Aquatic > Marine > Oceanic | place: Pacific Ocean: North... | reverse complement strand
TCCGTCCTGGTTTCCTCGGGCGCCGCCGCGGCCGCGGTCATGCTCGGCTCCGGCTATTTCTCGCCGATGACCGGCTATATGAATGTCGCGCAGGCCCGCAGCATTGCCGACAACATGACGCTACCGGGAGGGCCCATGTGGCCGGTGCCGCTGCTCAACGTTGTGCCCAGCGATGCCGTTGTCGAAGGGGTGGGGGCCGGCACCCGGATCGCGCTACGCGACCCGAACGTCGACGGCAACCCGGTGCTGGCCATCCAGCAGGTAGAGGCGATTGAGACGCTGTCCGACGCCGACAAGGCCAACCTGATCGCCAAGGTCTTCGGCACCGACGACGGCGAGCACCCGGGGGTGGCCGCCTTCGCAGCGCAGGGGGACCAGGTCATCTCGGGACCGATCCAGGTCCTCAACCTCTCCTATTTTCCCATCGACTTTCCCGACACGTTCCGGACCGCCGGCCAAATCCGCGCGCAGATGGAGACCCTGGGGTGGGAGAAGGTGGTGGCTTTCCAGACCCGCAACCCGATGCACCGGGCCCACGAGGAGCTCTGCCGCATGGCACAGCAGGCGGTGCGGGCCGACGGCATCCTCATTCACATGCTCCTCGGCAAGCTCAAGCCGGGCGACATTCCGGCCGACATCCGCGACGCATCGATCCGCAAGATGGTGGAGGCCTACTTCCCGGCCGACACGGTGCTGATTACCGGCTACGGCTTCGACATGCTCTACGCCGGTCCCCGCGAAGCGGTGCTGCATGCCATCTTCCGCCAGAACAGCGGCTGCACGCACCTGATCGTCGGCCGCGATCACGCCGGCGTCGGGGACTACTACGGACCGTTCGATGCGCAGACCATCTTCGACGAGGTGCCCGGCGACGACCTGCAAATCGAGATCTTCCGCGGCGACCACACCGTCTGGTGCAACAAGTGCGACGAGGTCGTGATGATGCGCGACTGCCCGCATGGAGGCGACGACTATCTCTTCCTCTCCGGCACCCAGGTGCGCAACATGCTGGCGGCCGGCGAGGCCCTACCGCCGGAGTTCGCCCGGCCGGAGGTGGCTGCCATCCTCATGAAGTACTACCAGTCCGAATCGGGGTAGCCGCAATGCCGGGTCGCCAGGTAAAGGCCTGCCGGGCGGCGGTGGCCCGCAGCCGTACTTGCCGGTGACATGGAGCCTCTGGACACGGCCAGACGCTGCGAGCTCCACGTCCATATCGGCGGCTGCCTGCACGCCGAGGACGTGCTGCGACTGGCGCGCCACCACCAGCACGACATCGACTGGCACCCGTTCACCAGCTCCTACACGGAGGCCTTCGGCGCCGACCCCGACCCGGTGGCGCTGATCGACGCCGCGCTCTCCGGCGACCCGGATCCCTGGCGCCGCCATTTCGTCGTCGATGCCAACGACCGTGGCGACTTCGCCCGCTTCCAGGCCAAGTTCAACCTGACCATCTGCGTCCTCAGGCATCTCGAGTCCCTGCACCGGTACGAGGAGGCGCTCGAGCTGATCCTGGACCGCCACCGCCGCGAGGGTCTGGAGTACGTCGAGTACCGCGCCATGTACATGCGCGGCACCGCCGATCCGGACGGCTTCCTCAGCTTCCATCGACGCAACGCCGAAGCCATCCAGGCCGCCTGTGGACCAAACTTCGAGGCCCGCTACATTCCCAGCATCCCCCGCGACCGGCCGCTAGAGGGCTACGCCCTCCTCCGCCGCCTCCTGCGCCAAACGCCCGCCCTGATTCCCACCGTCGTCGGGCTCGACTTCTGTTTCTTCGAGGAAGGCCATCCGCCCAGCTCCGTCCGCTCGTTCTTCGAGCACCTACGCCGCGACAACGAGGCCGACCCGACCCAGGCGTTGGCCGTGGTCTACCACGTCGGGGAGGTATTCTTCGACAAGTCGCTGGAGAGCGCGATCCGCTGGTGCCACGAGGCAGCCGAGCTGGGTAGCGTGCGACTGGGGCACTGCATCGCGCTGGGCCTGGACCCGGCCGTGGCAGTAGCGCGGCCGCTGCCCGCGTCTATCGGCAATGCCGGGTCGGACCACCACCGCCGCCACAGCGGCCACGTAGTCGAGCCGTTGCGCGAGCGCCTCGACCAGATCGCCTACGACCTGACTCGAATCGATGAGCTGGCTGCCTGCGGCGTCGCCGTCGACGCGGACGCGCTGACCGCCGAGCGAAGCCATTTGCTGGCAGCCGACAGCGAACCACCGGTGCTGCGGGAGTACGATGCGGCACGGCTGGAGCAGCTGCGGCGGCGGCAGCAGTTCGTGCTGGACAATCTGGCTGCAACCGGAACCGTGATCGAGACCTGCCCCACCTCCAACCTCCTCATCGGGGCCGTCCCCGAGCCGGCTGCGCACCCGCTGCATCGCTTCCTCGCCAGCGACGTGGGGCTAGCCGTCGGCGCCGACGATCCCGGCACCTTCGCCTCGCCGTTGGCCGCTGAGGTGGACTGGGTGCTCGAGCATTCAGGGCTCACGCCGGGACAGCTGCAGGCACGGCTGGGCGACCCCCGCCGCCATGCCATCGTGCGTGCCTGACTGGTCGGCGGGTTATCGACGCGGCGGCACCGTAGCGACCCGGCGTCACGCATCGCCAGGCACCAACCGCATCAACCAACCACCCCGCGCTCCAATCCTTCCAGACGAATCTCGCCTGCGGCAATCTGCTGCAACACCTCCACGTACAGCTGGTGTTCCTGCGCCAGCACCCGGGCGGCCAGGCTCTCCACCGTATCGTCGGCCAGCACCGGCACCCGCCACTGCAGCAGAGTGCGACCGTGGTCGTAATCCTCGTCCACCAGATGCACGCTCACCCCGCTCTCGGGCTCGCCGGCGGCCAGCACCGCGGCGTGCACCGCCTCGCCGTAGAAGCCCCTGCCCCCGTACTTGGGCAGCAGTGCCGGATGGATGTTGAGGATGCGGCCGGCGTACGCAGCCAGGGTGGCGCCGCCGATCTTCTTCATGTAGCCGGCGAGGCAGATCACCTCGACACTGTTTTCCTCGAGCACCCCCAGGATCGCCTGGTCCAGCTCTTCCGGGCTGCCGTGGGTCCGGCCGCTCATGTGTAGCGCCGGGATCCCGGCCCGCCGCGCCCGCTCCAGCGCACCCGACCTGGAGTTGTTGCTGATCACCACCTGCGGCTCTGCCTCGAGCCGCCCCTCCCGGCAGGCATCAACGATGGACTGCATGTTGGTACCGCCGTGCGAGGCAAGCAGGCCGAGTCGCAAAAGCGCCGTCATCTCAGAGGATCTCCAGGACCTGTTCCGGGGGGCGGCCCAGGCGCGCCCGGTCGCCCGCGACGACGATCGGCCGCTCGATCAGGATGGGGTGTGAGGCCATTGCGGCCAGCAGCTTTTCCCGATCGTCGACGGCAGCGTCCAGCTCCAGCTCCGCAAACTCGTCCTCCTTGGTGCGGATGAACTCGCCAGGCTCCAGGTCCAGTTGGTGCGCGATGATATCGAGCGCCTGCGCATCCGGTGGGTCCAGCAGATACTCGACTATCTCCAGGTCGACACCGCGCTCCTGCAAAAGCTTCAGGGTCGCGCGGCTCTTGCTGCACTTCGGGTTGTGGTAGATCGTCACCTTTTCCATTTCCGTCTCCCTGTCTTGCGGTCCTTTGACCGACTCAGGTCGTGGGGTATATTCGGCCCCCGTCTCAACACCCTTCCCGCGAGAATTCCATGAGCCGACGTTTCGTCTTCCTGCCACCGAGCTCCGAGCGCACCCTGTGGTATGCCGACGGCGTCCGCCAGTCCGGCGTCGATCTCGAGATCGTTGTCTGCGGCGACCGCGCCAAGGCGGTGCAAGCCCTGGCCACCGCCGCCGGTGCCTACGGCACCATGGACGCCGAACTGCTCACCGCTGCGCCGCAGCTGGAGTGGCTGGCCTGCCCGGCTGCCGGCCCACATCCCAGCTTCTACTTTCCCGAGCTGATCGCCAGCGACGTGACGGTGACCAACATGCGCGGCGTCTACAGCGATCACATCAGCGTCCACATCATGTCCTACATACTCGCCTTCGCCCGCTCCCTGCACGTCTACGTCCCCCAGCAGCTGCGCGGCGAGTGGAGGTCGGAGGGCGAAGGCGGACCGGCCATCCACCTGCCGGAGACCACGGCCCTGATCATCGGCGTCGGCGGCATCGGCGCTGCCACCGCCGTCCACTGTGCGCACTTCGGCATGCGCGTTGTCGGCATCGATCCGCGGGTCATCGAGGCACCGGATGGCGTGGCCGAGCTCCACCACCCGGACGCGCTTGACGAACACCTTGGGCAGGCCGACTTCGTCATCATGACCGCGCCGCAGACACCTAGTACCCAGGGCCTAGTCGATAGCGGCTTCTTCGCCAGGATGAAGGGTACGGCCATCTTCATCAACATCGGCCGCGGCGCCAACGTGCTCCTGAACGACCTCGATCGGGCCTTGCGCGACGGCCGGATCGCCGGCGCCGCCCTGGACGTGTTCGAGACCGAGCCGCTGCCGGCCGAGCACCCGCTGTGGCAAGCACCCAACTTCCTGATGACGCCCCACGTCGCTGCCGCGGGTCCGTCCGTCAACGAGCGCCGCATCGAGTTGCTGGCCGAGAACTGCCGGCGCTTCGCCGCCGGCGACCAGCTGCTCAACGCAGTAGACAAGGAGAATTGGTACTAGTGCACCATTGAGGCAGCAGCCTTGAGGTTGCAGCGGCGAGGCGCCTGGATCGCAAGGCGTGCGATGGAGCCATCATGTCGGAATATGGCGACTGAGCACAACGCCGCGATCCGGGATGCAGCGGCGGCGAAATACAAGGTTGGTTTCTTAACGGCGCACTAGTTTCCGTCAGTGGGGCAGGGAGCCGACGATCAGCAGCGTGCCGCTGGCTTTCACCTGATCGTCGATCGCCCAGTCCTGGGTGATGCCCCCCAGCTTGTCGGCACACCGCTCGGCCACCTCCTGAAAGGGTGGCCGCCCCGGGTCGGCGACGATGACCTGTTGCACCCCCGCCCGCACCGCCCGCCGGATCAGCTTGTAGACCGGGTCGACCATGTCGTCCCAGAAGCAGATGTCCGAGCCCAGCAACAGGTCGGTGCCTGCCAGGTCCTTTTTGCGAATCCCCTCGAAGCGGCCGCGCCGCCGCTTCAGCTTGACCCCGTTCACCTCGGCGTGCAGATCTAGGTAGGGAAACACGTTCTCGTCGGCGTCGATGCCCAGCACCGACGCTCTGTGACGCTTGGCACAGTAGATGCCGGCCAGTCCCCAGCCGCACCCCACCTCCATGACCCGCGGCTTCTTGGGTAAACCCTGCTGCTCCAAAAAGTCCATGATTAGCCAGCTCGAGGTCCACAGCTTGTTGCCGTGGATTTCCGGCTCGTGCTTACGCTTGAGCTGGCGAATCTTCCTGTTTGAGGCCTTCAACACCGTCAGCCCGTAGGCCTGGCGCTCGGTAGACTTGGCCTCTTTCTTCTTCTTTCTCCCCAACCTGGGCCTCTACGTGCGAGAGCGAACCGGAGTGGCAAAAGGTAACGATCTCTCCTCGGCGGACAAGGCACCGCCGGCTGTCCCCCCGCTTAACCTGGCGCACTTTCCGTGGTATCCTTGATCCGCGCCCGATGGCACGCCGAAGGCGGCTATCGCGAATTCCTTGGCATCGCCCTCCCCCTGGTCGTCAGCAGCGCCAGCTGGAGCCTGCAGCACTTCGTCGACCGGGTCTTCCTGACCTGGTACTCCACCGAAGCGCTGGCCGCCGCCAACCCGGGAGGGCTGACCAACTTCGTCATCCTCAGCCTCTTTCTTGGGCTGGCCCAGTACGTCAACACCTTCGTCGCCCAGTACATGGGCGCCCGGCGCCCGGAGCGCGTCGGGGCCGCCGTCTGGCAGGGCGTTCACGTCGCTGGCGTCTGCGGCCTGCTAGCGCTGATCCCAGCCGCGTTCGCCGTCGAGCTGTTCGACTTCATCGGCCACGATCCCTCGATCCGGCAGGCCGAAGCCGACTACTTCAGCGTGTTGTGTTACGGCATCGGCTTTCACGTACTCGGCGCCGCCCTCTCCTGCTTTTTCTCCGGCCGCAGTCAGACCTTGACGGTGATGGTAGTCAATGTCGCCGCCAACCTGCTCAACATCCTGCTCGACTACGTGCTGATCTTCGGCAAGTGGGGATTCCCCGAGTGGGGGATACGCGGCGCCGGCTGGGCAACCAACGCGGCCGGGTTGCTCGGTGCCCTGTTGTTCCTCGTGCTGTTCCTGCGCCCGGAACACCGCCGGAAATTCGGCACCCTCTCCGGCTGGCGGCCGGATCCGGGCCTCATCGAGCGACTCCTGCGTTACGGCGGCCCGAGCGGGCTGACCTTTATGCTCGACATCCTCGCCTTCTCGATCTTCATCCTCATCGCCGGCCGCCTCGGCACGATCGAGCTGGCGGCCACCAACCTCGCGTTTCACATCAACGGCCTGGCCTTTATGCCGCTCTACGGCGCCGGCATCGCCGTCTCGACGATGGTGGGTCAACGCCTCGGGCGCGAGCAGCCCGAGCAGGCGGAATACTGCGCCTGGACCGGCTTCCATCTCGGCGCCAGCTACATGACGGCGATGGCCCTGGCCTACGTGCTGGTGCCGGAGCTTTTCCTCAAACCGTTCAGCTCCGGCTCGAGTGATGCCAATTTCGTCCGCGCCTACGCGCTCTCGATCCCGCTGCTGCGGATCGTCGCCGTCTACTGCGTCTTCGATGCCCTCTACGCCATCTTCACCGCTGCCCTCAAGGGGGCAGGCGACACCCGCTTCATCATGTGGGCGTCGCTGGGGCTGGGATGGGGCGCGATGGTCATCCCGATCGTGATCGGTCAAACCTACTTTGGCCTCGACCTCTTCGACATCTGGGCCATCGTCTGCGTCTACATCTGCGTCACCGCCGTGGTATTCTACCTGCGCTTCCGGGGCGGCCGCTGGAAATCGATGCGGGTGATCGAAGAATCCCAACTCGAGAAAGCATCCCCGGTGCAGGACGGCACCCTGACACTGGACTTCCTGGAACCGGAGACCTCCGAGTCCGACGCCCGCATCGATCAGCTCCGCACCCAGCTCGGCGCCCCCGACAATCCCAACCTCTTCCCACCCCATTTCCTCAAGGCCACCTTCCCGAAGATGGGCGGGCGGACCGCCCTGTTCAGCAGCGATGGCGAGACGGCCGCCGCCGGCTTCCTCTTCCCGCGGCCCGGGGCCGCGGGAAGACGGGGATACACACTCCGGCTCCACGCGATCGGCGCGACCACCAAGGTGGGCGCGACCGTGACCGCCGAGTTGGAAGAGCAGGCCCTGCTGGCGACGCAGCGGCAGTGGCCGGAGACCGAGATTGTCCCCTACCTGGCCGACCGGGCCCCCTCCTGGGAGGAAGAGCAGGCAGCGGCTCCCGGTCTGACGATAGACCGGCCCGGTACCGACGGAGCCGCCCAGATCCGCCGCATGCAACAGACGATCTGGGACAGTGAGATGGATTTCCTCTACCCCGGCGACCTACACTCGGCTGCCTTTGCCGCTGGCAGCAGCCTCCTGGCCCGGGTCGATGGCGTGGCGGCCGGCTTTCTCTTCGGTTTCTATTCGCACCGTGGTCCAACCCTGCCCGCCGATTGGTCAGCCGGCCCGCTGCGCATAGAATCGCAGCTGCTCGGGGTACTGCCCGAGTTTCGCGGCCGCAACATCGCCAGCGCCCTGAAGACGGCCCAGGCCGCACGGGCACTCGAGAACGGGATCTCGGTAATCCACTGGACCGTCGACCCACTGCAGTACGCCAACGCCCGCCTCAACTTCGGCCAACTCAGGGCGGTGGCGTTCACGTTCCACCGCGACTACTACTCCTTCCGCAACGAGCTCAACCGCACGCCGGCCTCCCGGCTGGGAATCACCTGGCCAATCGGCTCGAAGCGGGTCCGGGAGGCGCTCGCCGAGCCGGGCTCGAAAGAGGGCGGAGCCCGCAACGCCGATATCGGTCCCGACTTCCCCGGCGGCAACTGGGAGCGGCTAGGTCTGGAGGCCGATCCGGCGGTGGCGCGGGCCGACGGCCTGGCCATCGAGATGCCCGACAACTGGACGAGCATGCAGCGGGAGGAGCCGGAGCAGGCAGCAGTGTGGCGGGCCCACACCGACGACCTGTTCGAGCGCTTGCTCGGCATCGAGGAAGGCCGCTACGTCATCACCGGCGTTGGCACCGAAGGGGAGCGCAATTACCTTCTGGCTCGGCGCGTCAGCGCCAGGCTGACGGCGCGGCTAGGCGGCGGCGATCCGGAAGAGACCCCATGAAGATCGATCGAGTCGACCTGCACGTAGTGCGAATGCCCTTGGTCCGCACCTTCGTCACCAGCACCAGCACCCGCAATCACCTCGATCATATCCTGGTCGTGGTTCACGCCGGCGACCTGGCCGGCTGGGGCGAGTGCGCCGTGCCACCCAACCCCTACTACTGCGAGGAGACCACCGAGACCTGCTGGCACATCCTCAGCAAGTTCCTGGTGCCGGCGGTGTTGGAGTGCGAGTGGGAACGGATCGAGGAGCTGGTCTCCGCCTATGTCAAGGTCCGCCGTAACAACTTCGCCAAGGCCGGCCTCGAGATGGCCTGCTGGGACCTGCTGGCACGCTCCCGGTCACTGCCCTTGCACCGGCTGCTCGGTGGCGAGCGCCGCCAGATCGAGTCGGGCGTCAGCCTTGGCATCGAGCAGAACACCGACCAGCTGCTCGCGCTGATCCAGCAGTACGTGGACGAAGGCTACCGCCGCATCAAGCTCAAGATCGCGCCGGGACGGGACGTGGAGGTCGTGCGCCAGGTCCGCGCCCGCTTCCCAGACATCCCGATCATGGTGGACGCCAACTCTGCCTACTCGCTCGACCAGGCCGACCAACTGAAGCAGCTGGACGCGTTCGATCTGCTGCTGATCGAGCAACCCCTGGCCAACGACGACATCGTCGACCACGCCCTGCTACAGCGTCAGCTGCAGACGCCGATCTGCCTGGACGAGAGCATCATCTCGGCCGCCGACGCCCGCAAGGCGATCGAGATGGAGAGCGGCCGGGTGATCAACATCAAGGTCAGCCGCCTCGGCGGTCTGCTGGAGGCGAAGAAGGTCCACGATTTCTGCTGCGCGCGGGACATCCCCGTCTGGTGCGGCGGCATGCACGAGTACGGGATCGGGAGGGCGGCTAACATCGCCATTGCCAGTCTGCCCGGGTTCACGATGCCGGGAGACATTTCCGGCTCCGACAAGTACTACGCCGTCGACCTGGTCGATCCCGCCATCACCGCCGTCGACGGGCTGATCGACGTTCCCGACAGCCCGGGTCTCGGCTTCGAGCCCGTGGCCGAGCGCATCGCCGACCGATGCATCCGCTCCCTGACCCTGCCTGCCTGACATGCCCACACCGAACTCGGCGACGGCGCGGACGCTGCTGGATTACTTCGACTTACACCGGGACGAGATGCTCGCAGCGGTGCGCACGCTGGTCGAGCGGGAGTCCCCCAGTGGCGATGTTGCCCGCCTCAATGCCACCTGCAGTTGGCTCGCCGACCGCTTCGCTGCCGCCGGCTGGACCACTGAGATCGTTGCCAACCAGGACTGCGGCAACTTCCTCCGCGCCCGCATTGGCGACCGCTTTGGCGACCGTGTCGACGATGGGGCCGTGGCCGACGGCAACCCCACCCCCGCCTTCATCGTCGCGCATTTCGACACGGTCTGGCCGGTCGGCACCCTCGAACGCCTGCCCTTCCGGATCGATGCCGGCGCCGCCTACGGACCCGGCATCTTTGACATGAAGGCCAACCTGATCATGGTCGAGTTCGCGCTCCGGGCGATCGGCGAGCTCCAACTCCGCCTGCCCCGACCGGTGGAGCTCTTCCTCTCCGCCGACGAGGAGGTCGGCAGTCCGCGTGGCCGCCCCCACGTGGAGGAGGGCGCTGGTCGCGCCGCTTACGTTCTCGTGGTCGAGCCGCCGCTACCCGGCGGCTCCCTCAAGACGGCGCGCAAGGGGGTCGGCCGTTACCGCATTGAGGTCGAGGGGCGGGCGGCGCACGCTGGAATCGAGCCAGAGAAGGGTGTGAGCGCCATCAACGAACTTGCCCACCAGATCCTGCGCGCCGCCGCCCTCAATGACCTGGAGCAGGGCAGCACCGTGAATGTCGGCCTGGTAGCCGGCGGTACCGCGCTCAATGTCGTGCCGGCCAGCGCCAGCGCCGACATCGACGTACGGGTCTGGACCCGATCCGAGGCCGATCGCATCGAACGCGCCATCCTCGATGCCACGCCGGCAAACCCGGATACCCGGCTCCTGGTAAGCGGATTCATGAAGCGGCCACCCATGGAGCGCATCGAGGCCACCACCGCGCTCTTCGCCAGGGCTCACACTGTCGGGCAGCAGCTCGGCCTCGAGTTGGAGGAGGGATCAACCGGGGGTGGCAGCGATGGCAACTTCTCGGCCGCCCTCGGCGTGGCTACCCTGGATGGCCTGGGTGTCCCCGGGGCCGGCGCCCACGCCGTCGACGAGCACATCCTCGTCGATGCGTTGCCCGGACGCGCCGCGTTACTCGCTCTGCTGCTCCTGGAGCTGTAATCGCCGGTGAGTCAGCCGGGACCGCGCTTGTATACCTCGAACTCGGCCAGCG
>Ga0310344_10004266_pt1 | contig 10624 bp, 8 predicted proteins | sample HC15DNA20200_MG_FD_203801 | JGI IMG/M metagenome (GOLD analysis project Ga0310344, IMG submission 203801) | Marine microbial communities from station ALOHA, North Pacific Subtropical Gyre - HC15-DNA-20-200_MG | ecosystem: Environmental > Aquatic > Marine > Oceanic | place: Pacific Ocean: North... | reverse complement strand
GAGATGTGTCGACAGGTCCCTTGCTATCCTTATCAGCCATGGTTTACCCCTCAGAATCCTCTCGCCCCTGCTAGGGCAGTAAATAGCAGCATATCTGGTTCCCAATCCATAACGTAGGCTCCCAATCCCCTTAATTCGGTCATCAGTATATCTCTCTCAGTCTTTAGTACCTCATACCCGGTCCTGTCAATCCTCCTAGCGTCGAATTCGAACTCTAGGCTACTTGGTGACAAAACCGTCACCTCGAAGCTCCTAGCCCTTAGATCTCTAACTGCGTCAATAATGGTCGGGTCATCTTCCAGTGGAGACAGGATGATTATCGGGCTTCCTCTATGGATGTGCGGCATTATTCGATTGGTTACGATCTTGAGTGGGGTGTTTCCCTTTGCCATCGCGCCGGCCAGCTTAGTCAGAATGATGTACAATTGCTTCTTTCCCGTATCCCTGTCAACTGAGACAATCTCGTCACCGTAAACCACTACTCCAACTGAGTCCCTCCTGGAAAGGAAGTACTGAGTAAGGCTCGCTGCAGCTCTGGTACTGAATACCAATGAGTTTCTACTTACAGGTCCGGTCTCGCTTACAGCTCTGCTATCAACAATGATGATCACATCGCTTACTGCATCCCTTTCGAACTCATTTACCATCATCTTACCGTCTTGCCTAGCTGTAGCCTTCCAATTGATCTTCCTCATGGGATCGCCTGGGAGGTACTCTCTCAGGTTGTAGAAGTTTGACCCCTCTCCGGGATTTCTGATGTTGACGGCACCAGTGAAAATCTTAGGCACCCTACTCTTGATCATGGCATCCTTGATGTCTTCCATCTTGGGGAAAACCAGGAAGTCATCGTAAAGTTGGATTTCCCTCTCATTGTGGAAAAGGCCCAATTCGTCTTGAACTCGAATACAAACTGGCCCAATCGAGTAAAAGCCCCTCAGAGGTGTCTCTATTGTGTACGAGATTTCTGTCTCTCTGTTGGGGCCTATTTCCATGAGGACGTAATTGGCCCCTTTCTTGATTCTCATTACTTCCGGGACCCTATCCCTTAGTTCCAGAACCTTCGCAGTGTTAGAGCGATTCTGTATTCTAAGCGTAACGTCAATCTCTCCGTCTTCGAAAACCCTTGAGGATGAAGTCTTTCTCATAGCCACAATACTCTGAAGCTGCACACCCTCGTCCACATTTGCATCATCCATCCTTCTCCCAGTTGAAGCTACGTCACCATGTGCAGTTCTAAGCGCAGCCCAAGTCAGGAATGAAAGAAGAACTACCGCAACGGTGACTAGCTGTTGATTTCTTAGAACCAGTCCGAGCAGATACATTGCTACAGACAACGATGCAAACATCGCTGATTTCCGGCTCCAGGCCACTCTCCCACCTCTGCATCACTCAGACAGTCGGCACATTTGCAGCATTCTTTCCGTGAAGGATGTCTCGAACGATTTCTCCGTTTTCCAAACCCTTGATCTGATGTTCGGGCTTCAGTATGAGTCTGTGTGCCACCGCCAACTCGGCAACCGACTTCACGTCGTCGGGCGTTACGAAGTCTCTGCCCCTCATAGCAGCTACAGCTCTGCTAGTTTTGAGCAGTGCTTGTGAACCACGAGGAGATGAACCTACCAGAACTCTCGGATCCTCCCTTGTCCTGGCTACAATGTCAACCATGTACTCTCTGACAGACCTGTCGACGTAGACTTCCTCGCAAGACTGTTGCATTTTCACAACAATACTGGGGTCAGTGATGCTGTTCACATCCACTTCGTCCTTCTTTCGGTCAATCCTCCTCTGCAGAATTTCATTCTCGTCTGCTCTGTCCGGATAACCAACCATCATCTTCATCATGAATCTGTCAAGCTGAGCTTCTGGAAGTGGGTATGTGCCCTCTTGTTCAACTGGGTTTTGAGTAGCCATCGTTAGGAAAGGAGCAGGCAACTTGTGAGTAACCACTCCAATTGTAACTTGCTTCTCCTGCATAGCCTCAAGAAGGGCTGCTTGGGTCTTTGGAGGCGCTCTGTTGATCTCGTCAGAAAGAAGCAGGTTACAGAAAATCGGTCCCGGCTTGAAGGTGAACTCTCCCTTCTTGGCATCGTAGATGTTTGTCCCGGTGATGTCAGCAGGAAGGAGATCTGGGGTAAATTGAACTCTCTTGAAGTCACAACCAAGCGCGTCAGCGAATGTGTTTGTCATCAGTGTCTTTGCCAACCCTGGAAAGTCCTCGAAGAGCAGGTTTCCGTTCGAAAGAATGTCCACCATGACGTTATCAATAACATGTGATTTACCAATAATCACTTTCTGAACTTCTGTGCTAATTGCCTGCCCCATCGCACCCGTTGCAGACAAAACCTCGTCTATCTTGCTCGATCCACGAGCTTCCTGCGCCTTCTTGGCCAATGCTGCTTCGTGTCCACCCGAACTGGGTGATTCCATCCCTCTTGCTGGTTGTGTTTCGCTCATTTTCATCTCTCCAATTCTCAATTATTCTTTCCCCATCGTCTGATGGCTTGCATCAACTTGCGCAACTCTTGGGGCGTGTACGTCCGGCTTTGGCTATAAGCCAATTCCACAAGACGCGGATCCCCGATCATCGCCTGAACTTCGGGAGGTGGCCTCTGCGCCATCTCATCTCGGGTTAGGTCATGATGTATCCTGACCTTAGTAAGAAGGGATCTTCTTACTCTATCTCTGTATGTCGCAGGGTCTAGTTTCTCTGGTCTTTGGTTAAACTTAGTAAGATCGAACACATGCCTCCAGTTTTCCTTCTCAGGCACGACCATCATTGCTACTAGAAGCAATAACCCAACATTCAGAACCACCAACCACTTTAGAAACTCGTTAGAAGTGAGGAGCACCACAGTCCCCATTGTTTCAACAAATGGGGCAGACATAACCCCGGTGACATGCCTACTTTCATCGAACACGACCTGGAAATTCCCTTTGTCCGACTTTATTGGTGCAGACAAGTTAGCATTGTCGAATTCCATCATGTCATAGACTAGAAGCTTGAAGAATCTCTCATTACCCCCCCAGTCATTGTTGTTAAGAATCTCCTGAGTCCAGCAGTTATTCTGGGTGTAATCTCCAATCGCCGAGCAGTCCTCGCTAAGCCCCTGTTCCTGTGCGTCATCCAATTCCCATAGCAAGTTTGAGAACGCCTCCTCGTCAGAAACAAACACTATGCTACCAGTGACTTCCAGTTCCCCGACTCCAGCAGAGAATGCTCCCCTTTCCTCGGTGGGCAACTCATCGAAGACCTTGATCCCAGGGTAGTCAAACCTCATCATCAGACGCAAATCGCCCGGAGCTGGATTCTCTGGGTTTGTAGGATCCCCATCTCCCTCAATGTCGATGAATGCAGAAGCAGACGCCTTCCCTAGAGTCATGATTTTCCTATGCCCGGGGTCCTCAATATCATTCATTACAGGTTCGAACTTCAGACCTGTCGGGGATTTGAACATCACAGGTAGCCTACAATCTCTGAGGCCGTCTGGGTTCTCTATCTGGAACGGAGTGCACCCTTGCATCAATGCTCCAGGCGACATATCATCTACGTCCTGGCCTATTGAAGACGCACTCCAGACGTTCTTCCAGTCTATCGTCTGCTCTGACTGTTGCGTGTAAACCCAGTGTTGCTTCTCGTCTAGTAGGGGGGCATTGAAGAAAGTGATGCCGAACATGTTGGCTAGCTTGTTTGCGTTTGTGTTGTCTGATGCGACAATGACCTTCCCGCCCTTCTCTGTTACGAACTTGTAGATCTCATCTGCTTCAGTCTCGTCGATAGGCTTCTCGGGACCCATTATTGCTAGAAGAGTTCTGTGGGGGTCCTTCCAGTCGTTAACAAGCATTGGTGTAGACATTGTATTCGCGACGTAGTACCCCTCGTCCTCCTCAAACGAGTCCCTCATGTCGGATACCTGGTACAGAGCGTCCTCTTCGTATGCGGAGTAAGCAGTCTCCTTTCCAATCACGAAAAACATGGGGAGGATCAATAGAAGAATGGCCGTAATTACTAGGGAAATTGTTACAGTCCTATTGAATCTATCTTCGCCCCCCACGTCTTCCGGCATTCTACCAATTCCCGTTTCTAGTTGGGCCTACGGCCCAATCAACAGCCGGTCGAACAACAAATCACGGTTATATGTTCCTAGACTTAGTTTGCATCCTTCGCTTGAACCCTCTTTCCTTGGCCTCGGTTGTCTTTTCCCCTCCTAGGAATGTATAGGGAGAAAATTAATGCTGCCAAGGTTGCCAACAAACTAGGGGCAGGCAAGTTCGATTTGATCGACTCATCGGAGTTGCTTGGCTGGCTTCCTTCGCTTTCTGACCCAGAATCTCCGGTGGGGGGTGGCTCTACGCTGACTCTTGCCTCATCCTCGGCCATTATGTTCTCCCCTGCATTCATGGCCCTCTTCGAGGTCACAGTTACTGTGATGTCACAATGCCTTCGAGGGTGACTGTCCGAAGCAGTGACCCTTAGGTCTGCCTCCTTGGCCTTCCCAGAATCAATATTTCCAATCATTAGTGAATCCAAGCCATTGTCAGTAGTTAGTAGGGGGCAATTGTCCTCGACTTGGACCTCTCCGATACCGTCCTCGGCATTTCCGTTGTTTCTGACTGTTACAATGAGGATCGTGTCCGAACCCGAATTCATCGGTCCGAAGGGATCAGAGATGTCCACTGAAATGTCAAAGATCGTGGGAATCTCCAGATCTCCTTCTCTGTTTTGTGGGGATGAAATCAGATCAGGTACCCCCTGTCTGGCGGTTACTGAGGCAGAAATTGAGAATTTTTCGACCTTTTCCGCCTCGAAAGAGTAGACATTAATTTCCGTGATCTTCAGGTCGAACGACTTGTTCGTCCCTGCAGCTACAGTCTCTTCCTCCGGAGCATCGAATTTTCCACCAAATGGGATATCGAATTCGAATTGCACAGTGATCTCGGTTAATCCTGTGTTGTCGACAAAGAACTCTACGTTTGCCGACCCCTCGCGTGAGATCTCAAACGGATTTGCTGAATCCTCTCCAGGATAGTTTATGCCCAATTCCCATGAGTCCAAGTCTTGAGCCACAGAAGATCCAGAGAGCATTACGGTGAGCATCAATATAGTCCCAAACAGAGCAGAGTTGGCCCTCATTCCCACTAACTCACCAGTAATCCCCTGCAGGCCCTCTTCGTTAAGACCTTCACCATCTTTCTCCTATAAGGGGGTGAGAACCAAGTATTCTTAACCGGCTTCACCGCTTTTCGAATCGACTCTGCGAGTTCGTCAACCGATGAATCGCCGTTCCATGTTTTCACTGCGCTTTCAGACTCATCGATGTGAAGGTTAGGAATCGATTCAAGACCGGTTGTTGCCACTCTTAGATCATCGGGACCCTTATCTGAGACTCCTCGCCAAAGTACAGCCACTCCAGCTTCTGGGAAGTCCCACGAATCTCTCTGTCTAAGCTTCTGATAGTCGCCAATCCAGTCTTCAGAATCTTCGGGGATGGTGATGTGGGTAACCAACTCCCCTTTTTCCAGAACGTTCCTGTTAATGCCGTCCAGCTGGAAGAACTCGTCGAGGAGCATCGAGCGAGTCCCGTTTGGAGAAGCTAGGTGGATAGATGAACCAAGACACATCAGTACAGGCGCTAAATCGGCTTGGTATGTTGCCACACAAAGAGTGTTTTGGTTTGGAATCACCCTGCAATCTGCTCCTGTATCACAATCACACTTGTAACACCATTCTATAGACTCCCTCCATGACTCAGATTGGTTGATCCAGTAGCACCTTGTATCGAGGCATATGTTGCCACCAACCGTCCCCGATCTCCTGATCATTACGCTGGCAATTGAGTCAGCGGCCTTTGCTATAACGGGATGAGTCCCATTATGTGTGACCAGTTCCTGAATCCGCACCATTGCGCCAATGTGGGTTGAGCTCAACTCACGTAATTCTGCCACCGAAGCTAGTGAGATAACGTGTTTTTTCACGTTGATGTGCCACTTGTAGTTGGGCAGTAAGTCTGTCCCACCGGCAATCCAATCGAATTCCTCTTCCGAGTCAGACAGCGCTCTAGATATCTCTAGAGCTTCATCTAGGCTCTCAGGACTATGAACTTGGAAGGGAGGCATTCTCATTTTCCTCCCTCCAAGTCTCTTCTCTCAGTATGTTTCCAGGCGCTTCCCGCAAGCCGGGGATCTGCAAGGTAACTTTTGTCGGGAGTAACCCTCACCGCCCACCTTGGATCAACTTCGTCTGGTGGCAAGGTGGGATCAAGGCCAAATAGCGCTCCGTTGTGGTAATCCGGTCTGTCACCATCTAGTCTCCTATGAATGTCCCTTTCAGAGTGCTCTCTGGCTCTTTGATCCAGAATAGGCTGCAATTCAGAATGCTCTAGGATCGGGGGCGAGAGTTCTAGAGGATCTGAAACGCCTTCCAATTTGCATCGCTTCTCGATAAGCTTGTGCACCTTCTCAGGGGTCAATGGCAATTCCGAAGATCTAACTCCTATCGCATCGTAGACAGCATTGCAGACTGCAGGAAGAATCGGAAGAAGAGGCCCCTCTCCGGCCTCTTTTGCTCCAAATGGCCCCTCTGGGTCATTTGACTCCACGATGATAGGAATCACTTCTGGCATCTCATGGACACTTGGAATCTTGTAATCTAGAAGATCAGGGTTCATCAAGTTCCCATTGCGCCCATATCGCATTTCTTCCGAGAGTACTTGTCCCATGCCCATATGGCATGAGCCAATTATCTGCCCCTTTACCCCAAGTGGGTTAAGTGCCTTGCCGCAGTCGTGTGCTGCCCAGACTCTGTCAACCTTGATTTGCCCAGTTTCAATATCCACTGAAACCTCTGCTACGTAAGCTGAGAAGGAGTATGCAGGTGCCAGGCCTGCAGCTGCTCCCTTGTGCGTTTTCCCCATGGGTGGTGTCCGGTATGCACCCGAAGACACTAGCGCGCCCCTGTCCTCCTGAGCCTTGTGTAGTGCTTCCAAATATGACACCCCTACAGCGGGATCTTTCTTCTGAAAGATTCTACGATCCCCTATCACCAACCCATCTTGGTCGGAACCAGTAATCTCTGCTGTAGCCTTGAGCAGATCTTCTCGGATTTCCATTGCAGCTGAAATTGCCGCATTAGCATTCATGAAAGTGACTCTGGATGAGTAAGAGCCAAGGTCAACAGGCGAGGTATCGGAGTCTCTTGACTTGATTCGAATCATGTCCAGTGGTAGGCCTAGGACCTCAGCTACGGACTGAGCAACAACCGTGTCGGATCCCTGGCCTATTTCTGCAGCCCCAGTGTGCACCGTCACCCCTCCGTCCATGTCTACCTTGAGATGCACGGTTGCATGTGGGAACTTGTTTGGATCCCAATGGATTGGAAGTCCACTACCCGAAATGAAGAATCCGCACCCGACGCCTATGCCTTTGCCCAAGGGAAGCTTCCTGAACTTTCTATCCCATCCGCTTTCCTCCCTAACCCTCTCCAGGCACTCTCTCATCCCAATGCTAGTTACCCTGAATCCTGTTATTGTGGCCGAATGCGGCGGCAGTAGATTCGCTAAACGTAGAGAAATCGGATCAACCGAGATCTTCTCGGCTAAATCGTCCAATCCCACCTCAACGGCACATCTAGAGTTCACTGCACCATGCCCCCTCATTGCTCCGCTAGCAGGCTTGTTTGTCCAAACCCTAGCCCCAGTGTAGTGGAAGGCTCCAATCTCGTATGGAGCAGTATGCAATACCCCGTTGTAGTATGTCGTGACATGTCCGAAAGATGCGAAAGCCCCGCCGTCTATCAGAGCGTCAGTCTCTATGCCGCAAATCCTTCCTTCAGAATCTGCGTGCAGATTCATCTCTATCCGAGAAGGGTGACGTCCCCTGTTGACCCAGTAGACCTCTTCCCTGTCGAAGGTAATTCTGACTGGTCTACCAGATTTCCTCGCTAGTATTGCAGCACACATTTCGTGAGGAAAAGGGTCAGATTTTCCTCCGAAGCCCCCTCCAACAAATGTCCTATGAACGTTGATTTGGTGCATTGGAATCTCTAGCACGTCAGCAAGTGCACGATGCACGTAGTGGGGGACTTGCTGTGGAGTGTATAGGGTAAGCCTACCTGTTGGGTCCCAGTGGGCCACAACCGCGTGAGGCTCAGTAAATGCATGGTTCACTCCGGCAAAAATCCAGTTCTGCTTGTGACTTGCAATAGACGAATCTGCCATACCAGATACGTCTCCGAATTCCTGGAAGACCCTTTTCTGGACGTTCGACTCTCCGATGTGATACTTTCCCCTGTCATGTATCGGCTCTTCACTGTCATTAAGCCCGTCTCTCATGTCGTGAATCGAGTCAAGAATTTCGTACTCTACCTCAATAAGCCTCTCTGCTTCTCTTGCAGTAGCCTCGTCCTCTGCGGCTACGCATGCCACTAGGTCTCCAGCATGTCTAACTTTGTCTACAGCCATTGCATGCTCGTCCTTGGTTACAGGCAGGACCCCGAACTTGTTCTTCGCATCCGCCCCAGTTGCTATTGCCACCACTCCGGACAACTCCAGTGCCCTTGAACAATCAATCGAGACAACTCTTGCGTAGTGATGGGGGGAACGAACTATGCGTCCAACTAGTTCTCCAGGTATTCGGACGTCATCCCCATAATGGGCCTGTCCAGTTACCTTCCACCTCCCATCTACAAGAGCTGTCTGCTTACCTATGGCCTGTCCGGTAACCAATGAGTCGTGCTTATGGGGGCCCCATGGCTGGGCCATTTTCCCACCTTGAGACACAGGTATCTTCTCTGGATCTGTGTGTTTTGAGAACCGATCTTTGCCGCCCGATCCCGGTTTGGAAAAAGGCAACTTGCCTGGTTGCTGTTTGTAGCCCACCATCTCTTTCTCTTTCTCAGGCAAGATCAGCCCCCCTTGCCGAATCCTGGATGTGGGTCACTCTTAGGAGCGGTGGAATCTTCTACGTTTGTCCCAGATACCAGAATCTCAGACGCTGCTCTCACCGAGTCCACAATTTGCTGGAATCCGGTGCATCGGCATAGGTTTCCATCTATTGCAGACTTTATTTCATCGTCGTTAGGACTTTCGTTCTTGGATAGGAGCGCTGAAATCACCACCAGGAATCCTGGGGTACAGAATCCGCACTGACTTCCCCCGAACTCCGTAAAAGTCTGCTGAATAGGGTGTAAGTGATGACCATCAGCAAGCCCCTCCACGGTTGTAATACTAGCTCCGTCCGCCTCTACTGCAAGAGTTAGGCAGGATAGTCTAGGCTCACCATCGATTAGGACAGAACAGCATCCGCACGTCCCCATGTCGCAACCCCTCTTTGTACCAAGACTACCCGCTTGTTCCCTCAGAACGTCTAGGAGAATTGCATTGCTCTCAATGGAAATGGACGTATCTACCCCATTCACATTAGCACCCCACTCGCGTTCTTCCGGGTGAGGGAGCATGGGTAGTCGGAAGTGCACCATCAATCCGACCAATCGGAGTCATCCTTTGAGCATTCGGTTCATCAAAGAATCTAGGACAATTTTCTAGCCGCCCTCTTCATAACCTCTGATTCAGCTCTTTTGAGGTGCTCCCCGATGGTGCTCCTCGCAATCCCCATTTCATCTGCTAGTTGTTTCAGGGTTACGTCAGACCCCTCTTCGTAGTAACCCCTCCTAACTGCTAATTCCAGTACCTCCCTCTGCTTCAGAGTCAGGTACTCATATTCAGATGACCCATTGGCCCTGAATGTCTGGACGCTGATACTGTCAGGTGGCATTACAGCCTTTACTAGGTCTAGGAATCTACGAATAGAGTCAGAATGTCCATAAATTCTGAGCTCCAATCCGTTCTTTGAGTCAACAGCATATGGCGGATACACGTAGATATTGGAAAGCTCGATAGCAGTCTTAGCTAGCGGATGGGAGCAGAGAATACTTGCTAGCGTGCCATCCTCATCCTCTTCGTGCATTTCCAGTACATCAAAACTGTCCAAATCGGATATTTCGAAAAGCCCTCGGCCTTCCTTGATCTTCATCTCCACTAGTTGGATGACGCCATCATCCTCAAACGATAGATGACCTAGTACCTCGACTCTTTCACAAATTTCCATGAGGTCCTCCAATTCCTTTATTCCACTCAGGGAATCAACCTTCCATCTGAGTAGAACCTTCCTCATGGATGCCGTAGCTGCTCATCGATATTTAATTCGTCGCTCTTATCCCCAATAGGCCTCTCTAATCGCCTGATTTGCCTCCATGCATGCCTCTACGTCGAAGGGCCTCTGCGGCATGGGACTGGACCCATTTAGATGCTCGATAATAGGTAGAACGTTGCTTTCGTTGACCACGCCCCATCCAACTTGTGTACAGGGTGCTACTGGGGAGATGGGGGTTGTTCCCGACAACGGGTCCCATGTTGAGAACGAAGGGTACCACGCAGAAAGGTTGAGTGCACCCCTAAGATCGTCGTTAGTAAGGGAGAAATTGGTCCCATTGACCATTAAGCCTAGTCTAATTTCTGGATCTGCGCCCGAAGAGAAATCCCCAAACTCAGATCTGAGGTTAACTAGCACCTTAGAAAGAAGCCCGGCAGTTCTCGGAGTGGCAAATGAGGTCCCAGACGTCTGGTGGTAG
>Ga0310344_10004265_pt1 | contig 10624 bp, 7 predicted proteins | sample HC15DNA20200_MG_FD_203801 | JGI IMG/M metagenome (GOLD analysis project Ga0310344, IMG submission 203801) | Marine microbial communities from station ALOHA, North Pacific Subtropical Gyre - HC15-DNA-20-200_MG | ecosystem: Environmental > Aquatic > Marine > Oceanic | place: Pacific Ocean: North... | reverse complement strand
GAGGCCGATCACGGTCGGGGGCGGTACTACATGCACACCGCGTTCGTTCCCAATCCCACGGTCGTCCATCCGACGTTCGGCAGCGTGGTCAGCCAGGAACTGGGTGCGAAGCGGTCAGCCCTTGAGATCCCGGCATTTGTGTCGGTCAACGCTCCTTCGGGCAGTCCCGGCTTCATGGGCGCCCGGCACGCGCCGTTCGTCGTCAGCAGCAACGGCCAGATCCGCAACGCCAGCCTCGGCGACAAGAAGGATCGGCTCGGCCAGCGACTGCGGATGCTCAGCGTGATCGAGACGAACTTCATCAACTCCAAACGCGGTGAGATGCCCAAGGGGCATCGGGAGATTTACAAGAAGGCGGTCAACCTGATGACCAGCAAGCAGATGGAGGCCTTCAAGGTGGCCGAAGAGTCTCAGGAGACCAAGGACGCCTATGGCACCGGTGGGTTTGGTCAGGGACTGCTGATGGCTCGCCGGCTGGTCGAGACGGGCGTGCCCTTCGTCGAGGTTGGTATGGGTGGCTGGGACCTGCACAACAACGTCTTCAACACGTTGAGTACTCAGCGGTTGCCGCAGCTCGACCAGGGCATCGGCGCCCTGACGGCCGACTTGGCCCAGCGTGGCATGCTTGACGACGTCGTGTTGGTCTGGATGGGCGAGTTTGGCCGCACACCGCGGATCAATCAGAACGTCGGCCGCGACCACTGGGCTGCGAGCTGGAGCGTGATGGTCGGCGGGGGTGGGCTCAAGGGCGGACAGGCTGTCGGGAAGACCGACCGTGACGGAGTCCGCGTCGATGGGAAGGCCTACCTTCCCGGCGATATCTGGGCCACCGTTTCACACGCACTGGGAATTCCGTCCAAGACCGTCCATCGGTCGAAGCGCGGACGCCCGATGAAGTTGGCCAACGGCGGTTCGCCGATCAAGGAACTGATCGGCTGACCACCCGTCACTGGTCGTGTCACCGCTCGAGTCCTGGCTCGCATCAACCAGGCCCGAGCGGTGATCGCGGCTGGGTGATTCTGATCGACATATTTTTCAGTTCCCAACACAAACCCGACACTCAGGATCGTCGCTCGTGTCCGAATTGCGGGTTAGCACCGAGATTGACGGGGCGGAAGCCACGATGCCCGCTGCGGGGCCTCGCGAGGAGTTCATCAAGCTCTTCACGAAGTACCAGCGACGCGTCTTCCTGTTCATCCTCTCACAGGTCCCCAATCCGGTGGATGCCGAGGAAATTCACCAGGAAGCCAACGTGATCATCTGGCGGAAGTTTGACCGCTTTGAACTGGGGACCAACTTCCTGGCCTGGGCGTGCCAGATCGCCAACTACGAGGTGCTGAAGTACCGCGAGCGGCAGCGGCGCGACCGACATCTCTTCAGCGACGAATTCGTCCGTCAGGTGGCCAGCGACGCGATCGAGCAGGCCGATGAACTCGAACTGCGACGACAGCAACTGGCCGTTTGCCTCAGCAAGCTGAGAAACAAGGATCGGGAACTGATCCAACAGCGTTATTCGGTGGGGGAATCGGGCAAGAGTGTGGCTGAATTGCTCGGTCGTCCGATCAATTCGGTCTACCAGTCGTTGTCCCGCATCCGTCGTACGCTGCTGGAATGTGTGAACCGTCAGACCCAGGCACAGGCAACCCCATGAGTGTCGAGAGCCTCCAACACGAAGAGCTCGTGCAGCTGCTCGAATTGCTGTGCGAGGATCGGCTCGACCGCGACCAGGCGGCGAGGCTCGAGGAGATCGTGCTCGGTGACGAGCATGCTCGGCGGATGTATCTCGAGTACCTCTCGCTTCACGGAACGCTCTATTGGGATGCCGCCCGGGGAATCGACGACGAGTCCGAAGTGGTTGAAGTCGGGGTGGCTGCGACCGAGCCCATTGATCGATCCCCCGCCGCCGGCCGCCGGACGCTGGTGGCCGTGTGGGCCTCCGCCGCAGCCCTGCTGCTGGCCGTCGGACTCTCGTGGTGGCCGGCCGAACCATCCGCCGGTCCGGAAATTGCCGTGGCGGATCCGTCGGGGCTCCCGATCATCGAGAAGAAGGATTCGGCCGCTCCCGGTGTGGATGCGGGACTGACACGTCGGCAGCCGGCGACGATCGAGTCGACGCCGGCCCCTCAGATGGCCAACAGGGTGGAAAAGGACAGCACTGTCGAACGAGTGGTCTCGCCGGACGCGGTTGTGCCGGAATCGAAGTCTTCGGTGAATCCTCAGCCGAGTGCGGGATCGTTGGCCGAGATCGTCGGGTTTGTCGACAGCCGCCTGGCGGCACAGTGGGAAGACTTCCAGGTGGTTCCCTCACCGGTCGCATCGGATGCCGAGTGGCTTCGTCGGATTTACCTCGACATAGTCGGTCACATCCCGCCGTCGAATGACGTGATCGCATTTCTGAAGGACCGGCGGCCCGAGAAGCGTGCCGAGGTGGTCGATCGGCTGCTGGATGACCCCGACTACGTCCGCCACTCGACCACCATCTGGTCCAACCTGTTGGTGGGTCGTGTCGAGCGTCGTGAGGTGAACCGACCCGCGTTCGAGAAGTTTCTCCGCGGATCGTTTGCGAGGAATCGGCCGTGGAACGAGGTGGTTGGTGAACTGGTGGCCGCCCACGGTCGCAACGATCAGAACGGGGCCACCAACTTCCTCTTGGCTCATCTGAACAACGATGCCACGCCGGCCACGGCCATCACCGCACGCCTGTTCCTGGGGACCCAGGTCCAATGCACACAATGTCACAATCACCCGTTCAACAGCTGGCGGCAACAGCAGTTTCACGGCCTGAGTGCCTTCTTCAAGAGCACCCGCTCCAAACCGATTCGTGGAACTGGAGCCTACGCATTGGTCAGCGGTCCGTTTGAAGAGCCTCCGTTCTACGAGGATCGACGTGGTGTAGTGCACATGGCCCCGGCGGGGCTGGGTGGTCAGCGAGTGGACCTGAAGGGGAGCGAGCATCCTCGGGGGGAACTCGCCCGCCTGATGACCGGTGACAGCGATCCTCGGCTGGCCCGAGCGATGGTCAACCGTACCTGGGCGAGGTTGCTGGGACACGGATTCACCACTCCGGTCGATGATATGGGGCCACACAACCCACCGTCTCATCCTGATGTACTGGACCGCCTGTCTCAGGAATTTGTCTCCGGTGGTTTTGACGTGAAGCGGCTGATCCGCTGGATCTGCAGCACACGGGCCTATGGCCTGACCAGCCGGATGACCAATCGGAATCGTATCGACCATCCCGAGACCAGCGGGGAACGGCTCTTCAGCCACGTGTACACCAAGCCAATGAGCGTCGAGCAACTCTACGATTCTCTGCTGGTGGCCACGCAGGTCGATCAGGCGACTGCCAGTGACTGGGAGAGCGTGGCGGACAATCGCCGTCGTTGGCGATCCCAGTTCGTTTATTCGTTCGAGACCGACGAGAACGATGAAGCGGTGACGTTCGACGGGACGATCACCCAGGCGATGATGATGATGAACGGTCCGTTGATTCGTGAGGCGTTGTCTCAACAGCCCGGGTCAGTCTTTCACCACGTTGTCCACGCTCCGGGAAGTGACATCGACCGAGTGAAGAGGTTGTGTCTTGCAGCTCTGGGCCGTTTTCCGTCGTCGTCGGAGATGAGGGCGATCACGGAGATGCTGCCGCTGCGATCTTCCGCCCAGGCACACCAGGCCCCTGTTTCCGGGACTCTGGCCGAAGGCCTGCAGGATGTCTTCTGGGCCTACCTGAACTCGAACGAGTTCATCACGGTCCCGTAAGCCGTCGCTGTCTCGGGTCGGGAGTTTCCGGAATGGCCGTTGGCCGTCCGTCTCGGTCAGTCGGTCGAATCGGTCAATTCGAGCAGTTGCTGTTCGGAGATGACGCGGACATCGAGATCCCGTGCCTTGGTCAGTTTGCTGCCGGCGTCTTCACCAGCGACCAGCAGGTCGGTCTTTTTCGAGACGCTGCCGGTCGACTTGCCTCCCTGTTCCCGAATGAACTCCTTGATCTCGTCACGGGTGAACTGTGTCAGGGTCCCGGTGACGACAACGGTCATTCCTTCCAACGGGAGAGAGGCGGAGGTGGCGGGCTCGGGTACCGGCTCGCCCTGGTTGAGACCGAGTTCACGGAGATCCTCCACAACCGCCCGGCTGATTGGTGAGTGGAAGAACTGGTGGACACTCTCAGCGATCACCGGGCCGATATCCTCCACATCGGACAGTTGCTCGACCGACTGCCCGCCGATGGTCTCCATCGTACCGAACCGATCGGTCAACACTCGGGCGTTGGTACCGCCAACGTGGCGGATGTTCAATCCTGTCAACAGTCGCCATAACGGCCGGCTCTTGGAGCCCTCGATCGCTTCCAGCAGGTTGTCGACCGACTTCTCACCCATTCGTTCCATCTCGATCAAAGTCTCGCGGTGATCACCCAGTCGATAGATGTCACCCAGAGAGGTCAGCAGTCCCGATTCCAGGAGGCTTTCGATCAACTTGATTCCCAGCCCCTCGATGTCCATTGCTGCACGGGAGGCGAAGAACCTCAGGTTTTCCCTCAACTGAGCCGGGCAGGCGGGGTTCGGGCAGCGGATGTAGACACCACCCTCATCTTGCACGACCGTGGTGCCGCATTCGGGGCATTTTTTGGGGAACCAAAATCTCTTTTCGGACCCGGTTCGGCTGTGCTCCTCGACGCGGACCACGCGAGGGATGATTTTGCCGGCCTTCTCGACGACCACGGTGTCACCGACACGAATCCCCAGTCGCTTCAATTCGTCCCGGTTGTGCAGGCTCGACCGAGACACCGTTGTTCCGGCGATCTCAACGGGATCCATTTCTGCCACCGGTGTCAGCGTTCCGGTCTTACCGACCTGAATGGTGATTTCCCGGACCGTTGTGGTGCCGGTGTAGCGTTCCCACTTGTAGGCGATCACCCAGCGGGGGCTCTTGCTGGTTGTTCCCAGCCGTTGGCGTTGTTCGAGGTTGTTGAGTTTCAATACCAGTCCATCGACCTCAAAATCCAGCGCGTGCATGTTGTCCATCAGGGTTTGAGCGTACTCACGGGCCGAAATGATGTCGGGACGGGTTTCGACACCCGGAGTGGCGGGCAGTCCCATCCGCGCGACCGCATCGAGGAACTCGGTATGCGTTCGGTACTCCCCACCCTCGATGTGGCCGGTTGAGTGGGCGAAGAAGCGGACCCTGCGTTGGGCACAGAGGTTGGGATCAAGCAGCTTCAGTGCCCCCGCACATGTGTTCCGCGGGTTGGCGAAGGCGTTCTCTCCACGTTCTTGTTGCTCGGCCTGCAACCGGGTGAAGTCCGAATTGGCGATGTAGGCTTCGCCACGGACTTCAATCACATCCGGCCATGGTCCCTCGGACAGTTTCAACGGTACGCCCCGAATCGTGCGGGCGTTGTGGGTGACGTCGTCTCCCTGGACTCCGTTGCCGCGGGTCAGGCCCTGGACCAGAACGCCGTTCTCGTAGATCAGCGACAGGGCCACTCCGTCGATCTTGTATTCGATGGTGTATTCGAGCGATTCGTTCTCTTCGAGCAGCTTGAGGATGCGAGCATCGAACTCGTGCAGTTCCTCGTCCGAGAAGGCGTTTTCGATCGAGAGCATCGGCACCCGGTGCGTGACTGTCTCGAACCCTTCGATCGGTTCGCCACCGACCTTGTGTGTCGGGCTGTCGGGGCGGTCGTATTCGGGATGAGCCTCTTCGAGCGACTGCAATTCGCTCATCATCCGGTCGTACTCGACGTCGGTTGCCCCGGGGGCCGCTTCGACGTAGTACAGCCGGTTGAGTTGTCGAATCGTCTCGCGGAGAGACTCAATCTGCTTCTGGATGGACTGGCTCATTCTCGTCCGTGGAGTCGGAGGCCTGCTCTGGCGTGCCGTCCTGGTCGCCGGCCATGGCAAAGAACGCCGAGGTGAGAATCGCGATCACCTCAGCAGCCAATAACCAGCCAGCGTTCTCGTCGAAAGCGGCCTTGATCGACGACGACGACGTGGGGCCGAGAGCCGAGGCGATCATCGCCAGGATCGTGATCACAAACAGCCCGCCGGCGAAGATCGTGATGCGAAAGAACGGATTGAGCGGTTCGGGGACCGCCTCGGCGACCGGAGGTGTCGGCAGGGAAGGAACCGGGGCATTCATGACAGGAGGATCCGATGATCCGGCCGTTGCGTCAACAGCGGGTCCGCCATGATCAACAGGGGAATGTCTGTCCGCCACCGTCGACCCGCAAGACCTGCCCGCTGATGAATGCCGATGCGTCGGTGCAGAGGAATCCGACGACACCGGCTACCTCGTCGGGACGTCCATAACGCTCCAGGGTCCCCTGTTGCACCATCATCTCGTCGTCGATGGGGTTGATCCTCAGGAACCGTTCGGTCACGGTGCCACCGGGCGCGACACAGTTGACCGGGATGTTGTGCTGGCGAAGCTGGTCGGCCAGGCAACGGGTGTATTCGTGCAGGCCGGCCTTGGCGACCGAGTAAATGGCTCCGTAGGTGCGACCCGAACAGCCAGCGATGCTGCCGATGGTGATGATTCGGCCGGTATGCCGCTGGATCATCCCCGGCGCCACCTCGCGGCAGCAAAGGATGCTGCCCAGCAGGTTTCGATCCATCACGCTCTGGTAGTCGGCAAGGGAAATGTTCAGGCAGTCGTCGTTTTCGGGACGTCCTCCCTTGCCGACCGCGGTGCCGGCGGCACCGATGTCACCTCCTGCACAGCAGACCAGGATGTCAATTTGCCCGAAACGGTCTCGGACCTCGTTCGCCGCCCGTTGCACTTCCTGTTCGTCAGTGACGTCACACCAGCAGGCCATCGTGTCGCCCGGACCCGATTCGGCCACGTCGGCAGCCACCTGCTCCATCGACTCGCCCTCGCCGAATGTCTTGGGGCTGTCCTGTCGGGTGCCGTGGACGGCCACGTTGGCCCCCAGGCGAACCAGTTCCTCGGCCATCACCCTGCCGAGCCCTCTTGACGAGCCGGTGATCCATGCGGTTTGTCCGGCGAGAGGTGCTGCTGACATGTCGTGGGGGCTCAAAAGGAAGGAGGGAGCAGGTGGGGACTCTAGTTGGGTGTCTCGCTGGTCAGACCTTGAGCTTCGGCTCGCGCCGCTTCGAGGTCGTGTTCGGTCATCAACCTGGCGAGTTCAGAGAAACTTACCCGTGGCTCCCATCCCAGGATCCGCTGGGCTTTCTCGGGATTTCCTCTCAGGGCATCGACCTCGATCGGTCTGAAGAACTGTGGGTCGATCTCGACAAAGTCATTGTAGTCCAGGTCGAGGTGTCCGAAGACCTCTTCGAGGAAGTCCCTGACCGAATGGGTCTGGCCGGTGGCAATGACGAAGTCGTCGGCTTCGTCGTGTTGGAGCATCAGCCACATGGCCTCGACGTAGTCGCCGGCAAAACCCCAGTCGCGACGAGCTTCGAGGTTTCCAAGTGCGAGCCGGTCCTGGAGCCCCAGCTTGATTCGGGCAGCGGCACGGGTGATCTTGCGAGTCACGAAATGTTCGCCGCGGCGTGGTGATTCGTGGTTGAACAGGATCCCGTTGGACGCGAACAACTCGTAGGCGTCGCGGTAATTGACCGTTTGCCAATAGGCGAAGACCTTGGCACACGCGTAAGGGCTCAGCGGATGGAAGGGGGTCGACTCGTCCTGCGGCGAGGCGGCGTTCCCGAACATCTCGCTTGAGGACGCCTGGTAGAAGCGAGGAGAGCGGCCGCTGGCATCACGGTGCTGTCGCATTGCCTCGAGCACCCGCAGAGCACCCACGCCGGTGACATCGGCGGTATGGACCGGCAGGTCGAACGAGACCCGCACGTGGCTCTGGGCACCCAGGTTGTAGACCTCGTCGGGAGACACGTCATTGAAGACCGCCGCGATCCGCGAGGCATCGGTCAGGTCGCCATAGTGCAAATGGCAGCGAGGGTCACACAGTTCGCGCCGCCCGTAGGGGACCAGCCCATGGACGTCGTAGTCGCGTTCGAGCAGGAATTCGGCCAGGTACGACCCATCCTGTCCTGAGAGTCCGGTGACCAGAGCGACGCGATTCACGATGACTCCTGTTTCGTCGGCCGACCGATCCCAGCTAAGATGGTCCAGCTGGGATGAGGTGGCCACCGTGGTGGAGAAATCGAGTATGAATGGCAGCGAGCGAGAGCGTCAAGCGATGCTCCGAAGGCGTCTCGGTGGCCGGTCGGACTCTCGCATGACTCGCTGATGGGCTGTTGATGAGCGATTCCACGAAGCCCGTTTCGTCGGGTCGTTCGACCGAAGGCCCCGCCTGGAAACCGTGGGCGGCATGGTTGGCCGCCTGGGCCGCCGGCCTGGCGTTCGTGGTGCCTGTCGAACTCGAACGATGGCGGGACGCTGCCGGCGACGGCGTCGAAGCCGTTCTGGTCGGAATCAACATCGACACGGCACCCTACCTCTTGTGGCTGGCGTTGGGGCTGTTGCTGGCTCCGTGGCGATTCGAAAGGTTGATGGCCACTGGCAGGCGGACCGGTCGCCTGGCCGCCTGGTGGACGGCACCGGCTGGCCGCGGTGGAGTGGGAGTGGCCATTTCGGTGTTGCTGGTTGGGGCGACCTCTCTGACGGCGAGCCTGCACGTTGCGTCGTACCCGGTTGCCGGACCCGGTGCCGCGGAATTCGGCAGCCTGCCGCCGGCTTTTCACGATGAGTACAGCTACCTGTTCCAGGCTCGCACTTTCGCTGAGGGCCAGTGGGTCAACACCTCACACACCTCGGCCGCCCGGTTGTTCGACCAGATGCACGTATTGAACGACGAGGGTGTGTTTGCCAGCCGGTATTTCCCCGGTGTCGGGGCGTGGATGGCCCCGTTTGTCGCTTGGGGAAAACCGACATGGGGGCACTTCCTGGCGGGACTGATCACGGCTGTCGCGATCCTGGGCGTGGGGCGTGAACTGGCAGGCAACGGGGTCGGCCTGCTGGCCGGATTGCTGACAGCCGCGGCTCCGGGCATGGCCCTGTTCAGCAATCTGCTGCTGTCTCACCATCCAGCCCTGGCCGGGTTGTCTGTGTTCGTTTATGGGTTCCTGAGAATGCAGCGGTCCGGGACGGCTGTTTTCGGCCTGGTTGCCGGTTTTGGCCTGACCCTGGCGATGCTCTGTCGTCCGTTGACAGCCGCCGCGATGGGGTTGCCGTTTGGTTGCTGGCTGGCGTGGTGGTGGATCCGCGGTGGCGATGACATTTCCGCCGACCGTCGCCGCAGGCACGTGGCCTGTGTCGGAGTGCCGGTGCTCCTCGGGATGGCCGTGATGGGCTGGTACAACCACCAGTTGACCGGCGACTGGGCGACGACGCCGTACCGGGTTTTCACCGACAAGCACACGCCCCGTCACATCTTCGGATTTGACAATGTCGTCCATGGGGAACAGCGGATTGCCGAAATGGACGCCGCATCGCGCGAGCGAGTTCTCGAACACTACGACCGGTGGGCCGAGAACCTCGATGGCGAACTGGCGGTTCGCAACGTGGTCAGTCGCGTGATCGAGTCCGGCAAGTGGACCGTGGGACTGGTCACGCTGTTGATGACCTCGGTGGTGCTGTTGGTCGGCTTCCTGTTCGGGGCGTTGCCGTTGCCCGGACGGCGTTGGCTGCCGATCGTGCTGGCCATCGTCTCCCTGCACCTGGCTCACGTTCCATACTGGTACGCGGGGATCATGAACTGGCATTACGTGTTCGAGAGTGGCCCGTTTTGGTGCCTGCTGGTGGCCGGTGTGACAGTGGGGTTGTGGCAGGTGGCCGGGCGTGTTGGCCGCCCGGGGCTGGCGTTGGCGTGGTCGGGGCTGTTGCTGGTCTCGCCAGTAACGTCCTACCAGTCGTTTGAACCGGTCTGGTCTCCGTCGCGAATCGGGTTGGCCGTCGGTGAGGTCGGGTTTGCTCGCAAGAAGCACGAGGAGTTTCGCAGCCTGGTCCGGCAGCGGGTGAAGGAAGATCGCGCGCTGGTGCTGGTCGATCCCGATCCGGCCGATCGCCATATCGACTTTGTCGTCAACGAACCGACGCTCGATGCGGCGGTGCTGGTGGGACGATACGTGCCGAAGGTGGTGCCTTTGTCGAAGGTGCTGGGGGCGTTTCCCCAACGCCGGGTCTTCGTCTTCGAGGCCCAGACCGGACGGTTGAGAGAGGTTCGGCGATGAATGAGACAGATACGACAAGCCGTGGGCGGACGTGGCGTGTGGGGGACACTACGCACGTTCTGGGCGGTGATCCATGGTTGATGGGAATCCTGAACGTCACTCCCGACAGTTTCTCCGACGGTGGTGAGTTCATCTCGCTTGAAGCGGCCGTCGATCGGGCTCGGGTGATGGTCGATTCGGGAGCCGCGATGATCGATGTCGGTGGCGAGTCGACTCGACCGGGCGCCGAACCTGTCGGAACGGCCGAAGAACTGCGGCGGGTGATTCCGGTGATCGAGGCGGTGGCTGCCGAGGTGAAGGTCCCGGTGTCGATCGATACGATGAAAGCCGACGTGGCGAGGGCTGCGGTGGAGGCCGGAGCCAGCGTCGTCAATGACGTCTCGGGGCTGGAGGCGGACCCGGAGATGGTCGCGACGTGTGTCGGTCTGGACGTGGCGGTCGTCTGCATGCACATGCGGGGAACACCC
>Ga0310344_10004262_pt1 | contig 10631 bp, 6 predicted proteins | sample HC15DNA20200_MG_FD_203801 | JGI IMG/M metagenome (GOLD analysis project Ga0310344, IMG submission 203801) | Marine microbial communities from station ALOHA, North Pacific Subtropical Gyre - HC15-DNA-20-200_MG | ecosystem: Environmental > Aquatic > Marine > Oceanic | place: Pacific Ocean: North... | reverse complement strand
GGCGTCAAGCGAAGCATGCGCCAACTCGTTCAGCCGGCTATGTATCACGAGATTGACAGGCAGGTAGAGCTTGCTCGCACGTCACCCGGAGCTGTCGAAGCAGCGATGCTCGAGCGCGTGGCGGAACTGATGATTGGCGAATCTGGTGAATACGACGTGGTCGTGTTTGACACTGCTCCGACGGGTCAGACCTTAAGACTCTTATCCTTGCCTGAGCTCATGTCCGCTTGGACAGACGGATTGATCCGTCACCGCGAGCGCTCAGATGAGATAGCGGGCGTTTTGGGTCGCATGAAGGCCACTGTCACCCGCCGGGGCGATGATCTTTCACACTTGGACCAGTCCGAAGATGCCATGTCAGCGGATCCGCGTTTTGCGGAAATTCGTAAGACGCTTGTGCGCCGGAGGCAGATATTCGGCCGAGCACGGAGTGTCCTACTCGACGAAACCAGCACCGTATTCCTGCTTGTGCTTATTCCAGAGCGGCTTCCTGTTCTAGAAACTGAAAGGGCAGTCAAATCTCTAAAACATGCAGGTATACCGGTGGCAGGCCTCGTTGTTAACCGCGTGCTTCCCGACGGGTCACTCGGTGAGTTTCTTGAAGAGCGCCGTGACCAGGAGGGCACGTACTTGGAGTTGATCGACAAGCAATTCAAGGGGCTACTCAAGGCGCGTGTGCCGATGTTTCCTAGGGACGTGGGTGGCCTCGATGCATTGCGAGATGTGGCTGCGCACTTGTTTGCGGATACTGCTTAGACGCATAGGTACTTGGTGCGGTCTGCTATGGGCCAGCCAGTAGCACGCTTGCGCCAGTGCCTGGAGTCAACGGAAGTTGCCCGACCTACTGAGGAGTCCCTCATGAAACCAGTTCCAAGCGCTCTACTCGTTACTACTGTCGGATTGTTTCTGCTTATACCGGCATTGGCCACCGCCCAGAGAGCGATCGAAAGCTATACCCCGGTCACGGACGACCGGCTAGTGAACCCCGAGGATGAGAACTGGCTTTCTTATCGTCGCACTCTGGATGGATGGGGCTATAGCCCACTCGATGAAATCGATACGGGTAACGTTCAGAGCCTGCGGCCAGTTTGGACTCTTTCTACTGGGGTCACAGGCGGACACGAATCTCCGCCCATCGTGAACGATGGCGTCATGTTTGTGACCACGCCCCGAAACCTTGTTTACGCGGTCGACGCTGCTAATGGAGATCTGCTTTGGCGGTACCAGCATGAACTCCCAGAGAGGTTGATTGCGTTCCATAACACCAACCGAGGGGTGGCGCTGTACGGGGACAAGGTGTACACCGCGACGTTGGATGCGCGTGTCGTTGCACTCGACGCCAGGACGGGTGAAGTCGTCTGGGATACCACGGTGCAGGACAACTCGTTCGGCTATTACATGACTCTGGCTCCCCTTGCGATCGACGGGAAGATCATGGTGGGTACTTCTGGCGGCGAACTCGGCATCCGAGGCTTCGTAGTAGCGCTGGACGCTGAGACCGGGGAAGAGGTCTGGCGAACCTACACAGTGCCCGGACCAGGTGAGCCCGGGAACGATACATGGCCCGAGGAAGCATGGCGGACGGGTGGAGCCGCAGTGTGGGTGCCGGGACACTACGATGCAGAGCTCGGACTCACGTACTGGGGCACGGGAAACCCTGGACCTTGGATGGGTGACCAACGGCCCGGTGACAACCTTTACACGAACTCAGTACTAGCTCTCGACGTCGAGACGGGTGAGATCAGAGCTCATCATCAATACCACTGGAATGGCTCCTGGGACTGGGATGAAGTTTCAACTCCCATCCTTATGCCTGCTGAACGCGACGGACGCCAGTTTCAGGCACTCGTTCATCCGGGTCGTAACGGGTACCTGTGGCTACTCGAACGTCAGGCTAATGCCATCGAATTTGTTGATGCAGTGCCGTACGTATACCAGGACGCCTTCACCAGTATTGATCCTGAAACTGGCCGACCTACCTACGATCCTGAACACAAGCCTGGGACAGGGTTTTCGACACCATTTTGCCCGTCACTTTGGGGAGGTAAGGACTGGCCACCGGCAGCGTATAATCCCGATACGGGACTGGTCTATATCCCGGCTAATGACAACCACTGTGGTGTGATCGAGGGTCGTGAGGTGGTGTATATGCCAGGGAGCTCTTTCACCGGTGCTAGCTCGGAGTTCACGCTCCAGGAAGGTGCAGACCACATTGGTGAGATCCAAGCCTGGGACATGAACACGGGCGAAGAGGTATGGACGGTCGAGCTTGAATCGCACAACTGGGGTGGAATCTTGACCACTGCTGGTAACCTGATCTTCAGTGGCGGTACGAGCGACCGATTCTTTAGGGCGCACGACGCACGCACGGGCGAAGAGCTTTGGAGCCACCGAACTAATTCTGGTATCATCGGAGTGCCTTCTACCTACGAGGTGGATGGGGTTCAATACATCGCAATCCAGTCCGGCTGGGGTGTCGACGCTGCATCGATGACGAGTCGGATCGATCTTCAGAGGGGTACGCGGACATTTGTACCGCAGGGAGGTGTGATCTGGGTCTTCGCGTTAGATGATTGAGGTCAGCTAGGGGATCGTCTGTCGCTGGTTAAAGGTCTATAACCAACTCGGTCTGAAACGCGGGGAATGGTTCGGCCGGCTCTCGCCTCAGTGGGTCTGCCTCCTTATCATCATTCAGACCGGTCAGAACGGAGGGATCTCACATGAAATTGCTCGCCACATCACTTCTTACGCTCGCACTTCTTCTTCCTGTAGCCGCCACTGCCCAGCAAGAAGAGAACTACGACTACTGGCAGCATCAGCGCCAAATGGTGCGGCGTGGTCAGCAGGCAGTCATGATGTGCAACGGGCTGTTCGCGTCCAATCGCACGCTCGAGCAGGTTTTCGATCAGGAACTAGCTTTTCTTCCAGAGCCCGTAGGTACGGCCGAAGGTGGGGATTACGAGGTCGACTGGAATCGCCGGGCGATCGCTATCGGTACTCCCGGTGCCGTGCCCGTAATGCGAGCCGCATTTAGGGAAGGAATTGGGTGCGTTATCATGGCTCCCGACCAAACGTTTGCGGACATTGGAGGTCTCCCAGAATTGGACTTGGCTCCTGTTCAAGGGGACCCGGCTCAGATTTCTTGGCCCAATGGAGATTTGGTAGAGCGTGGCCCGCTACCTCCGAACATAAACGCTACTGCACTTCGAGCGGCCTCTGATTGGGCTTTCGATCGACCCACTCCTGAGCAGGTTACCCTCAGTCTCCTAGTCGTCTATAATGGAGACATCGTGCTTGAGCGCTACGCGCCTGGTTTCGACCAGACCACTCGCACAAGAACGTGGTCTACGGCCAAGAGCATCGCCTCGACGCTCATCGGTATGATGGTCGACCAAGGCCAGCTGTCTCTCGACGATCCGCTCGGGATCGAGTGGTTTCCACGGGCACGGTCAGCGGAAACAGATCCTCGCAACGAGATCACTCTCAGGCATGTATTAAACATGTCGAGCGGCCTCGAGACCGTGGACAATTCAGGTCTCGAGTATGCAACTGGTTCCGGACTCTCATACTGGGCAGGGGCTAGCTCCAACGTGGATGCACGGAGCCGTGCGCTGATCCGAGAGCCTGGTACATACTGGGACTATGAGAATTTCGACACACTTTTGGGCGTGTATGCGATGAAGCGCGCGCTAGGAAACGATCAGACATATCGGGAATTTCCTCGCCGGGCACTGCTCGACCGGATTGGTATGCGTAACACATTGGTCAGCGTAGATCGTTTCGGTGATTTCGTAATGAGCAGTCAAGTTTATACGAATGCTCGTGATCTAGCCCGTTTCGGTCTCCTGTATCTGCAGAACGGAGTCTGGGATGGCGAGAGGCTCATATCGGAAGACTGGATCAATTTTTCTCGGACTCCTGCTCCTGCCACGGCCGACCGCGGTCAACAGTATGGGGGGCAATGGTGGCTCGTGCCCGATGGGCGTGACGATGTTCCTTCCGATGCTTACTCAACTTCCGGTAACCGCGGACAGTACACCGTTGTCGTTCCGTCACATAACGTTGTCATCGTTCGACGTGGCCTGGACTACGGTCGTCAGGGGTTCGACCGCTGGAGCCTCACACGCGAAGTATTGAAGGCGATTGAAGGAGTGACAGCTGACGACTAACCCTAGACAATGAAGCGTCGCATCACAGAGTCCGCGTGATGTCGACCTCCGTTCTTAGGGCTATGCAGGGCTTCTCTGGGGGTCTTCAAGAGGGTAAGCTCGCCACAAATTCTAGGTTTAGTGCGGCTCTTCGATGACCCTGGAATTGAGAGTTGCCGACTGCATCAGTTTGTAGATCGGGACAATGAGTGGGCCCTGGTCCTCTTCGGTAGCAGGCCCCACCAGGCTTCCAGTCGGCAGGCCACCAAGGCCCGCTGCTTGGCTGTTAGGCCGAGGGAGCCAAGCATCCATCGTGTTCCAGTAGATCACATTGTCGTCGGTTTCTGGTTCTAGCATATGGGCTGCCAGACGTCCCAGATACTGGGCCGTGGGAACCACATATGTGCCCACGGGAAACTCGCGTTCCTCCGTTATTACCTCACCAACTTCAACTCTCGCAGCCGCAACGTGGTTGTATGCACGCTCATACGTGACTCCCGCTATCGTATAGGCCTCAATCTCAAGGGTCGTGTTCTCCTCGAGCCGCTCTACCGTGATGCCGTGCCGAAGTAGCATCTCTACCGCTCCAACGGCGTCCCGAGGGAGCAAGTATGCCCATGGCCGTTGGCGGAAACGCGTCGGCATGGGCTTTTTCATGAGACGGGCACCGGTAACCTCAATTGTATCGACAGGCTCGCCGCCGTCTCCACCACGTACAAGTAGGTAGTCGACTGGGTAGTCTTCCGGGCCATACTCCATCATTACTGTGATCTCGCCTCTAGGCTCAGCACCCATTTCAATAGTTTCAGTCCGAGCGCGCTCGAGTAGGTCCATGACCCGCCTTGCGTTATCTGCCATATACTCCAAGGTGGTGAGATAACCGAGATAGCCTGCGCGGGCACCACCTTCAAGGTCCTGAGCGGGCGATTCAAAAAGCATCCCTATGGTATTGATAAATCCAGCGTAGTTACGGCCGATACGCGCCTGGAATCCACCGACCAGCCACTCCTCTTCATCGCCTCTGGTGTAGTACCAGCCACGGTATCCCTCACCCTCGAGTTTCGCGTTTATAGCGGGAAAGATCTCGTCATCGCAGAGCAGAGTGAGTTCCCGCATAGTGTCGTAATGGCTTGGGCACTGGTAGTTCAGGTTGTAAGGGCGCGACCCACCGTTATGGCCATCGACGAAAAGATGTGGTCGCCAATTAGTGATGATCTGCGACACCAAGTTGGCTATCGAAGGGTGTTCGAGTTTCACATAGTCCCGATTGAGATCGATTCCCCAGGCATTACCACGTTGTCCCCGTTCGCTTGCCTCGAAGCCGTCCGGGTTGATCTGTGGGGCGACGATCACTGTCACCTCGTCGAGGAGCGCGTTAGCAGCCGACCCTGGGGTGGCAAGATCTCTCATGAGAATGAGCAAGCCCTCTCGGAACGTCCGTTCCCCGCCGTGCACATTAGCGGCGAGAACTACAATTGGCCGGCCGAGTGCCCAAGCCTCCCAGGGCTCACTTACTAGTGGCCTACTGAAGATGGCGTAGGGCAATTCACGACCCTCCCACGTTTGACCGTATGAGCCCAGGCGCATCTCCGTTGTAGCCCCACGAAGTTCCTGGAGATAGTCCCACATCTCGAGGTGACGTGTATGACTTGTGAATCCATTCATCTCTGCAGCTGTGTGCGGGAAGTCGGGTGCGGCAGGGGTCCAGGGCACCTGTGCAGAAGCAGCGTTAGGGAGGATGGTTAGTCCCAGGAGAGCGAATGCGATGAGCATCCGAAGATGGTGCGAATCGAGGCGGAACATGAGGGTGTGCGTCTCCGATGTGATGAGAGGATCGAACTTAGAAGAGGCACTGGTGACGGGGAAGTATGTTTCCGCTAGGATGCCGAGCGTTTCCACGAAAGGAGAGGAGAATGGACCGGGCGATCGTCGTGAGTCAGCAGGGTGGGCCAGAGGTGCTGGAGTGGACTCAGAAGGATCCGGGTGAGCCAGGGCCGGGAGAAGTCCTGGTTCGCCACACTGCGGTCGGACTGAATTTTATCGACGTCTACCACCGGACCGGTCTTTATCCGCTCGAACCTCCTTTCACGCCAGGCGTAGAGGGAGCGGGGATTGTTGCAGAGGTCGGAGAAGGCGTGACCGAACTTAGCACTGGCGACCGAGTCGCTTACACGGGGAATGGGCCTATAGGCTCGTATTGTGAGGGCCGTGTTCTTCCAAGCTCACGCCTCTATAAGCTGCCCGATGAAATCTCTAATGACACTGCCGCGGCCATCATGCTCAAGGGCTGCACGGTTGAGTACCTTGTTCGTCGCACGTACCCCGTAAGCTCGGGAGACTGGGTGCTGCTACATGCTGCTGCTGGTGGGGTGGGACTGATTGCCTGTCAGTGGCTACGTGCGCTTGGGGCCAATGTCATTGGAACAGTTGGTTCTCGTGATAAGGCCGAGTTGGCCAAAGCCAATGGCTGTGATCACACGGTGCTTTACCGCGACGAAGACGTAGCCGCTCGCGTTCAAGAGATTACTGATGGACGGGGAGTAGACGTAGCGTACGACTCTGTTGGTGCGGACACATTTCATAGTTCCCTGGATTCTCTGCGTCCGCGCGGGATGATGGTGACGTTCGGAAATGCATCCGGCCCAGTTGAACCGATGTCCCCTCTGCTGCTCGCTCAAAAAGGTGCAGTTTTCCTCACACGGCCTACAGTCGGTCACTATTACGCCACAAAGCCGGATGCCGATGATGGTGTCAAAGCCCTTTTCGAAGTAGTGGCTTCTGGCCAGGTAAAGCCGCATATCGGTGGCAGGTATCAACTGAGTAATGTGGCTGAGGCTCACCGTGACCTGGAGGGACGACGCACCGTCGGGTCAACGGTGCTTGAGGTTTAGTTATATCCCGACGAGTACGAGTGTCTTGATTGCCAGGCGTAATTAGCGTAGGTAAGCTCGGCGAGTATCTCTCCCGGAATTGTCTATGACCCACATGCGATGCCTAGCTTCCCTGGGTGTGCTTGCTGTCCTGTTAGTAGGATCAGCGCAGGCACAGGGCGTCAATCGGGTGCGTTCTTCATTGCTCGAGGAAGTCATACCAGAGGCAGACCGCGTTGAGGAAGCTGAGGGTAGCCCCATTGTACGGCGGGCTTACAAAGATGATGAGTTGATTGGGTACGTCTTTCTGACTTCGGATTTGCCGCCAGAAGAGTACGGATACAGCGGGCCGATCGAGGCGTTGGTTGCTATGACACCAGAGGGCAATCTGACAGGGGTACGCGTCACTAGGTACAACGAGACGTACATGCGGACCCGGGGTGATTTCCTACGCCGTCCGGGATTCCAGGAGCAGTTTGCTGGCAAGTTCATAGGAGATGCCTTCCGCGTTTACGAGGACGTGGACGGTATGTCGCGAGTGACTATCAGTGTGCGGGCCCTCTCTCGCGGTGTTCGTCGAACAGCTCGCAGAGTTGCTGCTGAGTACCTACGTGTCGCTGAGAGCGAGCCTGGTCCAGTTGAGAACATTCTGAACCTCTCATGGTTTGAGATGCGGCGATTTGGCGTCGCACCGCGGTTCGAAGTTCTAGAGGAAGGGCGTGATCCGGTTGGAGTTTCGCTCATCCATCTTGAATCCGATGAGTTTGCCGAATATTTGGTTGGAGGGCTCTACCGGTACGCGCTTCAGGCAGCTGAGCGGAGGGGTGGGGCCGATCAGATGGTCCTCTACGTAGTCGATGGGACGCGTCCACAGCTAGCGATCCAACAGGGGTGGTCCGTTACCCAGGGTGGGGTGACGAGCGAGATACCGACAGAAAATGTGGCCATGCTCGGCGCTCCCTGGGAGGGATTGCTCAGCGGCGAGTCCAGCATGACAGGTGTGTTGCTACTCAATGACGTAGATGTCGAGCAGCCAATGACTTTTGAGTATGACCGAGGCTCTGAACTCGGCTCATACACGCTTGAGTACACTACTCAGAGAGCCATCGAGGTGATGGCGGAAACTGCTGCCGCCGAAGCCGCTGCTGCCGCCGAAGCCGCTGCAACTGCAGCCGCTGAGTCAGCTTCTAGAGAGAGAGAACTGGCTGCCTCATCCCCGGAAGTAGAAGAATCATTAGCGGTTGCAACGGATGCCCCCGAAGCAACTGCGATTGCTTCATCTCCGACAGACGCTGCACCCGTAGTCTCTCAATTAGAGCTGCTCGACTTTGAGGTGGAACCCCAGGAAACCGTGTTCGAAAGGACCCTGGCTAACACCTCCTGGACACGGGTAGGCTGGATCATTCTAGCCCTCACTCTCGCGACCCTCGCGTTCTTTATTAAGAAGGCGGCTCTCCGGTGGGTTGCGCTTGGTTTCACTTTTATTGTGCTCGGGTACGTTGATGGTGGGTTCCTTTCAGTTTCCCATATCACGAGTGCGATATGGGTTGGCCCTTCTGTCTTTTTATATGACCTGCCGTTGTTGATCATGGTGGTCTTTACCGTTCTAACTGTGATTCTCTTTGGGCGCATATTTTGCGGATTCTTATGCCCGTTTGGAGCGCTGCAGGATTTCATCGAGCAGATCGTTCCCAAGCGCTTCCAGCGTTCTTTGCCTCAGCGGGCTCACGAAGTCGGGCTCAAGGCGAAATACGGCGTGCTCGCGATCATAGTTGTTCCTGCGTTAGCTGGGAGTGATACGAGCCTTTATCAGTACTTTGAGCCGTTCGGGACTGTATTTTCGTTAACTCCCAGCCTTTTACTGTGGTCAATTGCTGGGTCGATCCTCATAGCCTCCGCAGTTGTGCCTCGCTTCTATTGCCGGTACATGTGCCCACTCGGTGCTGCGTTAGCGATCGGATCCGTGATCTCGCTCAAGCGTATCCGTCGTGTCGAGCAGTGCAACCACTGTAAAGTTTGCGAGCAGAAGTGCCCTACCGGCGCTATCCGAGGGCCCACAATCGACTTCAAAGAGTGCGTGCGTTGCAACGTTTGCGAGATAGAGTTGATCGAAAAGACGGGCGTGTGTCGTCATGACATGGAAGTGATCCGTCCGAGGCTTATTCAGTTGGAGACGGCAAGTACATTCGAGAGCATCACGGGGACAACCCACGCAAACTAGCGGCTGCAGAAGCGCTTCTGGGGAAGCACAAAAAGCGATCGCACTGGATTCTCCTATGCCGTGCGTTGTAGAATTGTGGTGGGTGCGCGAGTGAGGATCGCCGGTGGCTTGCCGCCGGAGGAAAGTCCGAGCTCCGCAGGGCAGGGTGCCGGGTAACGCCCGGGCGTCGAGAGGCGACGGAAAGTGCCACAGAGAGTAAACCGCCGATGGCTGCTTAGCGGCACAGGTAAGGGTGAAAAGGTGCGGTAAGAGCGCACCGGGCTTTTGGTAACAAAGGTCGCACGGCAAACCCCACCCGGAGCAAGGCCAAGTAGAGGACGAGGGGTGGCCCGCCCCACTTGAGTCCTGGGTAGGCTGCATGAGGCTGCCGGCAACGGTGGTCCCAGATGAATGATCCTCCTCCGAAAGGAGACAGAACTCGGCTTACTCCGCGTGCTCATACTGACGGCGTCCGTCGCGAACCTGCGGCGGGCGCCGACCTTTTGGGGCCTCGCGTGCGTCCTTATGATCTCGCGGTACCAGAGCAGAGGGTCAGGATGGATAGCCTGATGCTGATAACACGAGGGGTATGGTGAAACTACGGCTCATCGTCAGGAGTGTAGCGGTGGCAGTCTTTATTGTCGTGCTTCTGCGCGTGGGGGAAAACTCTGTTCCGCAGACGCTGGAGTCACCGACCACCCCGGAGACCTCACCGGCATCGCAACCAGAAGCTCGGACTTCAGAACCCACCGGCTGTTTCCGGCTCGGTGATATGCGTGCACAGGTTCGGGCGGCAATGGGTGAGCCTGATAGCATCGCATTCAGGCTCCAGTGGTTCTACGAGGGTGCAGATCTAACCTTCGATCCTTATGGCACGGTTATCGAGTACTCGGATCCGGACCAAATCCTCAGTTTATGCGAACGCTGATTGGGTTAGCTGTCCCTGACTCATTGGTACAGCTGGGTTACCTTGGTTATTAGTGACTTACGATGGTCTGCCCAGCTCCCACAAATGACCATCTGTTAGGTGGTTGTTCCAAAAACTTCTGCGCCCGTAGCTCAGCTGGATAGAGCGCGTGCCTCCGGAGCACGAGGTCACAGGTTCGAATCCTGTCGGGCGCACTTTAGTAAAATGAAGCCCTCTAAGCACTTACAGCTTGGAGGGCTTTTCTCTTTGGGTGCCACTCAATCGCTAAGTGAGCCACGGATATGAAGGGTAGATGGCGGAGCATCACCGGGCGCTTAAGATTTGGTTAGACGCACTAACGAGCGATCCAGTAATCCGCAGGGGGAAAGAAGATAATGAAGCCGTTGAAGGTCGGCTTGCTGGTGGTCGGCGTCCTCATTGTGGGGACACTCATGACACTGCGCGTGACCGGGCTGCCGCCAGGACATCCCAGTGCCGAGGAATAC
>Ga0310344_10004261_pt1 | contig 10632 bp, 6 predicted proteins | sample HC15DNA20200_MG_FD_203801 | JGI IMG/M metagenome (GOLD analysis project Ga0310344, IMG submission 203801) | Marine microbial communities from station ALOHA, North Pacific Subtropical Gyre - HC15-DNA-20-200_MG | ecosystem: Environmental > Aquatic > Marine > Oceanic | place: Pacific Ocean: North... | reverse complement strand
ACGTCGGTTGTGTTTACAGTTGACCAGTCAATCGCAGCACACTGGTTGTTGAATTCCGTGGCAGATTACTTGGTCATGAAAAGCCTCATAGCGGACTGTATTTTTCATTGACACCTTATATTTCGGGCAGCAACCATGGTTAGCCAGGTGACTACCAGAACCACTTGGAAGCTCTCTATTGTTCAAATCCTGTTTTCGGAATGAGTGATAAGAAGAAACCAGATCTGGCAAGTCGTAAACGGTCAATGTCCGCGACTATCACGAACATCGGAAGAATAGTATATTACTACCATTGCCAAACCATCATACCATTACAGTACCTGTGAACAATGATCCCGTCAGATTCTGTAATAAGCGATAATCCGAAGTCTCACTGGAAAATCTGATTACCATTTTGCGTTAGAAACACTCCTGAAGCACACCTGTTCATACCATTCGTTTTAGTGACAACATACCAAACCGCTTGAAATATTTTCCGACAACAGCGAGAATCGCCGTTTCCCTGACCCTTGCACTCCATCTATGATCCGACACCTTTTGGGAGGACCGCCTGTATGAATGACAAACACACACGAATAGGGCTCATAGGCTACGGGCAAATCGGTATCGCCGTTCACGAGATGATCAATAACGATCCTTCCAACGGAATGGAAGTTGTATTTGTTCATGACATGGATTCTTCTCGCTACCAGGATGCGGCCGATGAACTGGTTCTCGAAAATCTTGATGACTTCGAATCAAAAAAGCCGGATCTAGTGGTGGAAATGGCTCACCCGAGTGTGACCCAGAAATGGGGCGCCACCATCCTGAGCAAAGTCAACTATATGTTTATTTCTGTAACCGCATTAGCAGACACGGAACTGGAAACTCTACTCCGTGAAACTAGCCGGAAACATGGCACCCGTGCTTATATTCCCCATGGCGGAGTCGTGGGTATGGACGCGCTTTACGAAAATCGTGAGGTTTGGGAATCCGTAACGGTCACCATGAAAAAGCCTCCTAAGAATGTCGACTGCGCCAATGCCGGCGTTGATCCCGACAGTATCACTGGAGAACAAATTCTGTATCAAGGTTCCACACGTGGTATCTGCCCCGTGTTTCCGCGAAACGTAAACACCCATGCTGCTATCGCATTCGCGGGAATCGGCTTCGACAGAACGCAATCGATTCTTGTGGTTAATCCAGAATGGAACGACGCGGTTGTGGCGATTGATGCCAAGGGACCTGGCCTGAGTTTACAGGTTGAACGAGTCGAAGGGATCACCGGTGTAACCGGGGCAAGCACTCCCGCATCTATTTACAACAGTGTACAGACGATTGGTTCCACAGGTCCGGGTATTCATCTACGTTAGGAAAAAGACATCGTGAAAGGTTTTGCCGAAGTTGCCATCCAAATACCGAGATCCGGTATACGTGAGATTCTCGAACTTGCCACAAGCATGCAGGATGTGATCCATCTTGAAATCGGGCAACCCGATTTTGACACACCTCCGCACATCGTGGAAGCAACCTGCAAATATGCGAATGAAGGACATACCAAATACGTTCCAAACGCAGGAGTGGATGCGCTGCGTGACGCTGCGGCACGCTACTTCACGCGCAGCACCGGCGTAGCTACCGAGGTCGAAAATATCCTCGTGACTCCAGGAGCTGCCGTCAGCCTGACCACAGCCTTTGTAGCCATTCTCGATATTGGTGACGAAGTACTCATTCCAGATCCAGGATGGCCTAATTACAGCATGGCTGTTTCACTGGCTCACGGAAAGCCCGTGTCTTACAACTTGCGACCTGAAAATCAGTTCCTCCCCGATGTAGAAGAAATGAAAACACTCGTAACCCCGAAAACCAAGATTCTTCTCATCTGCAGTCCATCCAATCCAACCGGTCAGGTGTACAATAAAGAAGCTATGTCGAAGCTAATGGCATTCGCAAAAGAGCATGATCTCTACCTGCTCTCTGATGAAATATATGCAGAAATCGTCTTTGACGAAGAACATGTCAGCGCCCTCTCCTGTGACGATGACCAACGATCATTGATCATCAATGGGATGTCTAAAAGTTTTTCTATGACAGGCTATCGAGTCGCATTTACTCGTGCCCATCCCGATTACGTTATGCTGGGCACCAAACTGCAGGAAGCCATTCTCGCCTGTGGTACCGGCTTTTCACAACTTGCCGCAGCAGTGGGACTCGACAGTCCGATGGACTGTGTTTACAGCATGCGAGACACTTACAAGTCCAGAAGGAATGTCGCGGTTGAAGTGCTCAAAGAATATAATCTGCACCGATACACCCCAGGCGGAGCTTTCTACCTGTTAGTTGAAATAGGGTCCACTGGCATGGATTCCCATGCGTTCGCAATGGAACTGTTACAGAACGAAAAGGTAGCCGTTGCACCAGGAAGCACTTTTGGAACCATGGGTAACGAGTACATCCGTATTTCATTTGCTACACCGGAAACCCAACTTCGAGAGGGGCTCCATCGACTCTGCAGGTTCATACGCAGTAAAAACTAAGCCCTCTCCTCTCACCGCTCGATGGGCCCGTAACATCGGAACGCGGTCAAAACATTGTCGATTTCCGTAACCATTTCCCACTGGATCCTGAAGGTAATTCTTCTTCTATTACGGGTACCAAACCATAGGTTAGCCACTTGGGAATGTACCATTATCATTATAATCTGTTTTATGCTCCCCCTTGTCCTAATAGGAACCTCTTGACCCTTTGCCCCATATTTACATAGTCTGGTTCAATAATCCGGTATAATAAAATGAACTGGGACCGCATCCAGGATGCACTCGGCTACATGAACGAAAACCTTGTTTCGGAATAGCAGGAAAGGATCCTTTCATGTTAAACCTGTGGGGTACAGGAAACAGTCGTGACTGCGACGGAACATCACGTCGCAATTTTCTCCAAATTGGCGCTGCAGGCGGATTAACACTCCCGGCTCTATTACGAAGTCGTGCGTCGGATTCTCGTCAAAACATATCGAAGCAAGACACCTCAATCGTCTGGCTGTGGCTTGGAGGAGGAGCAACCCACGTTGAAACCTTCGATCCAAAAATGGAGGCTCCTGAAGCTTATCGCAGTACCGTAGGGGCGGTTGATACGACAATCCCTGGAATCCAGTTAGGTGGGTTCTTTCCGAAGATGAGTGCCCGTGCCAAACATATGGCATTCATCCGCAGTTTTGCACACGGCAACTCCGGACACAGCGGTGGTACTCACTGGGTTATGACCGGTCACAATTACCGGCCAGCTGATCAGGGAAGACCTCCCGTTAAACCTTCTTTTGGATCGATTGTCTCACGCCATCGGGGTGCGAACCACCCGACAACCGGTATGCCAACATTTGTTCGCGCTAACGGTATTTATGCAGATGGTCCTGCCTGGTTGGGCACTGCTTATGGCCCGTTTGATGCCGGTGGACAAGCCCGCAAGAACATGAACATGGCAACCAATCTTGAACGCCTTGAAGATCGACGATCACTGCTGGCCGGTCTGGACCGCATTGACCGGGAACTGGACCGCAGTCAGCTCATGAAAGGATTGGATTCCTTCGAATCCCAGGCGTTTGATCTTATTCTGGGTCAGTCTAAAAATGCTTTTGACCTTTCAAAAGAAACACCACTAGTACGATCTCAATACGGTGATGGCCTTGGAAACCAACTGTTACTCGCACGTCGACTGTGTGAAGCAGGATGTGGCTTTGTGACCATTCATTACGGTGGCTGGGATATGCATGGGAACATTGCCAAGTCTCTTGAAAAGCGATGCCCTCCTGTAGACCGAGCCGTATCTGCTTTTGTTGAAGACTGCATCCAACGCGGTATAGATAAGAACATATTGCTCGTTATATCCGGTGAATTCGGTCGTACACCTCGTGTTAACCGAAGTGCCGGTCGGGACCACTGGGCTCCTCTCAGTCCATTGGCACTCTCTGGCGGTGGATTAAATATGGGACAGGTCATTGGTCAATCGGATTCCCGAGTCTCTGTTCCCAAAACATCCCCGATTCGACCAGGCGACCTGATGGCAACGCTTTTCCATGTATTATCGATCCCCAGCAATCAACAATATCAGGACCAGCAGGGAAGACCTCAATATCTGCTGCCAAACGGCTGCAAACCAATAGAAGAACTTGTATAAAGTCCTTCTCGACTAGTTTGCTATGCCTCTCCGGCCGCCATCGGGCTGACTGATTGATCTGGCCGGTTCAATCGAAACCGAGTCCTGAGCACTTTCTCCGATCCCGAAAATATTCGGCAATCGGATTCCGATGCCTCTAAACAGGCATGCGATCCCCTAACCAAAACGGTGTCGCTTCGTTCCTCTTGGCTGATTGATTTAGATTTTTTGCGTTCCCATCAACCGTACCCTTGTGTGCAGTAACCGAATTCGCTCAGCAAATCAATTCCCTCATTATTTGAAAAATGATCATAATCGCTATCTTCAGCACGTCATTCACACGGAAAGATGGATCACCGTAAGACACTTAAAGCTTCAAAACGCGATTTAGTTATGTAAACCGTGCTGTTTACCGAGGCTAACCATAGCCTACTAATTACGGATTACACACAGAAGAGAAGGAGCTCGTCATGCCATCGGCTTATTCAAGTCACCGAGCACTTAAACTGGAAGCTTTGGAAGAACGCATTCTGTTGTCTTGCGGCGCGGATTTTTCAGACGGTATACTGACCATTACTTGTGACGATGAAGATGACTCAATCACGGTAACGACAGATATCGATGGCCTTTTTCTGCTGAATCTTGAAACCATTGACGGCAATCCCAGTACCGGAAACACAGATGGAATCGTCTTATTGCCGGGAAAAGGAAATGATGTCATCACACTGGATCAAAATAACGTTGCCTTAGGCCCTGGAGCCGAAGAGGAAAGTTCCGGAAAATCAGAAATAGAGATCACCCTTGTGGGTGGCGCCGGCAAAGACCTGCTTCTGCTGCGTGGTCACAATAACTCCTCCAATTCCATCAAGATCTCCCAAAACAAGATTAATATCAACGGCGATAACGATGGCGACTTGTCGTTATTGGAAATCGAAACAATCGAGTTTTATGGCGGCAACAACTCCGATGTGATCAGCTTGGCCAATTGGACCGAGGAAAACACACAAGACATTGGTCTTGAACGTGTCCTAATTGACGGTGGTGATGGTGCCGATCTGATGCGTAATGGGATCATTCTGGAAAGCACTCTCCGTGGAGGTAATGGAAACGACACCCTCTTTGGCAGTGAACGAGCAGAAGAGATTTACGGTGGTCCAGGTGACGACACACTCAATGGCAAGGGAGGGCTGGATTCTCTCTATGGCGAGAATGGAGCAGACGTCATACGCATTGGCCAACCAGGACTCACTACCGCACAAAATCGCGCCTACGCGCATGGAGGACCCGAAGATGACAGAATCTTTGGCCTTAATGGATCAGATACCCTTTGGGGGGGATCAGGAAATGACATCATTCGCGCTCGTCCCGGAAAAGATCTTGTTTACGGAGGATCCGGCAACGATGTACTGGATGGCGGAAATCACGACGACACGCTGGAAGGCGGAACTGGTAACGACACGTTACAGGGTAAAAAGGGAAATGATCTCGCACGAGGCCAAGAGGATGACGACGTTCTGGTTAACACCGTTGTGGACAAAGGAAACGACACACTCCAAGGCGGTGATGGGATTGATCTGGTCCGCATGAAAGGACTCAGTACCTCGGAAATTTTTGAGCTCAACTGGACACCACTGGAAGAAGCCCTGTTAGAAATCTCTTCCGACGAGCCCATCGCCCACCTCAATATCATTCACAAAAATGCTGAAGGGACGATGATTGAGCAAGAGATGGCCTATGAAATCGAACGGACTCATATTGCAGGATTTGGAGGCTCTGATGTCTTGGATTTTTCCGATCTCAGCGCAGCAGACCTCATCGATGCTTCCATTCAGGAGCTACATGGTTACGGAGGCAGCGGTAATGACATACTCGCAGGCAGTGATGGCCCTGAATCGCTCTATGGAGGCAGCGGTTGGGACGAACTCTGGGGCAATGAAGGTAACGACCACATTGACGGAGGAACAGGGAATGACATCCTCGAAGGAGACGAAGGAAACGACACCATCCTTGGTGGTACAGGCAATGACCAACTAGACGGAAAAATGGGCAACGACAAGCTTGATGGACAGGCGGGCAATGATTCCCTTTACGGGGATGAAGGCAACGACTCCCTCACTGGCGGTGAAGGGAACGATTCCCTCGAAGGGGATGAAGGAGACGATTTCATCGAAGGCGGTGAAGGCGATGATTCCATCGACGGTGATGAAGGCAACGATACGATTTGGGGAGGCGAAGGGAACGATGAAATAGACGGAGAACTGGGAAACGACCTGCTCGCAGGACAGGATGGCGATGATACGCTTTACGGGGATGAAGGAGACGACTCCCTCGAAGGCGGTGCTGGCGATGATTCTCTCGAGGGGGATGAAGGCAACGATACGATTTGGGGAGGAATAGGAAACGACAAGATAGACGGCGACGAAGGACAGGATCTGCTACACGGTGGACAAGGAAACGATCAACTGCGTGGACAGCAAGGGAACGACACACTTTTGGGTGACGCAGGAAATGATCTAATTTGGGGAGGTAACGGGGATGACTCCATCAACGGAGGAATTGATTTCGACATCGTAATGCAGGAATCCGACGAGGATCAGATTCTCACCAATTCCCAACTGACAGGCCAGGGAATCGACACACTCGAATCCATGGAATCTGCGGTCTTACTGGGAGGTCCCGGAGCAAACCATATTGATGCCAGTCTCTTCACACTCGGCAGTACCGTGCTCAAAGGGCGCGCGGGAAATGACACCCTAATCGGCACGGCTTGGGTGGATTCTCTCAAAGGTGGAGAAGGCGATGATCTACTACAAGGACGGGATGGAAATGACTTCCTGACTGGCAGCCAAGGTAAGGACCTCCTTTCCGGGGGTAAAGGGGATGACATTCTTGAAGGAGGACTCGGCAACGATACACTCACCGGTGATCTGGGTAACGACTCTCTGGATGGTGATTTCGGCGACGACATGCTGAATGGCTCTGCAGGAGAGGATGACATCGAAGGTGACCTGGGAAATGATACGCTGGACGGGGGACCAGGTAATGATCTTCTCGACGGATCAGAAGGGATTGACCAAGTCTACCAGGAAATTGACAGTCACCAGACCCTCCGTGACAACGAACTCACCGGCCAGGGGGTCGATCAGCTTCGAGATATCGAATCTGCTCATCTAATCGGAGGTGCCGGAGATAATATACTGGATGCCACTGACTTCACTCTAGGTCCAGTAACCCTTCAGGGTGAACGGGGCAACGACTCCCTATTGGGTAGTGAATCAGACGATCTTATAATCGGAGGATCAGGAGAAGACCTCCTGGAAGGAGCCAGTGGAAACGACACACTAAAAGGTGGTGAAGATGACGACAAACTGATTGGGGGAGATGGTTCAGACCTGCTGGACGGAGGAGATGGAACGGACACGCTCAATGGTGGACTTGGACGCGACACAGCGCTCGACGGAGAAGACGTAGTGGACTGCGAAGACTGATATCAATCCTCATACGTGTACCCCGTTTCGAACAACTTCCACAGCCCTCTTTTCAAAAAAGACACACGTTGCCATTGAGATATTTTCACTCTTATTTCTGCCGGTCTAACCGGTCCAGACGGACATGCTCTTCAAACAACTCTTTATCACGATCCAGAACAAATTGTCGCAACTTTTCCGACCCTTCAGTTATTCGAACGGATGAAGACCATAGGTTACTTTTCACCTTACCCCGCAGCCGTCCTTTTTCTATCGCCTGTCTGGTTACCTTCTGATTCATCAATGCAAAGTGACACGTGTCTCCTGACTGCTGGTATTTGACCAACAGGTAATCTGTATTCATTTCTCCCTGATTATTGATCTCCGTGAGGTTCAGATACGTATTTCCCGCAACGGATGAAATGTGACCTGAAAACTCCATTCTTTCCAAACTTCCATTTTTATCGATCTGTACGCACAGTACATGCAGGTACTTTTCTGACGTTTCCCGCTGACCGATATGAACATAACTGATTTCGCCACCATCACCTCCCCACCAGGTTCCGATAAGTGACGTTTCCAGCTTCTGATCACCAGGGAGTGTAAGCGGATGGTCTGAAACGGGAACGCATCCGATTATTCCCAGTACACACAGGCTGAAACTCAGTAAACGATTCAACGAATTTCCTCCTGTTGAAATTCTATACTTTCAAATCACAAAACACCCCTCTAGATAACGGTCCAGGCAACCCCTAACTTCAGTTGATTCTGGAGCGATGAAATGCTTCCAGCGAATCGTTTGCTTGAATAATTGTTGCAAGTCGTTCCGTAATACCTGTGAGGTGTTCACCTGAAAACAGAACATACAGTTCTTCATCCTGACGGTCCGTGTAAACACGATTTCCAATACAACCGAAATTGATCACTCCTCCCCCTGATTGGATCACGGCCGGAATGGCTGCGCATGTTGGACGCCCTACTCCTGAAGAACCCATGTCAACCCCTTCTGCATGTGCTGCTTCAGACAACAGCATCATTTGCTTCGAATTTCCAGTAACGATGACGGCATCCGGCTGAAACGTCACAGAAGGCAGAGGACCGTATGCCGCGTATTGAAAACGATCTTTACGTTGAGGGATATCGGGCACTTCATCGGCGCTGATATATTTCAACTCTACCATGGTTCCAACGAGGGTTTGCAGTTCCTCTCCCTGTTGTTCAGGGAGTTCAATACCATGAGTAAAAGCCCCCACTGGACAACCAAAATGATCTTGACCTTCCGTGTAAAACACGCGCCCCTGTGCCGCCAGTTTCCAATAACTGCACCCCGAAACAGCAGCCTCTTCAATGCGTTCAACACCGCTGGGAGTGGTTTCACAAAACTTGATAGCCACCGGTGTGTGTTCAAGTTTCAGTAACGATTCCAATGACAACATATCTACCATAATTAAAAGGTTCCTTTGGGTTATTTTCAATCGTTCCAGTTGTTCCAGTCATCGCTACTCCGAAACGCCCGACGGTCGCCCATGTACCTGGCCAATAGATACAAAACAACACCATGAGCCGAAACAACTATTCGGTCAAAGAGGCTAACTGCCCCTGTGTCGGTTCCGCTCAGCAGAACCAGGGTTCCGTCAATCGAGGTATACTTCGTTCATCTCCTTCGCAATAAAAATCACACATGCGTTGCCCGTTTACTCTTTCCCAGACATCTTGAAATGTCTGCCTATTGTTAATTTCTTTTTTTGCATTCTCTTCCACAAGTTGGAAAATTTCGACCTGTAATGTGTCCATTTCAGGATCTGGATGGCTCCATCGATACGTTAAAGACGCTTTATCAAGTTCTCCTCGGAAAGGAACTGTCTTGGGATGATCAACCAGAAGTGATCCAGGCGGAATCAACAACCGGATCGAATACTGTACTGGATCGATATGATCGACCAAACCGTTTGTGTATACGAAGTCCAGCACATCAAGGTAGTCTTGTCGACTCGTCCACGGAGTAAATGAAACCCATGTAGGTCGCATTGCGATTCCACTTTTCCGACATATTTCTAACGCTTTGGTGACATCTTTTCGTGTGTGTCCTTTATCAAGAATAGCCAGAATCTTTTCATTGAGAGACTCCACGGCGGTAACCACAAATATTGCGCCACTGCGTCCCAGAAGAGGAAACAGGTTTTCATACTTCAGGATATGTTCGACCTTTGCAGTAAAGTCAAAGGTCAGATCAGGAAACTCCTGATGCATAGCCTCCACAATTCGAACAGCGTGACCGGGGCCGTTGAGAAAATCCGGATCTCCAAAAGTAATGTGTGTAGCACCGCGATCAACCTGACTGCGAATATCGGCAAGTACAACCTCACTCGGAACTACGAAAAAACGACTACCATAAACTGGGGGGATCGGACAGTGCGTACAAAGATAGCGGCATCCACGGCTGCTCTCAGTGTAACCCGTTGTATGCCGTTCGCCTCGGTAAATCAAATGTGCATAACTTCCCAGATCAGGTAACCCGGACCGATCGGTAAACGGAAATCTCTGACGATGTAAACTGGGAGTTTCCGGTTCCCCTAATTGAATAACCCCGTCAACTGAATCATTCCTTTCCTCTTTCAAGGATTGGATCAACCTCCACATCGGCTGTTCAAACTCGCCTCCAATGCAAGAATCCGCTCCATGTTGCAAAAGGTAGGAAGCGTTGAGTGCAGCATAAAGTCCGTAGAAACAGATATGACAATCCGGGTTCGTCTTACGTATCCGTTCTGCTATACCAATTCCCAGTCGAAGCGCCGTATGCATCGGCACAGAAATTCCAATAAAACGTGCTCTTTGGGCTCGTTCATAGTCAAATTGGTCGACGGCAATGTCGTTTGCCAGTGGAGAAAACCCTTTGTTGCGCAGCAGCCCCAGAGGAAGCGCAAGACTCATAGGCTGATGTCCCAGTTCATAACAAGACATCAATAAAATAGCCCCAGAATCAGACCATTCCATATCCGTTTGCTGTCTATGCATGTTTGTTTTATTAATCTGA
>Ga0310344_10004259_pt1 | contig 10633 bp, 23 predicted proteins | sample HC15DNA20200_MG_FD_203801 | JGI IMG/M metagenome (GOLD analysis project Ga0310344, IMG submission 203801) | Marine microbial communities from station ALOHA, North Pacific Subtropical Gyre - HC15-DNA-20-200_MG | ecosystem: Environmental > Aquatic > Marine > Oceanic | place: Pacific Ocean: North... | reverse complement strand
ATTTATCATGGGTTGCCCAAACTGTAAAATGGCTTGGGTTCAAGAAAAAACGAGATTCTATGGTAGAAGAAGATATTGTTCGGATAGTTGTAGAATAGAATATTATCATACAACTGATCGCTATTCCCAAAATAGACTATAAAAGTATACCGACAAGTATATATCATACAACTTCCTATACTAATTGTAAAATGTCTTTTAACATGACCAATAAAGAAAACGAAGAATTGAAAAAACAAGAAAAGGTCGCAAGTGAATCTCATGTTACTAGTCCTAATTCGGGTTCACTTGACAAGGCATTAGATGAATTAGATAAAATTGTTAAAGTTTTTGGAAGTAAAGATTTTCCTAAAAAGATTGCTAAAATTTACATTAAAGGGGCAGGTAAACCAATGAGTAAATGGTCATTCGGAAATCAAATGCTTGTCTTACTTGGAAATAGTGAAGATGCAAGAGGTTTCAAACAATGGGGTGTAGTTGGTAGACACGTAATTAAAGGTAGAAAAGCAATTAGAATATTGGCTCCTAATATGATGATGATTGATGAAAAAGACGACTATGGTAAAAAAACAGGTAATAAATTCCCAATATGTGTTGGATTCAGAGCAATTCCAGTTTTTCGTTATGAAGATACTGAAGGTACACCGTTAAAGGAATACAAACCAAAACAATTACCACCACTTATTGATGTTGCAGAAAAATGGGGTGTAAAAGTAAGATATGATGATACAAGTATGGGTGAAAACGGTTCATACAGTCCATCAAGAAAAGAGATTAGACTTTGTGTAGAAGAAATGGATACTTTCTTCCATGAATTAGCTCACTTAGCACATATGAAAATTGATGGTAAATTGAAACAAGGTCAAGATCCAGAACAAGAAGCAATAGCACAATTATCTGCTTGTGTGTTGTCAAAGTTGTATGGTTATAATGCAATGACTTATACTTTCAATTACATTTCATCTTATTCAAAGTCCATTGAAGGTGAAGGTGGAAATAGATCATTAAAAGTTGGAAAAATGTGTTTCAAGGTAATGAAGAAAGTCCAGCAAATACTTGAATTAATTCTTAGTGAAAAATCTACTATGGAAAATCAAAAGGAGGTGATAGAATGATTTGTGAAGAATTTAAAAGAAAAGCACACGCTGGAACTCATTACTGTGAACTTGAAGGACAACATATGTGGTCAATGATGTTCACTAACGGTGAAGGTGAAAGTTGTGCAATAAACGGAACTGATGAAGAAGTTGCACTTTTACTAACAGATGATTATGTGGCAAACTCATTTGTAATGATTGGTGATTCTGCTTCTGAATGGGAAGTTGAAGAAAAACGTACTGCTTTAATTGATAGGGCATTACAAATAATAAAGGAACGTGATGGTCAATGACCATTCTACAAGATATATGTAAAGCAAGTGGGATTTCTAAAAATTGCGTATTAGCAAATGTAAGAATCCTAAAGGCTTTGCTTAAAGAAAAAGAACGTGTATAGTATAGTATATATAACGTATAGTACCCATTTTTAGTAATGCAAAAGCATAATCCGACAGGTAAACTTAGACAAATTACGGTCAAAGAGTTGGAATGTAGGACTTGTCACTATCGTTGGTTTCCACGAATAGATAGACAGTTGGGTGAAGCAAAAGAACCAAAAAATTGCCCAGACCCAAAATGTAAAAGTCCGTATTGGGACAAACCGTATCAACGGAAATAACCAATGCGAAAGTGGGGAAATTTCCCTTACTTTACATTTATAATATCAAGTAAATAATATATTATATGAATCATGTTTGTTGTATGCTTTGTGGTCATTGTGGTAGACCAGAAGATTATGAACTAGAGAAAAATTGTAAATGTAGGTGTCATGATGAAAGGTAAAGGATTCATGGATAAAAACATGAATGTTGGTATGAAAGACTTTAGACCAGAACAAATGAAAGTTGAACGTATATTACATGAAGAATTTCCCGACTTGGAAATAAGATTGGAATTTTCCGTTAACAACTTAAAGATAGATGATCACCCATGTGCAGGGGCAGTTCTTGATATAGCAATTTTGGGGTATAAAGTAGCAATAAGAATGATGGGTGAAATACACCAATGGTCAAAAAAATCAAGAGTAAAGGATCAATATCAACTATATGCACTTGAAGAAGCAGGGTGGCAAGTGATAGATTTCATAAAAGATGAATTTCCAGCAGTATGGAATAGGTCAAAAAAAGAAGTAAAGTTAAATGAGGCGAAAAAAGAAGTATTAGATAAGTTGAGGAAAGAAAAAGTTGCCTTCTTGTAAGTTTTGTGATAAACCGTTACTATGGAAACAACCGTATAAAAAAGGTGATAGACCTGTTGAAAAGAACGGTAAGCCACATAATTGTCCTAAATATCAACCTAAAGGTGGTGATAATGATAATAAATCATATGGAAAATACAAGATGGCTACAGTTAATGATATAGAAAGATGTCCATATTGTAAAGGAACCAATTATGGTTATTGTAGTAAAGAAAATAATGAACTTGAACATCACATAAAGTCACACCACCCTAATCAAGAAATACTATATGATGATGATTTTATGGCAATAAATAAAAATAAAGAACCAAAAACATTCAAAGTACATAGACCATGTTACAAATGTAGTGTACATTTCATTATGGATCTTGGTGATACAGTTGGAAAAACTACATTTTTATGTCAAACTTGTTCCTAAACTACGTTTTATATAGTTAAAACCTTTATACAAACCATGACTAGTTGCCGTTCTAATTACATTTGTGTAGAATTTGGCGTAACAATAAAGTAACTAAAAGTAGAAAAGTAACGTAGCTAACGTTACTTTATAACGTTACTAACGTTAGTTTTTTTGTTATGGTTTATATTAAGCTAATATCCTATCACAAGTAAATGCATACAACATTATACCTAAATGATAAAAATTTCCATGATAAATTAAAGAAACTTGCTTCATTACAAGGAAAGTCCGTCAACAAACTTATCATAGAAGCAGTTGGACTATATATGAATGATAAATATAAACAAACATTAGATACATTCACAAATAATGAGGGAATAAAAAAGATCATTATACCTTCTATTTATGATGATAGAAAGACAATGATAATGAAATGGAATGCAATCTCAACAGATGATTTACTAGGAATGGATCATAAGCTTGTTATGTTTGAAGATACATTTAGAAAAATAATTCGAGGTAGAACAGATGTCTAATGAATCAACACCTATTGGAAATGTAATCCATATGGGTTTAACAGATGGAACAAAATCCGATCCAATATCAGAAGTAGCAGAATATTTTTTACAAGAAAGGGAAGATGATTTATTCAAAATAGAGAAAAATAATTTAATTTGTATTAATATGAAAGAACATGGGTTATTAGAAAAATTACTTAATGAAACACAAGAAGATTTTAGACGGGTTATAAAAAACGGAATAATTAAAGCACTAGCATTTTATAATTATGAACGTGATGATACGGAAAATATTGATGGTGCAAAGAAGAAGTGGGGAAAGGTTACTATTGCAATAGAAATACAAGAAGATATAAAAATTCATAAAATAAATGCTGAAGATCATGAAGGTGAAGTTTTAACATTTAGATGTGAAATAGCAAGTGTAGATGAAAGGGAAAGTATTACTGTACGATCCCAATGGCATTGTAATGATTGTGCTGACAACTTTAATCATGATGGGGCAGATGAACCAAGAACTTGTCCAATATGTGAGGGTAAAAAGATTAGATTTAAGAAGGTATTGGAATCAGAATCCGTTCAAAGAATATTACTTAGGGAACTCATAGAAGATACGGAAAACATGACACAGCACGTATTCATAGGTGAAATTCATAACGAATATGTGGGTAATTTGTATATGGGTGAAAGAAAGAAGGTTACGGGTGTATTCAAATCAATACCACTTAAGAAAAAAATAGGTCAAGTGGAAGCACATAATCTTAACATAATAGATATTTTTAATGTGACGGCAATAGATGAAGTGAAGCCGTTATTACCAAGTGATGCATTATTAACAAAACTAAAGAATTTAGCTAATGATAAGAAGTTAGATAATTTAATTACAGAATCATTCGCATATCATATTTATGGTCATGAAACAGAAAAACTTTCAATAATATTGGCACAAATAGGTGGGACTAAAACAGAAACAAGAAGGGGTTCAATACACGTATTATTAATTGGTGATCCTTCTACAAGTAAATCAGAAACGGTAAAACAAATTCCTGATATAACAAGCAAGTCAATGTTTACAACGGGAAAAGGTTCAACCACTGCAGGTCTTTTAATCGGAATGGAAAAGATGGCAGATGGTAGATTGATTCCAATGGCAGGACCCGTAGTTTTATGTAACCAAGGTTGTGTTGTAATAGATGAATTTGATAAAATGACGGATCATGATAGAGCTTCATTACATGAAGCAATGGAACAACAACAAGTGAGTATTACTAAAGCAGGAAAACACATCACGGCTCCTGCAATAACAACAATAATTGCTTGTTCTAATCCAACATATAGTAGATGGAATACTGAAGAAAGTATAATGGATAATGTTCCATTTCCAGCTTCATTACTTGCAAGGTTTGATTTGAAATTTAGATATTTGGATCAACCAAATGTTGATGATGATATAAAGAAAACAAAACATTCACTAAAGATGGCACATGGTAGACCAGATCACTTATTGACAAATGAGGAATTATTAGGATTCATCAACTATACTAAAGTTCAAAAACCAGAACTAACTAGTGATGCAGAAGAAAAGTTAATAGAGTTCTTTTCAAAGTTAAGGGCATTAAAACAACCAAATAGTAGTATTCCTATAGAACAACGTCAATTTGAAGGGTTGATTAGACTAGCAACAGCATGGGCAAAGTTCCATTTTATGCCAGTAGTAGACGAATCTTGTGTGGAAAATGCCATACGAATATATAAGGAGAGTTTAAACTCATTTGGTATGTCGGTAGAACAAGGTCAATCACAAGCCTCATTAATGCATTCATATGAGAATAGAGATGAGATGTTTATAGGAATATTCAAATCATTGGCAGATGAAGAAGGATATGTTTCCGAAGATGAACTTAGGGAAAAATTACTTGAAAATAAAAAATTGTTTAGGTCAGAAAGTGTTGTTGATAAAACATTAGACATGATGCGACAACGTGGTAAAATCATAGAAAAAAATAAAAGGTTGAAAAGAGTTGAATAAAAAAAGAATTACCTGTAAAATATGTGAAGAATATATGGAAGATTGCGTATGTGATGAAATACCATATGAACAAGATGTGGAAGATGATAGTGAGGAATTAAGATGAGTTTAGCAGAAAAAGATGATATTGCAAATGAAGTAATAGAAAAGTTCAAGGAAGTTCAAAGAAAAAAAGTCCTTGGTGATTATAGATCTCCTACGGTTCACGTATCACATTTAACACAACCGTGTATAAGACGAAGTTGGTATGATTTTCATGAACCACCAACAAAACCAGATTATAGTTCTATATGTAATTTCTTTGCAGGAACAATTTTGCATGAAAATGCTCCACTTAGTAAAAGAAACGAAGTTCCATTAGGGGCAAATATTAGAACTATGAAGCCTATAAAGTCAAAAGAAGTAACGGATCTAAACAAGTATGACTGTGTAACTGGTACGGTAGACGATATAATTGAACGGGAAGGTGATATAGTGATAATTGATAAAAAAACCTATAATGGGGCAAAGAAAACATTGAAAGAACCAGATCCTGATTATGTAAACCAAATTAACATTTACAAACTATTACTTCACATTAATGAAGGTGTGGAAGCTAAATATGGTTGTATCATATACTTAGATAAGGTGAAAAGTTTCAAGGATCCAACGGCATTTGTATTTGACTTAAGACCATTACAAACAATAAAGGAAGAAGTTATAAAGAAATTAGATTATCTTAAAATGACAATAGAGCCTGAAAGAACGGTAACATGGCGTTGTAATTGGTGTCCACATAAAGCAGTATGTAATCCACCTATGGATTTGAAGGGAAATTGGTCGTAATACAATTCAATAGAGAACTTCACAAGTTTCTTACAAAAAAGAAATATGATATTATAATGGCAGACCCACCTTGGTCGTATAATGATCAAGCATTGGCAGGAAATAGGGGGGCTTCTCAGAAATACGAAGTATTACCAATACATACCGTAAAAAATATGCCCGTAGGTAAATTAGCAAAAGATGATTCATTTTTATTTCTATGGACTACATTTCCTATGATGAATGAAGCGTTACAAGTAATGAAAGCATGGGGATTTGAATATAAGACGGTTGCATTTACGTGGGTAAAAAAGAATAGAAATGGTACTAATTTTATGGGTATGGGGTCATACACTAGGGCTAATGCAGAAATATGCTTACTTGGAAAACGTGGAAAGCCAAAGGTAAGAAGCCATAGTGTAAAACAAATAATAGAATCAATACCAGAAAAACATTCAAAAAAACCAGATGAAGTAAGAAATAAAATTGTAGAACTTTGTGGTGATTTGAAAAAAATAGAGTTGTTTGCAAGATACCAAGTTCCAAAATGGGATTGTTTTGGTAATGAACTATAACATTTAACACATAAATACTTGTGTTTTGTGGTTCCACTATTAATGACAAAAACAGTTTGTTTTCAATGTGGTTGTAATCCCGTAGAAGAAAACGAACATGATTGTCCATGCAAATGTCACGGTTAATAAACCTTGAATCTTTAATACTTATATAAACTAAGTTTGTAGGTATAGAATGACACATAGATTATTTTTCAATTTAAAAGGGGAATATGAAGGTGAAATTTTAAATTCAGATGGTCAGATTATAGGAACTTTAACATTAAACGATAAAAATTCAAAATATTTCAATATTAGAACACTAAAAGGATCTGATCAATAATGGTCAAGGTCGAATTTTTCAGGGAACATTCGATCCAAAAAGGAACAGAAAGAAGGGATTGTGATATTTGTGATCCTTTTGTTGGAAAAGAATGGGATATATTGGATTCAGATTTAATAATACCACCATTTGATACACACCCAAATTGTAGATGTTATTTGGTTGATATTGAAACTGGTGAAATATGGTTAGGTGAACATTAATGGAAGGTGAAATAAAAATAGAATCATTTTGTTTAGTATGTAAAGGTCATGGTATAATACAACATATTAATTCACCATGCCCATTTTGTAATGAAACGGGGGAATATACAAAACTTTCAGAAACATTCCTAAAAGATCATCAATGCCAGTGTATTGTAGGTGACAGAAAAACTTGTCCTATTTGTGGTGAACCTTGCCATCATAATACTAATGGTAGACCAAAAGTAATGGTTTCTGGTGGTATGTTCTAATGGTATTTGAAATATTAGCAGGACTTGTTTTAGTTGGGTTCTTATATTATGTATACAAGCATAATAAAAAGAATGACGTATTCGCAATGCCATTAGATCTTGAATGCCAAAAGTGTGGTTTTGCTAAAGATGATAAAATTTGTCCGTATTGTAGGGAATAATAAACTTAAGCAGTTTCACTAATAGATTTAAATTCGTTGTGGAAAGTATCACAGCATTCACATTCTGAATTTTTACATTCAATGTAAGAATGATGTCCACATATTCCACATACGCAACCGTGGTTTTCTTTGTCCATGTTCTTATTTCATTCATATTCTTATATATAAATTTAAATATTACATATTTAACGCTATTGTATGACTGATATTAAAATCGTAGCAAGTGGAGTTTGTGAAGCTTGTGGACACCCACAAAGTGATCATGAAGGAAATAACGTTTGTGATCATGAAGGTTGTGAATGCACACAAATAGGTTCTTATTAGATAATCAAATCAAGATATCAAATGGAATGCGAAGATGATAAACATCTATGGGAAACTCTTATTGTTAGATCCATAGAATTACCACCACCAAATTCGGAAATACCAGATGGTGAACCTAGACCAGATCAAGCTCATGAAGTTATGAGTGAAAGAAAAAAATGCATTCATTGTGGGAAAGAAGAACCATTATATCCACAACCAGAGATAATTATAGAGGAAGAGGATGATGATTTACCCGAACCAGAATTAGAAGAATTGGAAATGACTGAAGATGAGGAAGAGTATATAAATTCTAATGATCAAGAATCTAATGTAGGATTTGGCTCATATTAAGACGGTATTTTGCAAAAGATGTGGAGAGGGAAAGAAAATAATATCCCTATACGTATGTAAAGAATGTATGGATTACTATTGTGGTGATCACATCTATGATCATAAGGATTGTTCTGCAGGGAAATGATATGGAAGTCAAACTTATCATTGACGGCAATGAAAGTAGAAGTATAACAGGAATTATCCCAAGTGAAGGTAATGTCGTGGAATTAATAAAAGATGGAAAGAAGAAGTTATTCAATGTTGTTTTAGTAAAATATATTTATGATTTAAAATCTACAAATGAACCATTAGAATGTAATGTTCATTTATCAAGTGTTGAATTAGACGACTTGGATATGATAGGTGTTGAAAAACCAGAGTTGGAGGACAAGTAATGTCAAGTGAACAACCCGAAGTGAGAAAAAAATCACTAATCAAGGAAATATCAGAAGGCATATGTGGTCATTGTAGAAAACCAAGGGGTCAACATTCAAAGAAAAATTTGTTAAGATGTTTTTATACAAGTGATTATAATTTATACCATGCAGTATTAAAAATTCAAGAGTTAGAACTAAAATTAAAAGAGAGTATAAAACTGTTAGAAGAATCAAAGAAAATAATTGACAAAGAAGTCAAAAAGAAACGAAAAACAAAAAAGAAAACAATAGAATCTAAAGAATCGGAAAATTTAAATGCCCAAGCCGTTGGAAAAGATCCAGATGATGTTCGGTAATAATACGTATAAAATTGATTTCATATGTATGAATTGTGATATAAAACAAAAGTTAAAAATAAAAAAAGGAAAGACCGTAGAAGAAGTGCTTCAAACGGGTTCATTGATATGTAATAATTGTGGGAATCAAACACTCATGACATTCGAAGATTGGTCTACAATGAAGAACGTTCAAAGAATGAAATTTGAATTAGATGAACAAAATAAATTTAATCATTTCGGCTAGTTTATATTAGATATTATGTATTAATAAACAATGGAACAGGATCCAAACAAAACAATAGAAATTTTAAAACCATGTAAAAGGTGTGGTTGTGAAATACACCCATTAAAAACAGATTATACAAAAATGCGTATACAATGTAATACTTGTAATGAAATAGTCATAAGACAAAGAATAAATGAAAATAACATGAAAAGAAGAATATTATCAAGAAAATTACAACTCGAAAAAGAACGAGATACTTGCATATTACCAAGATGTGTATTATGTAAGTCAAAGTTACCAAAGGGTAAATCAGCATATTGTTCAAAACAATGCAGTGTAGATGGGAAGAGGCTTAATGAATTGATTTTTTTAATTGAAAAAGCAAAAGTTCGTGTAGATAAAGAAAAGAAAACACTAAGAAAGTATCAAAGGCATAAACAAAAAATCTTAGAATCAATAGAAGCGAAAAGACAAGTTATAGAACCAGTTTTGGAAGTATGAAAACAGATTGTTTACACCCAAATTTCAATGAAGTCAATGGCAAAAAGGTATGCAGAACGTGTGGGGCAACTATAGAAATATGTGATAGGTGTGGTTATGCAATGTCAAAACTTACGGAATGTCATTTAATTTGTATTAATTGTGGAGCTAATTATGATTGTAGTGATAAGGGAACAACATGGTAACATATCGTGAGTTTTTATTTGGAAGTGATAAGAAAAAATCACGCCTGAAAAAGAATATTGGTTTATATGGGGATCATTGAAAAAAATTCAAATGGTAAAACTAGATAGTAGGAAAAGATCACTAATAGAAACTATGGGTGATATAGCAGTAGGCTTTACAATAAATTTCACATTAAACATGATAATTTTACCACCATATGCAGATGGAATAGCACGTTCAGATACGTGGACATTGTTACAAATAGGATTATGGTTTACCATTGTTGCATTGGTAAGAAGGTATGCAGTTAGAAGATTGTTTGAAAACTTAAAGAAAAAGAAATGGCGAAACAGAATAGATAAAATAGGTGAAAAACTATGGTTGAACAAGAATTAAGATATCCAAAATCACATTGGGAAAACATGACCGAAGGTGAACTTTCGAATTTTGTTTTAGATATATATGATCATTATAGAAAGACGGGGTTTCCATATTATAAACTAACATTAGACGAACAAAAGAAAGAATTAGAAACAATGGAAAGATATCTTAATAAAAATGAAATACTTGAATTTAATACACTAAAACAAACAATGCACGGTCTTAATGTTGCATGGACATATTTTCCTCATGCTATGAATGTGAAGTGTGGAAATATGTTGACACCGTTAGAAGCGTTTGAAGATGATGAAAAATTCAAACAAGTTATAAGAAAAAGGCTAATTCGTGGAACATATATTACTGATAATGGACTAAGAAAAGAACTAAAAACATCAACTGGAATACAAGCAGTTTCATACTTTAGACCAACTAGTGCAAGAGCATTATA
>Ga0310344_10004258_pt1 | contig 10635 bp, 9 predicted proteins | sample HC15DNA20200_MG_FD_203801 | JGI IMG/M metagenome (GOLD analysis project Ga0310344, IMG submission 203801) | Marine microbial communities from station ALOHA, North Pacific Subtropical Gyre - HC15-DNA-20-200_MG | ecosystem: Environmental > Aquatic > Marine > Oceanic | place: Pacific Ocean: North... | reverse complement strand
GAAATTCCACTCCATCCCGAGCGCGTTCTGACCGGAAGGTAACACCATCAGGCATCAGAATTCGTCGATGGACCAGATTTCCCGGTGGTTCACAGACAAATACATTTCCCCGATAGTCAGCACCTAACCCCTGATCACGGTTAACAAGAACTCCGCATGCCGCTGTGATCTGTCCGGCATGGTCAGAGTAGTGAGTCCAGTTTCTGGAAAGCGGATAGACAACTGCGTTCGGACCCGGAGGAGACACATCATGCGTCTCATTGGGAATGATGAAATACTTATTCCGCTCGATATATCGCCGATTGAAAACGATATGCTTGGTTGCGTTGCGGTTCGTGCATACGAATCGATTGCCAAAGTCATCAAACGCGAGGCCGAACTGTCCGGCTCCGGTTACAGCATCGTAGTCGCCCGACTGTGGATCGAAGCGGAAGTCACTACCCGTAATGGATACCGCAGCGGCAGTTGGCCTGTTGGGCCCACTCCTTCCAACTATGGTTCCGCCTCGTAAACCGTTTGCAATATAGATGCGATTGTCCATCCCCAACGTAGGATGATTCGCCCGTAATTGCTGATTTTCTTCTGCAAAACCTGTGAACCAGGTTTCTTTCACATCCGCTTTTCCATCGCCAGTCGTATCACGACAGTAGATCACTTTACCGGCGAGCGTAATAAACGCACCACCCTGCCAGAGTTGTAACCCGGTGGCATACAGTAATTGATCTACAAACACCATCCTGGTTTCGATCTTCCAGTACCCGCACACGTGATCGAGGCGGCTGTCCACCAACTGGTCCGTTCGGGTAATCGGTCATTTCCACGACCCACATATTCCCATTTTCGTCAAACGCGATTGCAACCGGATCAATGACCTGGGGTTCCGAAGCTACCAGGTCCACTCTCAAACCAGGCGCGACCTTAATATATTTGAGTGATTCTCCAGCTGTCAGTGGTCCTTTCACACGCGATTGATCATCTGCTTCGGACGTTGCAGGCATGAAAAGGCAGATCCACAGAACTGTTAAGATACCCACTGGTTTCATTCCGGATCCCAATCATGTAAAACATGTGAACTGATAAACAACGACCGGATTAACGCTGATTCGTCAAAGGTGATTCACAACCAGCATGCTGCCTTTCCTACTGAGATTCCTCTAGGTTGACGCACCCAGATCCGATAATTATGACAACTGAAGACCGATTGTAAAAGCTGGTATCCAAATCACGTTGATAAATAGTCATCTGTTTGAATAACGGCATTTCTGCCGACCACAGCCTCACTTTCATTAGCTTGCCATAGATAAATCTCAGATTTACTTTCCTGTTTTTCGGATGACAGACCCTCCGAACTTACGCGGGATAACCAGTGACTTTCTTTCGTCATTTTTACACAAGTACACGCCTGAGTTATAGCAACAGCTGTTGATGCAACCTGATTCACCATTAGAAATGTTCCAATACTTCATTACGAACTCATGCAACACAAGCTTCCGTTACCCGAAACGAGTTTAACTGCTGACCAGATCACAGCTTTTGTAGAAGTGGCCCTCAGTGGTTTATCCCGTCAATATCCCAATCAACCGTCACATGTATTGAGGGGACCTCAGTCACTGCATTCTCCCCAAGAATTACATCCTGCTTTTTACGGTTGTTTTGATTGGCATAGTGCCGTACACGGACACTGGATGCTTGTTCGATTGACACGGCTATTCCCGGGTTGCTCTTCTGAGCCACGCATACGCCACCAGCTTCGAACACACCTGACCTCTGACAATATCGCGATCGAAACCGCTTATTTCACTCCTCCGGAACGCCGTTCATTCGAAAGAATGTATGGCTGGGCATGGCTGCTACGACTGACGCAGGAACTACACGAATGGGATGACTCCGAGGGCAGGATTTGGCGTGATAACCTTCGACCACTGGAACAACGTATCTGTTCATTAATCGAGGGCTACCTGCCTCGCTTGCATTTTGCTATTCGTAGCGGGGTTCATCCGGACACCGCCTTTGCTTTAGCCCAGATGATCGATTACGCCCGTGCTGTATCGAATGCTGACCTGGAAGCATGCCTTATAGGAAACATCCAGACATACTACCTGGGCGACCACAACTATCCCACTGGATATGAACCCTCCGGAGAAGATTTTTTCTCACCAGGACTAAATGAAGCAGACTGTGTACGCCGCATTCTTAATCCACAATCCTATGCTTCATGGCTTACACGTTTTTTGCCAGACCTGACCACGCCACCGGACTCTCCCTTCCTGAGTCCAGTGGTGGTTTCGGATATAACCGATAGCAGACTTGTCCATCTGGCCGGTCTGAATTTTTCCCGCGCATGGACGTTGCAGGGTATTGCGACACATCTGATAGAGACGGATTCCCGGCGAGACCAACTGTTCCGTGCAGCTGAACTCCACGCCCGACATGGACAGGACTACCTGTTCAGCGGTCATTATGGAGGGGATCACTGGCTGGCTACGTTTGCAATCTACTGGTACACGAAGGTCGGTCAGAAAGAATCCCGATCACAGCACAGATCCTCCTAACAACAAACCATCATCATTGATAATCGTGGTGACAATGAACTTCTCTCATCGTTGTCACCCTTCCCACGTCATCAAAACTTTACTGGCCTTTCTGATACAGCGACAACTTCTCATACCGCGTCTCTTATCCGTGCCTCACTTCGAAGATCAATAAAACAGGTACATGACAAAAATCGTACACGATGATAACAGGCCTGCGTAAATGCGATCATCTCTCAACAACACTCCCAATCCGATTGAAGTAATTTTTCCCTTTCGTTGTGTACGGATAATATCGATGACGAAAATGACCATGGTGTAGGACGCGGCCCAACCGCCCGCCATCTGTGGAGAAACTACTTCCTGGACCATCAGAATTCCGATCACGGCGTACACCATTATTGACAACAAAAAAAGGCGTCCGATATACACGAATCGCCCAGGCTCAGAATCACTTAGTTCCATCCAGGTATTAACGCTTTTTTTCATATCCTGTTTCCCGCTTAAGCTGACACCTACAAATACGGTTGCGCAAAGACCGATAACCACAACCACACGATGGAAAAAATTAAGTTTTTCACCCAACAGTGCCGTTTCACTACCCAGAAACTGGTCATACGCGATAACCGTGATACCGGAAAACACAACCCCCATGAGGATCGTTATAAAAGAGGCGGTAGCCGTGCCACGTTTCCAAAACATCCCCAGAATAAATGACACCAGTAACCCCGGAGTAAGGTAATTCTGGTAATCGACAATCTGAAGAAAGAAATTATGTTCTGAGTTAGGATCCATGACCATGATCGCCATTAGTATTGCCACGATCATTGCAATAACTATCACTACACGACCAACAAAAATCATTTCTCTTTCCGTAGCTTTCGGCTGCAGGTACTGCTTGTAAATATCAACGGTGAAAAGAGTAGCTGTCGAATTCATCATCGAATCAATTGAGGAAAGAATCGCCCCTATTAACCCTGCTGCAATCAGTCCGACAAACCCAGGTGCTATCAGGTGACTAACCAGAACGGTGAACGCTGTATCAGGATCGATGCGCTGTCCCTGAAATTCGGGACTTTCCTGAAACAGATAAAAGGCGGCTACGCCCGTGGCAATAGAAAAGAACGGTATCAACAGCTTCAGGTATCCAGCTGCAATGATTCCAATCCGCGCCTCTCGGTCACTTCGCGCTGCGAGTGCGCGCTGAACGATAAATTGATTAGTGCCCCAGTAAAAACAATGCATGAACATCAGACCGGTCAGCGCACCGGTCCAGGGCAATTCCGGATGATCGACCGGAAGGTAAAGATGCATCTTGGCATCGATACCTGCGTTCTTATCTGCAACCATCATTGCATCCCAGCCACCGAATTCCATGAAAGTGACCAGCGCTACACCGATACCGGAAATCAGCATGAGGACAGACTGGATTACATCGGTCCATACCACAGCTTTAAGACCTCCCAGAATGGTGTAGGTTGCCGATATGACTCCGAGTGCAATCACAAACACCGTATAGTAGCTATCGTTTACCAGTGTCTTGCTATCAGACCCGACAACCACGTCCAGAGCATCTCCTCCCAGCAGAAAGCAGATCGAACGTGATCCGATATAAAGCCCTGGAACCATCTGCACAACAGCCATGATCAGGATCATTATCAATGTGTACGCAATCCGACTTCGCTCATCGAAACGTTTACCGAGATAATCGGACAGCGTATACAGGTTTAATTTGCGGTAAACAGGAAGCAGCCCGTAACACAAAAGGAGTAACGCTGCAATTGCACCCAGCTCAAAATGACTTTGTGCGAATCCAATACTGAACCCAATCCCCATCATTCCTACCAGATGATTGGCACTCACATTACTCCCGAATATCGATCCTGCAATCCCGTACCACGGAAGTTTACGGCCCGCGAGAAAGTAGTCTTCCGCCGTTTCTTCCTTGCGACCGACAATCATGCCAACCGCCATTACTCCCAGCAGCGCGATCACAAAAACAACATAATCAATTGTCTCCAGTTGAAACGATGATGGCATGATCACTCCATTTCATAGGATACCCGAAGGCAGTTTACAGAAGTTCTACCTGCAGGTTACTGATTCGATTACGTGAACGTCATACCAAGTCAACTCTGACTCACGCTCTACCGGCGATTGACCGCGGGCCCTACCGATTGATCCGAAGCACGAATGGCGGTCCATGCGAATCCAGCACAGCTGATTTATGAACAATTTCAACAAATGCACACCCCTTTCCAGATTCGCACATACGAATGAACAGGTATGTCTTTTTCACTAAGCTACGCATTCCATGCCACACACTCGGATGACGTTCATGATTACTTCTTTCTGGCATCATTATGGCGTTTCGATACACTGCAAATCAAAATGCGCAGCCTAATTTTCTATTTCCGGGATTCCATATTCATGTCACATTTATCCAGAACGTTTCTTGTCACCTTGGTCTTTATCCTTTCACTTCCCACACTCACATGGGCAGAAGCGAAAGCAATTCCCTATGACACGGTAACGGTACGTATGCGTGATGGCATAACCTTGTCAACGGATATCTACCGGCATTCAGACAACAAATCTGCACCTACCATACTGGTACGCACTCCTTACAACAAGCGAGGGGTCCGATCGACCGCGGCTCGTTTTGTTGCTGCTGGCTATAGCTTCGTGGTACAGGACTGTCGAGGTCGATTTGAATCACAAGGAACTTTTATCCCCTACAACAATGAGGGGCAGGATGGATATGACACCATTGAATGGTTACAACACCAACCCTGGTGTAACGGCCGGATTGCGATGTGGGGAAGTTCATATGTAGGAGCTACACAGTGGCAGGCGGCTGTCGAGCATCCTCCCGGGCTGGTGACTATCCTGCCAACCGCCACATGGAGTAGTTTTTATCGCAATCTGTATCTTGGAGGTGCCGTAAGACTTTCTCTCATCGCAACATGGGCAGGAGGCAATTCAGACCGTCCCGCTAACATCGGACCGCCCACGGACTGGGACTCAACACTGATGCATCTGCCCCTCAGTGAAATGGACCAGAAAATGGGTTGGTCAATTCCCTGGCTTCACGCCATGTTAACACATCCACAATGGAACGGATTCTGGACACGACTTGAACTGGCGGAACAGATTCTCGATCTGAATTTACCAATACAACATGTGGTTGGTTATTATGATTTTTTTTCTCGGGAGTCCGTTGGCAATTTCCAGCGCATGCAGCAGCTCGCTACCAAGCATGCCATTCGGAAGCATCAACAGCTGATCCTTGGACCCTGGGATCACGGCACCATTGGTGAGTCACAGGTCGGGGATGTAAATTTTGGTCCCCATGCCCAATGGGATCGTGATGCATCTCAAATAGCGTGGCTCGATCATTACCTCAAACCCGATCACATTCCATCGGATGCACCTCCACTGTCACCAGTTCGCTATTTCTCCATGGGTGACAACCTGTGGCAGAACGCAGATACCTGGCCACCACAAGGATTTAAACAAACCCCTTTCTATCTACATTCAGATGGATTGGCCAACACACTTAATGGTAACGGGACTCTTGATAGTATTCGGCCTCAACAAGAGGAACCTCACGACACATTTGTCGCAGACCCGGACCACCCTGCTCCGGCCTGTCCCGTGACTGACTCAAGACCACTACATCGAGCAACCTGGGCACCCGTTGATCAGCGCCCGACCGAACTGCGTGATGATGTGCTGGTCTATACTTCAACCCGTTTGATGAGCCCCCTTACTTTTGCCGGCAACGTCCAAGCAAAACTATTTGTCTCCGCCGACACGCCTGATGCTGACTGGGTGGTCAAGCTGATTGACGTACATCCGGATGGATTTGCACAAAATATTGCCGTCGGTCTGATTCGTGGAAGTTTTCGAAATTCTGAACGCACATCAGAACCACTGGTTCCAAATAGAATGTACGAACTGTCTGTTGATCTGGGCCCGGTCGCTGCACGCATTAATGCTGGTCACCAACTTCGTGTGGACATCAGTGGTGCCTATTTTCCACTGTTTGATCGAAATCCGAACACAGCCAAAGGGCCATATTCCAAAGTATCAATTAAAGCAACCGAACGAGTATTTCACCACAAAGATGCCGCTTCATGCATTATTCTACCTGTTAAACAGTAACCGATCCCTCGAACATTGGCTCCGTCCCCAGGAAAGCACTCCACGCAGGAGACATAAGGTACTCCCTGACTCAATCAGCACTCTTCCCAGGCAGGAAATCTAACACACTCATGAAAATTATCTCTGGAGGAATACAACATGAAACCAACATGTTCTCTGACACTCCTACAACTCTGGAAGACTTTATAAGAGACACCCATCTCGGTGATGATCTACCTGGCGGTGAAGCCATCCTAAAGCGCTTCGCGGACACTAACACGATCCACGGAGGTTATCTGGCCGGTGTTAAGGAAACCGGACTTGAGTTGGTACCCGTTCTGAACACAAGAGCCTATCCTTCTGGAATGGTACTTCGAGACTGTTTTGAACATCTTTCCGGTATACTCATCCAACGAACGCGCAACGCGTTACCTGCAGACGGCATTCTACTCGATCTGCATGGTGCCATGATTACAGAGGATTACGAAGATGCAGAAGCAGAAATCGTTCGGCGTGTGCGCACTCTTGTGGGACCCGATTTCCCTATCGTGGTAACCCTTGATCTGCACGCGAACATTTCTCCTGCCCTCCCGGATTACGCAACTGTAATTATCGGTTACGACACCTACCCGCATACCGATATGGGAGACCGCGGAAAAGAAGCTGTCATTCTTTTAGATCGCATACTGAAACATGACATCCAACCCGTCCAGGCCTATCGACAGTTACCTCTGCTGACGCTACCTCCCGGACAATGTACCATGCGGGAACCGATGCAAAGTGTTATCAGAGAACTTCATGAACTCGAGTCCAGACCCGGCATGCTCACGGCAACCGTGGCAATGGGATTCCCCTTCGCCGACATTCATGACATGGGTGTCAGTGTACTGGCAACCGCTGATGGCAATCTGTCCCAGGCAAACCAAGTAGCGGATCAACTAGCCGTTCATTTATGGAATTTACGTGAGGCATTGCAGCCTGAATTGGTATCCATTCATGACGCGATGGCGATAGCGGCTAAAACCGACGGACTCGTTATCTTCGCAGATGGTTCGGACAATCCAGGAGGAGGAGCACCCTGTGACGGCACGGTTGCACTTCAGGCAATGATTGACGCTGATTTCAGAAATGGACTTGTGGCCGCAATATATGACCCTGAAACCGTACAACAGGCATCTCACTCTGGATTGGGCGCTACAATCAAAGCAAGCATTGGGGGAAAGACCGACTCGCTTCATGGCTCCTCGGTACACGCAGACGTGGAAGTCATCGCACTCGGTGATGGCCATTATGTCCATGGCGGACCAATGGCTCATGGTCTGGAAGACAGCATGGGTGCCACAGCTGTATTGAAAATAGGGAACGTCGAGGTGCTCGTTTGCAGTTTGCGGAGACAATTAATGGACCGAAACATGTTACTCTCTGCAGGGGTTAACCTGGAACAAACGCAATTACTGGTTCTCAAGAGCGCTGTTCATTTTCGTGCCGATTTCAGCTCGATGGCCACCGTTATTCTTGATGCTGACACACCGGGAATACATCGTCCGGACTTTTCCTGTTTTGACTACAAGAATGTCCGCCCCGGCTGTTACCCTCTGGACGTTGACGTCTCCTACCAGACGGCCTGAAAACTTATACCTGGTTATTCAAAACCCCATTACGCCCTTTACTACGGAATATCGGTTGTCCGTCCAGGATAGATAACGTTTCGGTATGGGTCTTTCAATCTTTCCATTTCCTTTTTCAAAAACTGCTGCAGCTCTCTGCGTTTACTGTCATGTTCGGAAAGATCAGCCAGGTTTTTCTGGTGTGTAGTTGGAACATTTCCAAGCCGCTTCTGCAGTTCCGGAGTATGATGCTCCACCAGTAATTCCTGGGGATTAGCACGAAGATCAAACAGTTGTGTTTTTCGGATCGCACCGTTAAACAAAACATACTCCACCAGTTTCCATCCCTCTGTTTTAATCGACCGTATTCCCGGTTTAGTTCCGCCACAATATGCACCGTAGAGGACGTTTCTAATTTGATTTCGATTTCCCATCAGAACCGGCTGGAGGCTGATCCCTTCAACACTTGCCGGTACAGGAATCCCGGCGAGATCACATAAGGTCGGAAATAGATCAAGAAGATAGGTGTAACCCGAGACGCGACTGGCAGGACGAATACCCGGTCCACGCACAATAAGCGGAACTCTCCAGCTGTGCTCATAAAGATTCTGTTTACCCATTAGCCCATGCCGTCCGACAGCAATTCCATGGTCTGAGGTAAAAACGACATAGGTATGTTCGAGTTCTCCCATCTGTTCAAGCTTGTCAACTACACGACCAATCTGTTGGTCAATATTTTCAATGCAGGCATATTCCCGTCCGAGTTCATTACGGATCGTTACCTCGTCTCGTCGTTTCATCACACCTTGGACTTGTTCCTCATCTCGAAGTTCGGGATGACCATGATCGAATGGATGCCTGGGCAGGTAATTAACAGGCAGTGGTGGTGCAAGTGAATTAGAAGACAGCAGCTTCCCGTGATTAACCGCGCCATATTTTTTCAGCAAATCAGGGGTACCGTCTCTTGTATCATGTGGATGGGAAAAACCTAGGTAAATCAGAAAGGGCTCTGAGTCATTCCGAACCTCTCTTTGCACAAGAAATTCCATGACCCTGTCCCCATGCCACTGACTCCCCCCTTCGGGTGTGCCATCACGTTTGGTGGCGACATGACTTGTTTGGAAGAGCTGATTTGACTCCTTAAAACTGTTTCCTTGTTTACAAGTACGAAAGGTTCGATAACCCATCCGGTTAAAAACGGCAGGTAGACTTTGCTCGGCAACCCGTTCTCTGAATGAATCAGGAAACTTGACACCCGGACCATGAGCGCCTGGAATATTCCACAAGGTTCTTCCTGTCATGATCATGGTGCGTGATGGAGTACACACCGCACCAGCCCAGGAGCCCATGTGATGTGCATCATCGAAAACCATGCCCTCATATCCGAGACGATCAATGTTAGGCGTTTCGCACAGCGTATTGCCATATACACGCAGGGTCTCCGGTGATTGATCATCGGTAACAATAAATAGAATATTGGGTCGACGCTCTGCTGCATCCGACAATTCTGTCGCCAACAGAAGGATTACTACTGCAACACACCGGAAAAACACGGTCCGCCTCTTTTCGATAAAGTGATTTTATTGTCCCACACTCAGGAAATCAGTCTGATAGCTTCCGAGTTCATAAAGGCTGGCCTACGCACCAACCTTCAAACATTTTAATGTCAACCCTCAAGGCTCATCCCAATCGAATCCTGATCTTTCTTATTTCCATGCCTGCCTCTCAGAAAATAACCACCGTTTACTGTTGCACTAGACGCGATAATATGGCAGCATCTGGTCCTAACTATAAATAATATTTCGCTCACATCAGGAGGGTGGATTTGATGAGGCGGTTAGCTTTAGGACTCACGTTATTTGTATTCGGTACCGGCGTGGCACTTGCCGTGACCAACACAGCCAAGCTGGTTGGCCCCAAGTACACCCTGAAAGAAGTCATGGGTAAGGCGCACAAAGAAGGGCTACTTAAAAAAGTGACCGCTGGTGACGCATCCGCAGAAGAAAAATCTCAGCTGTTGGATCTTTATGTAGCCATGTACGATCATGAAGTTCCCAAAGGTGAAGCAGGCAGTTGGACTGAGAAAACCAGTGCTGCGGTAGTTGGGGCTGCTAAAGTAGTGCTTGGCCAGGACGGTGCAGAGGACGCGCTCAAGAAAGCCGTTAACTGTGGTGCTTGCCATAAAGCACACAAATAGTCTTTTGTCATCTCGACAGATAATGACTGAAATCAAAAAGCCTGCCTGAAAAGGCAGGCTTTTTTGTATCTACTGACTACTGGTACCTTGAGACAGTTCGCGACTCTACAAACGCCGAGTTGCAGAGATGACAGATCTATCCAATGGTTCTGAG
>Ga0310344_10004257_pt1 | contig 10637 bp, 10 predicted proteins | sample HC15DNA20200_MG_FD_203801 | JGI IMG/M metagenome (GOLD analysis project Ga0310344, IMG submission 203801) | Marine microbial communities from station ALOHA, North Pacific Subtropical Gyre - HC15-DNA-20-200_MG | ecosystem: Environmental > Aquatic > Marine > Oceanic | place: Pacific Ocean: North... | reverse complement strand
CAAGAAACCTTTACCACATCCTACATCTAAAACTTTTGATCCGGGTTTTAAATTGTAAGTTTTAATTATTTTTTTTGCTACAGCTTTCCATCTTCCTGGAATATATTTGTAACCACCATATCCATACTTTCTTTTCCCATCCCAGTAATCTCTTCCATATTTTTTAGCGATTTTCATGCACTTAACTTTTTCATCCATCATCCTTTTGACGTAATTTCTTTTAGTTTTTTGATGAAGTTTTGTAACAATGTTAATGAGTTTGCCCATTTGAAATATTATTTATTAAAAAAATTAAATATTTTTTTTCTTATTTCTTCAACATTTAAACCGCAGGAATCCTGTAAAGTTTCTTGGTTTCCATATTCGTTTGGAAATTGATTTTCAACACCAACTCTTATTACACTTGGAGAATTTTTTCCAAAATGGTCATTGATAACTTCAAGAACCGAACTACCAAGTCCTCCTGATCTAAAATGTTCTTCTATTGTTAGTATGAGCTTTACCTCTTTTGAGTATTTTATAATACTTTCAACATCAATTGGCTTTACAGTATGCAAATGTAGCACTCCACAATTTATATTTTCTGAGGCTGTATTTTTGCTTACCTCTAGTGCTTTTTGGGTCATTGTGCCTGTACTTATTATCAAAACATCCTTGGGTTTTTTGAATAATACACCTCGACCTATTTCAATTTTTTCATTACTTTTTGTAATAATTTTTTCTCCACCTCTTCCAAGTCTTATGTATATAGGGTGCATATAGTTCAAAGTTTGATGCATCAAACTTTTCATTTCATGAGCATCGCAAGGAGAAATAATAGTCATATTTGGCAATGACTTCATAAGTGAAAAATCTTCGAGAGCTAAATGTGTTGGTCCGAGAGGCGCATACACCAAACCTCCGCCATTACCAATCAACCTCACTGGCAAATCATGCAAACAGAGATCTATAGCAACCTGTTCATAGCATCTTCTTGTTAAAAAAGTTGCAATAGTATTGACATATGGAATAAAACCCTCTTTTGCAAGTCCAGCTGACATTCCAATGATAAATTGTTCAGCTACACCTTCCATAAAAAATTGATTAGGTAAATCTTTTTTAAAATTTTCTAAAACACCTGGTCCCAGATCTGATCCAATAAATAAAACTCTTTTATCTTTTTTGGCTAGTTCGTACACACAATCTAAACTGGTTTTTCTCATATAAAATTAATTTAATCTAAAAAATTATAAAGCTCTTTAATATCTTTTTTGCTTAAGTTGTTTTTGTGATGCCATGTAGGATTATTTTCAGCAATAGCTAAACCCTTACCTTTAATTGTATGACAAAGGATTAGTTTAGGTTTTTCTTTTTTATTTTTAGAATTATTTAATGCTGTTTTTATTTGCTTAATATTGTGGCCATTAATTTCTTCGACATCAAAACCGAAACTTTCCCACTTTTTTTTTATCGGTTCTAAATCCAAAACTTCATTAACAAAACCATATGATTGAATTTTGTTATAATCTAAAAGTACTATTAAATTTGAAAGATTGTGTTTTGAGGCTGACATTGCTGATTCCCATATTGATCCTTCGTCTGACTCACCATCTCCTATAACAACGACAACTTTGTGTTTCTCTTTTTTTAATTTTGCTGCTAAAGCCATACCAACTCCAATAGATAAACCATGACCTAAAGCACCTGTAGAAGCTTCAACGCCAGGCACTTTAACCTCGGGATGACCTCCTAAAATTGATTTTGGTTCGCATGCAATCGATAATTCATCTTTGGGGAAAAAATTCTTGTCAGACAAAATGGCATACAATGCTAAACATCCATGTCCTTTACTTAAAATAAATCTGTCTCGAGATGTAAGTTTAGTATTTTTTGGGTCAAAAACTAAAAAATCATCGTATAAGACTCTTAATATTTCAACTAAAGACATTGCTGCACCAATATGACCTCTTCCGCCTGCTTCGATGCATTTAATAACTAATTTTCTTAAAAACTTTGATCTTTGATCAAGTTTAATTTTAAGTGCTTCTTCGTTATAATTTTGAGACATTGTAATTTAAAAAATAATCAAAAAAAACTTCTACATCTCCGGCTATTTTCAATTTTTTGATTTGATCTTGTCTAAACCAACCAAAATCTTGGCCTTCATTTAGTTTATCTTTTGTAATTTTTTTGTTAGGTTTTATGTAAAAAAAATGTATGTAATGACCAGAAGGAGTGTGTAAACACTCATAAATCTTCATCAAAAAATCACATTTTATTGATAATTCTTCTTTAAGTTCCCTTTTCATGCAGCTTTCTGGAGTTTCTTTCCTATTTAATAGAGAACCTCCAAAAAAACCCCACCGATTAGCTGCAAGAATATTTTTTTTATTATCTCTTAATTGAAGTAAGTATTTGCCGTTATTCACAATGATTGCCTTAGATCCTATTTTCACTTAGTTGGTTTATCTATAATTAAACTTTTTAGGACAAAAGTTGAGTAAAAATTTAATCTTTAAAAGATCCTCAAATTTTTTGATATCTTTTTCACTTTGAATAAGTATATCTTCTAAAGAAAAAAATATTTTTTTCTTATTTTTAGTAACAATTTTATAAATTCTATTTCTAATTTTTAAATTTCTAGGTAATTGCTCAATGCTATAAAAGGCTATCCCATCATTTTTATTTTTTTTTGCATCTTGAAGAACTTGATTTAACATAAGAAAACAATTTTTCATTCCATATTCGGTGGCACTCAACATATATATAAAACCATGTTTATCACATGCTTTTCTGATAACGAGATTTTGTACGCTTTGGTCAATAATATTATTGTCCTCCAGCCGTCTACTAGAAATATATCCTCTTAAATTTGACAATTATTCTCCTGGAAATTTGTATTCAAGTCCTATTTTAGAAGCTGGTCTTAATGAAATAGGTGAAAAAAAACCACCCAATTTTTTTTGAGCATAAGGAGTAAACAGTCCTTTAAATCGACAGTTTAGTGATATTCTTGTTTCCTTAGTTTTGTTGACTACATTGCCATGGGGCAAGTTTTGATTAAATAATAAAAAATTACCATAATTAATTTTAATAAAATTTAAATCTTTTTTTAAACTATTGTGTAAATTTGAAACTGATTTAACTTTTTTCTTCTTATATATTTTTTTAAAATTTTCATATCTATTTGAATTTAACAAAAACATTGATTTTGTTTTAAAACAATTTACTAAAGGAAGCCATAGCACTGTTTCAAAAGGTGAATCTCCATCCCAAGTGTCCGAATGAAGAGGTAGCAAAGAACTATCATCATTTGGCATTTGTATTGATAAATTTATATTATTTTGCATGGCAAGTTCATTTCCAACCGTAGAATACAATGTATTTTTTGCCAGCTTAAAAAAATTATCTCTAAATTTTTTTTCACTATTCATCTCTTTAAACAAAGTTAATCTAACTTCATTTAAATCTTGAATAGTAATAAAGTTGTGGAGATTATTAAAAGAAAAGCTGTTAATATTTTTTTTCTTTTTTTTTAATATTTTTAAAAGGTTTTTTTTCAAAAAATTTGTGATGTATTCAAGGGCAATTTTTTTCTCGACTCTCTCAATAATATAACCCATTTTGAGATATCTTTTTTCAATATTTTTTTGATTTTTCATTATGAATTTTTTTATACTAATTTTTTATAGGATAGTAAATTAACTATTTTAAAAACCACTGATTTTTTCTTAAAAAATAAGGACTATAGATAGATTTAAATTTACCTTGTAGTTGTAAAAAATTAAACTCATTTATTTTCTTCGAAAATAGTTTTCTAAATCTTTTTTGTAACGCTAGGTCTCTTTTATTTTTTATTTTCCAAGAATCTTTCATAATTTTTAAAACTTCTAATATAATTTTTTTGTATTCATTTGAATTTACTTCAATCAATTTTATCTTCTTTTTTTTGAATTGTTCGTCTCGCGTCAAATTTGCTATTCCATAATCAAATATTTTACTCATACTTAATTTTTGATTATTCGAATTTTTAAATATTCTTAAAAATATTAGTATTTTTTTGGTATGCATCCTTAATATAGATAGTGGTGACATATTCGTAAGAATAAGTGGTTTTCTAAACACCTTGGCAACTTCATCTAATCCCATATTATTTCCAATCCAAAAATGACATTTATGTGCAAAAAAAAAATCCATAAAGTCACTTTTTAAGGGATGGAAAGGATAATCAATAAACTTATCACTTTTTATATTTATTTTTTCTTTAGCAATTTTTCCCATTCTGACAACATAAAAATTTTTACTAATTAAAGACTTAATTGCTGGTATATAGTTTTTAATATTGCCATCTCTATATTTGTGATATGAAAAATCTAATTTAGGGTAGTTTTTTTTTAAATATAAACTGTCTCTACATGTTATGCATACGATTTTTGCGTTTTCAGGTATACCAAACTTTTTTAAAATTAATTCACCTTCATCAATTTCTCGTTTTGTAAGCGCTAATTGACAAGGATGTTTATCAAAAAGGTATTTGGTTTCGGCGTTATATTTTGGCTGAATTATAATGTGTTTTGAGCAAACATTAAAATATTTAGATAAAATTTTTAATGCATTGTAAAAAACTAGAAGATGTTGTGAAATAAAAAATTTCCTTTTTAAAATTACGAGTAATTGTTGGTTACACAAATATTCACCCAAAACCCAAATATCAAAAGATTTAATTTTTTTCTTTTTAAACTTATTAAACAACAAATATAGTTCTGCATCAAAAAAACTATTACCTATTCTTTCACAATTTAAATTTCCAAATCTAATAAAAATAATTGGTCTAATTAACACTATAAAGATTATAATAGGAGACAAAAAAAATATTATGAACAGGTGCTTTACTTTATTAAAACTAAAATTTTTTATAAGTTTAGTATACAAATCATGAATTAATTGCATGATGTTTGGGTTGATAAACTGTTTGATTTTTTATTTTTAAAATTCTTTTAATTGGGCTTCAAATTCTTTGGCTTTTCTTACTGTAGCAAGCCTTTCTTCATATGACTTGGTAGGTGGATCGTATTTATCAAAAACATTTGTTATGTTTTGAGAAAAACTTGTACCTAACTCTGTCATTTCTATACTTTCACCTGAAAAATTAACTAACCCATCTTTAGCCATTTCACCTATAAACTCCAGCTCTTTACTAAAATATTCTTTAAAATTTATATCAAAATTTTTTTCAAATTCTTTAAAATTTACTTTAAAATAAGTCCTTAATTGCTGTGTAATATGTTTTCTAATTTTGTCATCTTTCGAAAGTTTCATTCCTCTATAAGTAGGAAGCACACCATTATCCAAGCATTTTTTATAGGAAGGCAAGTCATAATAACTTTGGGCATAGTAATCATCTCCCAAGGTATTTTTTCCGGAACTGCCTACAGCAATAAAGTTAGTTGCAGCACCTTTTTGAAGTCCGCATGAATTGTAATAAGCTTTCTTTTTTCTGTTAGCTACAGCTAAAGGATCATTGGGAAGTGCATAAGACTCGAATCCTACACGTACGTATCCCGCATCAGGTAATTTTTTGTTAATTACTTCAAATAATTCTTTTCTATCCAAAAAATCGGGTAATGGTCCATCTTTAACCATTTTTATTTGATGTTTTCCAACCCACGGTTTGTAGGCCATTAAACCAAGCTGAATTTGAGTTGGTCGAAGCTCGATAATTTGATCTAGTGTTTTGCTCATTGATTTAACGGTTTGACCAGGTAAACCGATTAATAAATCAAAATTTATAGTTTTATAAGCTTCTCTAACTTTTTTTGTTAGAAGTTTTTTAAAAAGTTCTTGTGGCTGAACTCTATTAACTCTTTCTTGAACTACTGGGTCAAAATCTTGAAGACCAAAAGATAACCTATTAACACCTAACTTGTGGTTAAAAAGCAGTCTATCTTCATCAACTCTTCTAGGGTCAGTTTCCACTGTAAAATCTCCTACTTTAGAAAAGTCAAACAGACCTTTTAATTTTTCAACCAAATTCTTAAAATCTTCTCTGTTATAAAAAGTAGGAGAACCACCGCCAAAAAATATCTCTTTAACATTAAGCTTAATTTTTTTTTCTTTTAAAAAATTAAATAATAAATCTATTTCTTTAAATAAATATTTATATAAATAATTTGTTGCGTTTTTATAATCTTTAGTAATAAATTTACTGCATAAACAAAAATAACAAAGCTGTTCACAAAATGGTGTATGAACATAGAAAATAATAGGCTCTTCTTTGTTTTTGCTAAGCCAATCTGCTAATGATTTTTTGTATTCTTCGCTTTTAAAATTATAACTCCAATGATCGCTAGTTGGATATTGGGCATAATCATATACAAGATCCTGGTGATACTTCTTGATTAGATTAGCATTTAACGAAGGATTTTTCATGTCAATAAAAAATTAAGCGATCTTACAATAATTTAGCTGTTTATACAATATTTGATCATTTTATTCGGTGTTCATATTCTTTTTTATTCTTGCCAATATAAACTTGTTCAAATTTTTCGCTTTCTATATTAGTAAAATTAAAACTTTTAGTTTTTAAATGTTCAGGTGAAAGATCATATTGTTTAAATCTTTCTTTCCAATAAGGAAATTTTTCTAAACGATTTTCAAGATCAGATATTGTAGAAGAGCGAATTTTGCCATAAATTTTATTTTCTAGGTATCCTAAAAAATAAAGGGCTAGACAATTTTCTGGAGATACTAGATCTGTTATATTTTCAACATACTTGAATTTTTGTATAAGTTTCTTCTCTCTTTTTTCTTCTAACAATCTTTTAAAATTCAAATGAAAGTTCATATATGCCCAGAGATCATCAAGTTTAGCTTTATTAGGCACTTCATTTAAATCTAATACATTAAACGCTTCACTAAAATTTCCTGAAAGCCTATCTCTTACTTGTTTTTTATTTCTTCCAAGTCTACCAGTATTATATCGCATATCAGTAAATTCTACTTTCTTGGGATCAAGCAATCCTTCACTGACCATTGAATCAAATATTGGAGTATTTGGTAAAGGCTGTAACAATGAAACGTTATACCAATCTAAATCCATCTCGCTCGCAACATTAATGGTATCTAAAATTTGTCTATAGCTTTCATTAGGAAATCCGATTAATAAAAATACACGAGCATTGATTTCTTCGTATTTTCTAAAAATTTCTGCTGCTTTAAGAAAATTTTCAACAGTACCTGGTTTTTTTATTTTTTTTAAAATTTCTCTGTTACCTGATTCCATGCCTATATTGACTCCAATACAACCGCTATCACGAGCAGCATGTATCACTTCATCTTTACAAGCGGCGGCAATCACTCCATTGGTGCAGTCCCATGTCATATCAAGTTTATTTCTCACCATCTCGTTGAAAAGATGAATTGACTCTTTAGGATTATATAAGAAATCATCATCTAACCAAAGTACATGGTCTATATTATAATCAAATTTCAATATTTTTAATTCTTCAATTACTGAAGAAACTTTTCTTCTTCTTACACCAACACCATTAAATGTTCTTACGCTGCAAAATGTACATTGTGCTCTGCAACCTCGATTGGAAAGTACAGTTGTTATTTTACTTTCCTTTGGTTTTAAGCAAAAAAAGCTTCCTATCTTTCCGTACTTTGTTAATTCACCTGTTTCCAAAAGTTCCAAACTTGGAATAGTATTAAGTTGTTCGTCGGTAGGATCTATTCTATTTGTAAATTTTATAAATTTTGACTTATTAACCCTAATAACTAAATTTCCAAGTAAATTAAAATCCTTTTTATGATTAAAAATTTTAACAAAATTGAAAAAACTCAAATCAGCTTCATTTAAAAAGAAATAATCAATATCACTCAACTCATTAACAAATTTATCAAATGTTTTTTTATCATTAAGAGAATTTGTGATATGAACGCCACCAGCACCAATGACTATGTCTGTACTTAAACTTTTTACAAAACTTGATATTTGAATTAAGGCTTTGTGCGATTGGCTAAACATTGATGTTAAACCAACAAAATCTGGTTTAAAGCTGTCAATTCTCTTTTTTACTTCATTTTTCCATGTTTTATCAAAATCAAATTCCTCTAAATTTTTACTCGATCTGCAGTTTTTAAGAATTTCATGTTGTAAATTTAAAATATCAACTTTTTTATCTAATTTTTTTAATTGTGAAGCAAGTAATCCTAAACCGTAAGGAGGGTAGCTCCATAGTATACCCCTTTTGCCTGCATCATAATTAAACAAACTTTCGTCACCATCTGGGGGGTGTATTAACAAAACACGATTAATTGATTTTGATGCAATTTTTTCTTTAATAGTTTCAACCAGGCTTTTTTCTAAAACTTTGTTATCGGTTTCTATCAAAATATTTTGTTTATTTAAATTCATTTGTATTATTCTAGACTATTTTTTATGTTTACAAAATTGTTAAATTTGATAGGACTTACCTTCTCCAGCATCAATAGGAACAAGGCAGCCACCCATCATTGAGGAATGTTTTGAGCACAAAAATAAAAGCATAGGTAATACCTCATTTACATCCCCCATTAGTTTTCGAGGCAATCGTGTCTTTATAAATTTTTTATAAGCTTTTATATTTTTTTTTCTTAACCTTGCCATCGCATTGTCTGGAGAAATAAAACCTCCGGGCAATATTCCGGTAACCACAACTTTATTTTTATAAAGCTCTCTTCCCAGACTCCTGACATATGCAGATAATGCAGATTTAGCAACATTATAACCAACTGAAGCTACTGCTTCGTTTGAAGCTATTGAACCAACATGAACTAGTTTTAAAAATTGTTGATTAATTTTGCCATCTACAACTAACCTATTTATTTCGGCTGCGGCTCCTATATTTACTTGGAGCAGTGTATTTAAATCTTTATCTTTTATCAGTGCTTTTTTTAAACCAAAACCACCTCCCGCAACATGCAAAACTATATCTATTTTTTTAAGGAACTTTTTTGCTTTTTTTATCGCTAATTTAATTTCGTTATTTTTGAGTAAGTCTACTTTTATTGAAGTATGATTTGATGGATTTTTTAATTTATTTTTTAATTTTTCCATTGCTTTTTTGGATCTCGACAACATAGCAATTTTAGCACCGCGTTCCGCTAAAGCTTGACATGCTGCTGCTCCGAGTCCTTTAGATGCACCTGTGACGATTATTTTTTTACCTAAAAATTCTTTTTCTAAATTTAAATCTAAATAGGACACTGTAATCGATTAATAAATTAAAAATATTATTTAATTTTCCTTAATATATCGTTTCTACACTTTTGGTTAAATCTTTTGCAGTAAGCCTGTTACTTACGTGATTACTATCATTTACAAACATTCCAATAAACCATCTTCCTTTATTGCTTTTCCATGAAAGTTTTTCTCTTGGGTCAACTTTTTCTACTCCGTGAGCTATTGAACCATAAAATATTACTGAATCTCCTAATTCTAATCTTTTTTCTATATTTGTTCTTTTGTTTTTTGCAGATTTAAAATAGAACCCTCCTTTAATAAAATCTTCACCAATTTTGCTCATTATTATTCCTGATACTATTCTTTGATTTTTTCTTGGATCAACATGATCTCTAAGTTCTCCACCTCCGGCTGGATATCTGACTATTTGCAATCTATCTATCTGTTTGTCGCTAGGTATATTTTTTTCAAATTGATACTTGCTGTTACCAGCCAAACATTTCACATATCTCCAATGTCTGTATACGCCATCCTTTAATTTTTGTTCTAATTGGCTTTTAATATTCCAGTTATAAAAGTAGAAAGAATGTTTAATTGCAAACAAACTATATTTTTTTGTTATATTCTTATCAATAACTCTGTGAAAATTAGGAGAACGATCCAACATTTTATGAAAGCTTGTTTTTCTAGTTTTCTTATAGTGATTTGCTAAACTTAACATTGTTTTTTTAAGTTTTTTTGTTGCTGCATTTCTTAAAATGTATGCTTCTTTTTTTATATACATATTTTTTATTATTTTTTTTATATAATTTTCATTTTTGTCATCAATAGCTTTTTTTAAATCATCAAACTCCATATATTTAATTTTTCCAACGTATTTTGGGCTTGGATATTTTTCCTCCAAATAATCCCAATATTTATTAATATTTTTTTGAAGTGACATTATTCTAGTTTATAAGCTCGAAACGTACATTTGTACTTTTTTTCACATTTCTTTTAGAAACCCTTAAAATTGTTAATGGTTTTCTAACAGTAAACACATCTGTTAATATCTTGAGTGTGCTAGATTTTACAATCTCACCATAAGAAATTACATTTTGTCCAGTATTATCCACAACTTTACCATCTAAAATAGCACATGCTGTCATATCATCTTTTGTAGCTAATTTTTGTAAATTTTTTTTAACCTCTAATGAAATATCTAAGTTGCTAAATTTATATTTTTGTTTTTTTCCTAATTTAGGTTTTTTAAATTTTAGAAAACTTGATTTTACAGTTTGCGTAAATTTTTTTCCTTCATAAGGCTTAGACTGTCTACCATAATCATCTTTAAATCTTACAAGATCATTTTTTATAAAAGGCGTTTCAAATTCCAATGCGCAAACTCCTTTTTTTGAAATAGCTTTAATTGAATGAAATAATCCTGCTCTAA
>Ga0310344_10004256_pt1 | contig 10637 bp, 8 predicted proteins | sample HC15DNA20200_MG_FD_203801 | JGI IMG/M metagenome (GOLD analysis project Ga0310344, IMG submission 203801) | Marine microbial communities from station ALOHA, North Pacific Subtropical Gyre - HC15-DNA-20-200_MG | ecosystem: Environmental > Aquatic > Marine > Oceanic | place: Pacific Ocean: North... | reverse complement strand
GTAATTGTCCGATGGCGACTACCCGATCCCCATTGACGCCAATGTCAGCAACATAAGCTTGTCCGCCGCTGCCATCGTAGACAGTGCCATTCTCAATCAATAGGTCATAGTGAGTGACCGTTGTGTTGCAGGTGCTGATGAAGAGAACTATTGCGCAGAGAAGTGCTCGGTTTTGCATAGTATTACCTAATCTTTTACAGCTTTTGTGAGATGCAAAGTAACTGAAAGGGCATTGATTTCGCCACTTTTATTTCCATTCCATATTGACAACTTGCTTATGTAAAAATACTGTATATATATACAGTATTAGATCATTATAATGGACCCTATATCTCTGGCGAAAACTGGGCTCAAGCCTCCCTTTGAGCCTGCGGCTCTACCTCTGCCTGACTATGCAGAGCTGCACTGTATTTCCAATTTCAGCTTTTTACGGGGCGCTTCTTTTCCAGAAGAACTAGTGGAACGCGCGGATGAGCTTGGCTATCGTGCGTTGGCTATTACTGACGAGTGCTCACTCAGTGGTGTAGTGCGAGCCCATATTGCAGCGAAGCAACGGGATATTAAACTCATTATTGGTAGTGAGTTTGTTATGGATAAGGGTTGCCATCTGGTTTTAATAGCATGCAATCGCAAAGGTTATGGCCACTTAAGTCACTTAATATCTTGTGCCCGCCGGGAAGCCGAAAAAGGCAGTTACTTCATCGATCAGGAGATGGTGGAACATAACTTGCCGGAGGATTGTTTGGCATTGTGGCTGCCTGATCTATTAAATGAGCCAGAACAACTTGCTTGCCAAGCGGTTTGGTTAAAGCGGCAGTTTCCAAACGGACTCTGGATTGCTGCGGAGCTATTACTCCGTGGTAACGACCGTTTAAAATTACAACGCTTGCAAGAGTTGGGAATTCAATTCGATATTCCCCTGTGTCCTGCCGGTGGTGTCTACATGCACGATGCTGATCGTCGCATCTTGCAAGACACAGTTACGGCTATTCGTTTGATTAGACCTATCGATGAGTTGGGTTTGGATGCCGAGAGTAATGGCCAACGTCATCTACGTACTCGCGAGCAACTTCATAAACTGTTTCCTGCTGAACTTATGGCGGTCACTGTTGAGATTGCCAGTCGTTGTCATTTCGAGCTGGACGAACTGCGGTATGAATATCCACGGGAATTAGTCCCACCTGATTACACTCCCCATGGCTGGTTAAGAGAATTAACAGAAGCTGGCATTCGTCAACGATGGCCCAAAGGGGCGACGGCAAAAGTTCGTAACATCATCGAACATGAACTGACTTTGATTAAAGAACTTAATTACGAGCACTATTTCTTAACTGTGCATGACATTGTTGCCTTTGCCCGCAGCCAACATATTCTTTGTCAGGGTCGAGGTTCGGCGGCGAACTCTGCCGTATGCTATTGCCTGGGGATTACAGAAGTGGATCCTGCTCGAGTGGAAGTTTTATTCGAACGATTTATTTCCAAGGAACGTAACGAGCCACCGGATATCGATGTGGATTTTGAAAATGCACGGCGGGAAGAAGTTATTCAATACATCTATAACAAGTATGGCCGTGGTCGTGCCGCTATCGCTGCAACTGTTATTACTTATCGCTCCCGCAGTGCTATTCGTGATGTGGGCAGGGCCTTGGGTCTCAGCGAAAAACTGTTAGACCATTTAACGAAATCGATTTACTGGTGGGGGACTTCGTTGAAAGAGCAACTAAGTGATTCGGATATCGACTATAGTGATAGGAAAATCCAACAACTAGTTTTTCTCGCTGAATCGTTAATTGGCTTTCCGCGTCATCTCTCACAACACGTAGGTGGTTTTGTCATCAGTCAAGGTTTGCTTTCCCATCTGGTTCCCATCGAGAACGCCACCATGGAAGATCGCACTGTTATTCAATGGGGGAAAGATGATCTGGCATCTCTTGGCTTATTAAAGATCGATGTCCTGGCCCTGGGTATATTAACTGCTGTACGGAAATGTCTGGACATGATTAGCGACTACAGTCGTGAGTCATTAGTTATTCAAAATATTCCACCGGAAGACCCCAAGGTTTACGACATGATAGGCAAGGCTGACACGGTGGGCGTTTTTCAGATCGAGTCCCGTGCACAGATGAGCATGTTACCGCGTTTGCGACCATGCAGTTATTACGACCTGGTAATTCAGATTGCAATAGTGAGGCCTGGTCCTATTCAAGGTGACATGGTGCATCCCTATCTGAATCGACGTAATGGTAAAGAGCCGGTGTCTTATCCCAGTAAGGCGGTTAGAGATGTATTAGATCGAACCTTGGGGGTACCCATTTTTCAGGAGCAGGTTATGCAACTGGCCATGGTAGCTGCGGGTTTTTCTGGTGGGGAAGCTGACCAACTCCGCAGAGCTATGGCAGCCTGGAAATGTAAAGGAGGCCTAGAACCTTATCGCGACAAACTGGTCAGAGGCATGCTGGAAAGAGGTTATGAAGAAGACTTTGCTGAGAAATTGTTTAAGCAAATAAAAGGCTTCGGTGATTATGGTTTTCCTGAATCCCACTCCGCCAGCTTTGCTTTGATTGCTTATGTGTCTTCCTGGCTTAAGTGCTATCACCCTGCTGCTTTCTGTTGTTCTCTACTTAATAGCCAACCCATGGGATTTTATCCTCCGGCACAACTTATCAATGACGCACTCCATCATGATGTGCCTATCTTGCCGGTTGATATCAACCAGAGTTTTTACGATTGCACACTCGAGTTCGATAATGATTTTAAAAGATTGAATTCCCCCTGTGACCAGACCATGGATCCGGCGCTGCGCATTGGATTCAGATTAGTTAAAGGACTGTCTGACATCGGTGTGCAAGCCATTACTGAAGCGCGGCAGGCTGGAAAGTTTACGACTATTCAGGAATTAGTTTTTCGCAGTGGCATTAATAAGAAAGATCTGGAGTCTTTAGCCGCTGCTAATGCTTTAAAGGATTTAAGTGGTGACCGCCATCGTGCTTTTTGGCATGCATCCGGTGTAGATAAAGCTGCAGGAGATGGCGACGATTACTCTTATAGCTTCTTCGCTGACCAGGATTTTGCTGACGCCGACTTCGGTGTCGATGTGTTATTGCCAGTGGCTAATGAAGGTCAGAACATTATCGGTGATTATGACTCCACCGGTTTTACTCTGCGCCGACATCCTCTTGCCCTATTCCGTGAACATTTAGACCTGTATCAGGTTTCTCCAGCTAGTGAGCTATCCAATATCGATAACGAAGCGCAGGCTAAAGTAACTGGCCTGGTTACCTGTCGACAGCGACCCATGACAGCAGCAGGTGTCACATTTCTAACTTTGGAAGATGAGAGCGGATTTATTAACGTTGTGGTTTGGCCAAAACTCGGAGAATGCTTTCGACCTATTGTACGCCAGGCAATGTTAATCGGAGTGGTCGGTCATATACAGAAAAGCGGAGGAGTGATTCACTTGATTGCCCGAGAGCTAGTGGATCTTAGTCATTGGCTAGGGTCGATGGAATTGCCATCAAGAAATTTTACCTAATACCTACAAGAATTGTTGGCGTAGAAACATGATTCCGCTGGCAATTTACGCGAAATAGCCATGTAAAAACCAGTTATTTTCATCACCACGTTCACGGTAAATCCAGAGACGACTACCGTTTTTTTCTAGCGCTATATAATAATCTCGACGCACATCCTTGCCAGACCACCAATAGGATTCTATACGCTCAGGACCGCTAATAATAGTAATAGGTTTGCGGTGATAGAGTTCACTGTTTTTAAGAACCAGTTGTTCCGGTTCTTGCAATAATAGAAAAGGACGGAGAGTTAGGGGAACTGATGCATGATAGCCCTTTGCTCTGTTTTCCATTTCGTCATAAACCAATTGCTGAGTAGCATATTCTGGACAATGCTCGGCAACAGTGCTGATACTGTTAACGAAGTGCCCTCCTAGTCTGGCTTTTAACTGTTCCGTGAATTGATTCAGATTGTTGTTATTGTATTGACGCCCTGCGGGTTTATATTCCGCTAATAAAGATTCGCTATAACTCGTAAAAGCATCGAATTTTTTAACTTCCATTTTTACTGCAATCACCGGCGCTGGAATCATGAGATTGCTGAAGTGAGTTTCTAACAACATTAATAAGTGTTTACTGCAGCGGCTAGACTGTCGCAAGCTCATATTAATGTCGGTGCAATTTAGCTTTTCATGTTTCAGAGAAAATACTAAATGGCTAGTACTTAAATCTCGCCGTCGCAAGAACTCGTGGAGCTGATCCAGCATTTCTTCGGCTACGGACAACAGTCTATCCAGGCTTTCTACTTCATAAGGTAAGTCGTAACTAGTGGAAAAAACAGGCGGAGGAACATAATTATGGGTTAGCTCGGAAGATTCACCTAAGGATTTCTTAAGCAAGTTCATAAACTCACTACCGAATCTTTTATATAAACCATCAGTAGGAAGGCGCCATATGTCTCTTAAATGACGTACACCCATATTATATAGGCGTCGATTTTGCTCTTTATTTAAATGTAAAACTTCAGTACTTAGTTGTCCCAATGCAGAACGAAGATTTTCTTTTCGATAGATCAAACTATTATGTCCTGATCGTGCTAACAATAGACTGCCAGTAACGGTGGGGCAGGCGGCGTAAAGAAAATAATCCGCTAATGACAATTGCTTAAGTGCTTCACTAAGTGGCTCATTAACTTTGTCATGAATCGCATCGATGTCACCGAAGTATTTCAGTCCGCTGCGAATTTCGCAGATCAATGCCTGGGGATGAAAACTCACGGTGGAGCTAACACTCTCTAACACTGCAGCTAGCTCATTGAGATATTTCTGTTGTTGCGATTCGCTGAGTTCAATTAACTGTGGGAAGTAAACGGCATACCAGAGACTGTCCGGCTTCTTTATCTGTCCTTGTTCAGTTCCTTTTTTTCCAGAGGGGGTAGTTTGTTCTGGCAGAGGCAGTTTAATGACCTCGGCCTTGGCGCCGAACGGGGGCGGAAGAGAGAGTTGTGCTGTGCTTTCTGGGTCTTCCAAGCTTGGCCCTCAGATTATATGCGGGCGTGATGTTGATAGAGCTGAAGTCGAATAGTGAGGGGTTGGAAATTCCCTCGCGCCTTAATGACTGTGACCTCAGCCTCTTTAAAACTACCTATATTTGATGTGGGACCCTTTATTTGCAATCGCATACGAGATGGTGAGTACTTACTATCTCGATGCTTAAAGAGAATGCCTAGGGTATTTCCGCTTTCCGCCGCCAGCTGCAGGCGTCGCAGTACTTTGCCGGGGAGCCAGGTCTGCCAGGCCAGCACTAGGCCGCAATTCTTGGTTTGTAGGGCCTTTTCCATGCTCCACAGGGCATCCTTGCAAGAGGTATCAAGATTCACTACCAATATCTGACCGGTATCGATACCTGCCTGCACTAATGCCGGGGCATAGAGCAGATGGGGCGGGGAGATCCATAGAATCCATTGGCCTTGCTTGATTACTGAACGCATTAAGGGAATCAGTAATTGCAGCTCTCCCATACCCCATTGGGGGTTGATGATTTCAAGCAAACCATTTTGTGGCCAACCTCTTCCCGGCAGGATGTCATCTAATTGTGGGTAACCGGTGGTGCGACCATGCATGCCCTGGCCGGCTATGTCACAGCCGAGCCAGAGATCAGCATTGCGACGGAGTAATTCTTCGATGCTAGGTGCGTCTGAAAGACTATCTTGCTCAGTACCATCGATATGGCTGTATGCGCTACCAAGCAAGGACTCTGGGTCCTTCGTTGAACTTTCCGAATAAGTTTTCATGGTTAGTTATTGGTTTATTTAATGATCGAGGAGATCAAATACTGTATTTTTATACAGTATTATAGAGAGCTGATTTGGGAAATCAAGAATAAATCTCTGCGTCATCTAGGGGAGGTCACTAGAATAATGCGGCCTTAAGCCAAGGTTACATTAAGTATACATTAACAAAATTCACTAGCCTGTTGTTTTTTTAAGGAAAATTAGGCCTAAAGCTTTAAAAAAGCGGGCCGCTAAGGCATTAGTAATTAGAAACTGCGACGGAGAAGGACATGAGTAAGAAGCCAGACATGGTCATGGTCGTAATCACCCTGTTTGTGGTGAGTGTATTTGCCAGCAGCGTCGCTCAAAGCGCCTTAATGTAAGCAAGCGAAGAATTACGGGACTTTTTTGGCTTGGTTCCCAGATAACAATAAAGGAAAGCTTCACCATGGATAGGTAGTGAAGTAGTTAAGTATTCCGCCCTATGCAGTATCGGGGCGGTATATTTTTCTCGCGGTGATCACCGCATCCAATCTCACATCCCAACTCGCGGTCGGAAATGAATCTGTCAGTTGGCATTCGTGCGCCAGACCAACTAGCAACGGGCGGCTGTGACGATTAAAAATTTTGAAGCTGAATGTGCGGTCGTAGAATCCTTTGCCCATACCCAGGCGAAAGCAGTTTTCATCGAAACCAACCAAAGGCACAAATACCACATCAAAATTAGTAGGTGATATTTCTTCATCGGGAAGCGTCGGCTCGCCTATTCCCCAATTGTTTTCAGTTAACTCGGTGTCATGATCATAGGGTGCGAACGACATCTGGCCAGAGCTGTCCTTCGATAAAGTTGGTAAATAACAGCTCTTTCCTTCCGCCAGTGCTTTGTCTAATAACGGCTTAGGATCTATCTCTCCATCCATACCCTGATAGAACGCGATATGAGAAGCATTCATAAAGAAGTCTTGCTCCGCCACTAGATCATGCAGATTCTGGGCAGCCGCAGATTGTTCATCGGGATTAAGATCTAGGCGGGCTTGCCGAAGCGAGTCCCGTAATGCTTGACGTTCTTCTTTGTTCATAGAGTGAGTTAAAGCGGAGGTCAGGCGAATCGAATCAAGTCCCCCGGAACACCGCTATCAAACTTGCCCTGAACCCAAAGGTTCAGGTGGTGGCTCCCGCGATGCATAAGGCTTTCCGACTTGCGGACATGCACACCAACATCTGACGAGTTGCCTCCGGTTACTACGATATCGGCTCAAGAACACTTTTGATTGGCAAATGTCCTAGGGAACTCTGCGATTAGTATATATCGCGTTCTAGGAGTATGAAAGGTGAACTAAATCAATAGCTTTACTTATAACAACGGGGACAGTGACACATTGCTGTGTCACAAAAACGTAAATGTAAGAGAAATTGGAAGTGACTATATTTCTAACTGGCGAGAGGTAGCTAACGCCTGATCGATTTTATCTGCCAATCCTTTAACCTGTTGCGAAGTGACATGACGGGTTTCGTTGATTAAGCGATTCTTTCTCAACATGTCATGAGTGATATTTAATGCTGCCATAACTGCAATTTTTTCTGCACCGTGAATGTTGCCTCGCCCTTTAATCTTGCGCATATTTTCATCCAGATATCGTGCTGACTTCAATAAGGCCTCTTGATCAGAAGGTGGACAATTAACCTGATACTCTTTGTCCAGAATTTTTACTTGTACGGTTGAAGATTGATCACTCATTGCTGGGTCCGGAATAATTTTAAGAGTTATCCATGGCTTTAAGTCGAACCAGAATCGATTTCAACTTGGATTTAGCTTCTTGATTGCGCTCTAAAAGATGTTTGCGTTCAGATTGCCAATTACTTTGATTAGCTTTAAGCGCTTGATTTTCACGTTTCATTTCCGAGAAAAGTTCGATTAAATCATCGACTTTCATATTCAAGGAATCGAAATTTCCTTCGCTAATTTCTGCCATTTTTAGTGTTGTATTTCTTCTGTCTAAAATTCAATAGCCGCAAAGGACTATTGGAATAAGTTTAGGATTTACATTAAAAGTGTCGTAACTATAGAGCCGCGTTTAAAATCGGTCAATAATGGATAGAGAAAAAATGGGGCTTGGTTCCCTAATCAGTCCCCTATATCCTTATGCGCTTAGGTTTTAGTCTCATAAAAGCAAAGACTTACAACACACTTGGCAATAATTACGACGAACAAAGATTTTTCAGATAAGAAGGGCAGTATGAGTATCAGAAATCGTGAATTCAGTAAGCGGAGAAAAGAATTAATAGCGCAAATGGAAGCAAACAGTATTGCTCTATTGGCTTCTGCACCACCTCGCTTGCGCAACAATGATGCTGAGTATCAATATCGACAGAATAGTGATTTTTATTACTTAACTGGCTTTACTGAGCCCCTTTCACTACTCGCGTTAATCCCTGGAAGAAAGCAGGGGGAAGTTGTTCTCTTTTGCCAGGAAAAAAATAAAGAAAAAGAGTTATGGCATGGCTACTTACTTGGACCGGATGCAGCTATAGAAGAACTAGGTGTTGATGACGCTTATCCGATTGATGATGTCGATGACATTATTCCTGGACTTATAGAGGGTCGCGATCGTGTTTATTATTCGATGGGTAAGGACGACAACTTCGATAATCGGGTCATGGACTGGGTCAAGGTTATTCGTAATCAGGCAAAGATCGAAACCCATCCACCCAGTGAGTTTCAAGTACTCGATCATCTACTCCATGAATTAAGGCTGCATAAGAGTCCTGCTGAAATTAAGCTAATGGAAAAGGCGGCAAAGATATCTGCCGAAGGGCATAAAGCCGCCATGGCTTTTTGTAAACCTGGAATTTATGAATACGAATTAGAGGCTGAACTTCTCTATGCCTTTACCCGAAACGGTAGCCGTTCACCAGCTTATGTGTCCATCGTTGGAGCGGGAGATAATGCCTGCATTCTTCATTACGATTCAAACGATGCGAAAGTAAAAAAGGGAGACCTGGTACTTATAGATGCAGGTTGTGAGTATGAATATTATGCTTCGGATATTACTCGAACCTTTCCTGCGAGCGGGAAATTCACATCGGAACAGAAAGTCATTTATGAAATTGTGTTGAAAGCTCAAGAGGCTGCGATTGAAGCTGTGAAACCTGGTGCTCCCTGGGATGCACCGCACAATGCTTCGGTGAAGGTCATAACCCAGGGCCTGGTTAAACTGGGCTTAATGAAAGGCATGCCGGCGCAGCTCATTAAGAATGAATGCTACAAAGACTTCTATATGCACAGGGTAGGTCATTGGATTGGCATGGATGTCCATGATGTAGGAGATTACAAGATTGATGACCATTGGCGTCTTCTGGAGCCAGGAATGGTCACTACTATAGAACCGGGGATCTATATTTCGCCTTCAAACACTAAAGTCCCCAAAAAATGGCGTGGCATTGGTGTGCGAATTGAAGATGATGTGCTGGTCACCAAATCAGGCCATAAGATCCTCAGCGCTGGGATTCCGAAAACGGTACAAGAAATCGAATCCTATATGTCAGCCGTCCGCTAGCTAACTTTTATGATTATCAGCTCTCCCGAGAATAATTACGATATCGTCGTCGTTGGCGGTGGGATGGTAGGCGCCAGTTTTGCCCATATTTTAAGCAAGTCTCTGATATCAAGCTGCCCCAATATACTCGTTGCAGAAGCGACAGTGCCCAAAACAGATATCTCCAACCAATCCAGCTTCGATGCAAGATCTACTGTGCTTTCTTTCGGCTCACGACAAATATATGAATCGATAGGGCTGTGGGAAGAAATCGAGGAACAAGTTTGTCCTATTTTTGAGATCCAAGTTTCCGATCGTGGTCGTTTCGGGTCGACTTGCCTCACAAGAGAAGAGCATGGAGTAGAGGCTCTGGGTTATGTTGTTGAAAACACTGATCTTGGGATCGTGCTCAATACTCAACTTAGCCAATCAGAATCTATTGCCCATCTAGCTCCAGCAATAATCGAAAAAATTTCTCCAAAAGAAGAAGGGATGACGCTTGAAATTGTTGCTGGAGAAAATCGATTTGAAGTATTGGCAGGATTGGTTGTGCTAGCTGATGGAGGACATTCTCCGATCTGCGAGCAACTGGGCATTGAGCAATTAAAAGAAAGTTATAACCAACACGCAATTATTACTAATGCTACCTTTGAACTTCCTCATCAATTTTGTGCATTTGAAAGATTTACCGACACCGGACCATTGGCCGTTCTACCATTGCGCGAATTTAATGGAGAGAATCGTTGTTCATTAGTTTGGACTGTAAGCGCAGAAGAAAGTGCTGAATATATGAAATTTGACGATGATGAGTTTATTGCCAAGTTGCAGAATAGTTTTGGTAATCGTCTCGGTAAAGTTATACAAGTTGGAGAAAAGTTTTGTTATCCGTTGAGTCTATCTTTGGCTAAGGAGCAGATAAGACCATCGTTGGTCCTATTGGGCAATGTTGCCCACACCTTACACCCCGTTGCCGGGCAAGGGCTTAATCTAGCACTCAGAGATATCGACGCATTGGTTTCAACATTGAGTAGTGCGGTCACTCAAGAAGAACCGCTTGGAGACATGGCTACTTTACAAAGCTACATTGAGGAGCAGGATTTTGATCAACAAAAATTTATTCGTTTTACTGATAGCTTGACCAAACTTTTTTCCAGCAACAACCAATCAAATGTAATTACACGTCAACTAGGATTACTGTCACTGGAGTTAATGCCAGCAGCAAGAAAAACCTTTGCCGAGCAGGCAATGGGGCTGGTGGCCAGATAGCTAAATAGCTACTGAAGTAATTCTCGAATACCTTCTATTCGGTTTCGATTTGCG
>Ga0310344_10004254_pt1 | contig 10643 bp, 5 predicted proteins | sample HC15DNA20200_MG_FD_203801 | JGI IMG/M metagenome (GOLD analysis project Ga0310344, IMG submission 203801) | Marine microbial communities from station ALOHA, North Pacific Subtropical Gyre - HC15-DNA-20-200_MG | ecosystem: Environmental > Aquatic > Marine > Oceanic | place: Pacific Ocean: North... | reverse complement strand
ACATGTTCTTCTTCTACCCAGCGACAGATCGTCACGGGAACTTTCTTGACATGTTCTTCTTCTACCCAGCGACAGATCGTCACGGGAACTTTCTTGACATGTTCCTCTTCTACCCAGCGACAGATCGTCACGGGAACTTTCTTGATTCGCTCTTCCTTAACAATGCGACACCGCTTTTCCTTCACGATCTTCGTCTTCTTGACCGGTATCAGTTTGCACACGGTATAGGGGACTTTCTCTCGCTCCACTTTTCGTTCGTAACGAACGCATTCAATTTGTCTTTCGACAATTTTGGGCTTCCATACTTTTCGACATATGGTCTTTCCGGGTATTACCTCTTCAACCTTTTTACATTCTCCTGGTATATAGACACACTTACAGGTACACGGATCGAAAACCCACTTTCCAGGTTCACGACACCACTTGGTGACCACTTTGTCCGGACACTGAATCTTTTCTGTTATCCACTCTCCGCATTCTTCTTTCACTGTCTTAGTGTATTTAACAGGTATACACTTAACCTTGCATACTTCTTTGTACCGTGTTTCTTCGACCCGTTCACACTCGGTATACTCCACCTGTTTCTCTACAATCTCCTCGACTGGCCTGCAAACCGTCTCTTTCACTTCCTTGTAGATTGTCTCTTTAACTGGTTTACGTACCGTGTAACGACATTCCTTATAAATCGTCTCTTTAACTGGCTTGCGTACCGTGTAACGACATTCCTTGTAGGTCGTCTCTTTAACTTGTTTGCGTACCGTGTAACGACATTCCTTATAAATCGTCTCTTTAACTGGCTTGCGTACCGTGTAACGACATTCCTTGTAGGTCGTCTCTTTGACCGGCTTGCACACCGTATAACGTACTTCTTTGTAAGTCGTCTCGCGCACCGGTTTTGATACGGTATAGCGACATTCCTTCATCACCGTCTCATATACAGGTTTTTCAACTGTGTATTTACATTCCTTGTAGCGCGTTTCGGTAATGTTCTTGTAACGAATCTCTTTCTGTTCTTCACAGACCGGTTCACATATCGTCTTCACACACTTTTGAACCTGCTTCTCATAAATCTTCTTCTTTTTCCAGCGAAAACCATGGCACTCATGCTCGTGCTGAATCTGACATTTGGGAATGTGGCAATCGTGTCCAGCCACCGCACTCCGAATGGCAGTTACAGATCCCAGCATCAGGATGGCAATTACCAGCCATCTACATCGCTTCATCATTGTTCTTCTCCCGCCCCATTTCCATTTCTGGCCCGGTTTTATGGGATATACCCGTTAGAGAATGGGATCGTCTGAAAACATTTATTAACTCCAGACTATTTTCCCAACCTGTCATCTCACCCAACTCACCCATATGCACCCACATAACCAACACAACCGGTACTACCTAACCTTATGCGCGCAATAATGAGAGCTATAGATGATTTAAGAAGCTTGGGAAATATAGCCCCTGTTTGAGAAAATGCAACAGGGTTGAGGAGAAATAAACGTGGCACCTTTAACTGATGCAGCATTTACCGCAGAAACCAGCAATGAATACCACTTGATTGCGACTAGAAAGTCGCTTATTGGCATAGATCCAAGGCGGTTATAAATTCTGATTAGAGACCAAAACCAGAATTTTCTTCACGCACACAACGTTTCATGGGAACTTTACGTGTGTTACCTAAGAATAGACCCTTAGACTTCAATCTCTCGCACAGACAGGCCTTGGTTAACAATGAAGTCATGATAACGATGCCGTATCGGTTCCACTACTTCCTTTAAAAAATCAGAAACCTGTTCCGATGCACGACCGGTAAATTGCCTAGAATCCAAAAGCGTCTCAAAATCAACGCCGGCAAATTCTGGATCGTTACTCAGACGATCAATTAAGTCATTTTCCTGAGCGCCGCCCTCTTTTAATCTTTGTGCAGCGGCGTGACTGTGTTTCCTTATACATTCGTGCAAAGATTGTCGGTCTCCGCCAGCAGCAACTCCAGCCATAAGAATGTTTTCCGTGGCCAGAAATGGTAATTCGCGATTCAGATTTTTTTCTATCACCTTTGGATAGACCACCATTCCCCGGGCAAGATTGCCGCAAATCCCAAGAATTGCATCGGCTCCTAAAAACGCCTGGGGTATCGTAATCCTCCGGTTCGCGCTGTCATCTAAAGTACGCTCCATCCATTGGGTCGCAATCGTCTGCTCTGAATTGCCAGTAAGATTCAACAGGAAGCGAGAAAGCGCGCAAACACGTTCGGCACGCATCGGATTGCGTTTGTAAGCCATTGCTGAAGAACCCACTTGATTAGCCCCAAATGGTTCTTCAATCTCGTGCCAGTGTTGCAGGAGACGAAGATCGGTCGCAAACTTATGGGCTGTTTGACCTATCCCGGACAATGCTGAAAGGATATGGACATCGACTTTTCTTGAATAGGTTTGCCCCGTAACTGGATAGGTCTTTTCAAATCCCATTTTATTCGCGACAAGCCGGTCTAATTCGACAACCTTAGCATGATCTCCGTCAAATAATTTTAAAAAGCTAGCTTGAGTTCCTGTTGTACCTTTCACTCCTCGAAAACAAAGCTTAGAAAGTCGATACTCCAAATCTTCAAGATCCTGAATCAGATCATAACACCAGAGTGTCGCACGTTTTCCAACAGTAGTAGGTTGTGCAGGTTGTAAATGTGTGAAACCTAAACAGGAAAGGGCTTGGTACTTTTCGGAAAACTGAGCTAGAAGCTCTATACACGAAACAAGTAAATCAATGATTTGAGTGAGCCCATCACGCAACAAAATAAGATCCGTGTTATCCGTAACGAAACAACTGGTAGCACCCAGGTGGATAATGCCTCTTGCCTCTGGACACTGATCTCCGTATGCGTGGACATGGGCCATCACATCATGACGCAACTGGCGTTCGTATTCATCAGCCTTATCAAAATCAATGCTGTCGACACCAACACGCATCGCTTCAATCTGCTTTTCCGATACATTCAGCCCAAGCTCACACTGTGATTGAGCGAGAGCTACCCAAAGTCGACGCCATGTAGAAAACTTTCGTTGGTCTGACCACAATTGCACCATCGACTCACTGGCGTACCGCGTCGACAACGGATTTTCGTAACTACATCTATTCACTTCAGTGGTGTTCCTTTTAAATAACGGGACTGTAATGGATCTGTGTCATCGATTCTCATACTTCTTTTTCACGGCAAAAACTTACGGACTCATACCTAACCAAATGTGGCATCCGCAGGTTTTACTAAATTTTTCATGTAGTCCATGGTTCAAGAAACTGCACGGCTAAAAGTCATCACAACACCTGAAAGAGCTGTATTTTTGTGGTTCTAATGCCCGGATTTTAACATACAACCGCTTCTGTGTTTCCGTATGGATTTGAAACGCCGCACCACCTTCCTGTCAGGAACCCGAACCGGATGTTTCCTCATGCTGTTCAGGAATCTTTTCCAGTAGCTCACGCAATACATCATCGGTTTGAATTCCTTCAGCTTGCGCCTCAAAATTCAATAGCATGCGGTGACGCAAAGCAGGAAGAAAAACCGTCCTAATATCATGGAAACCAACATTATAACGTCCTTCCAGGAGTGCATGTACCTTGCCGGCCAAAATCAGTGATTGTGCCCCTCTAGGACTGGATCCCCATCGCACATACTGATTCGTGATTTTGGGAGAATATTCACTTTTTGGATGACTCGACATAACCAAGCGTATTGCATAATCCTGAACGTGAGAGGAAACAATGACAGATCGGATCAACTGCTGCCAACCCAGAATCTCTTTCGAATCCATCACTGTTTCAACCTCTGGAAGTCCCCCAAGCGTTGTACGATTCAGAATTTCACCCAATTCATCTCTCGATGGATAGCCTGCCAACAACTTGAAAAAGAAACGATCCAGTTGCGCTTCTGGAAGCGGATAGGTTCCTTCTTGATCAATAGGATTCTGAGTTGCCAGAACCAAAAACGGAGAAACCAGTTCGTGGCGAATACCTCCAACCGTCACCGTCTGCTCTTGCATTGCCTCCAGCAGTGCAGATTGTGTTTTTGGCGTCGTTCGATTGATTTCATCAGCAAGTACAATTTGCGAAAATATCGGACCGCGTTGAAACTCAAAAGAACGCCTTCCATCCGAATCTTCCGTAATCATGTTGGTTCCAATGACATCTGCCGGCATTAAATCCGGTGTAAACTGAATTCTCGAAAATTTAAGATCCAGCACTTGACTCAAAACCCGAACCAACAGCGTCTTGCCCAAACCCGGAACTCCTTCAAGCAACGTGTGTCCTCCCACAAACAGACAGGTAAGCACCCCATTGATAATTTCATCATGGCCCACAATGACCTTAGTAATTTCATCTTTAACCGCTTGATATCTTATCCGAAATTCCTGCGCATTTTTTTCAATACTGTTTTCAGGATCGAACATCGTACTTTCCTTTACTAATACACCACGCGGCCTCACGACCTACGTGAATATTCTTTCTGATCTATATTTGAGCAATACGTCCGAAAACATTTGACGGAACGAACATACACTTCATTTGAAATCCCAATTGTTATTCCGAACCGCGATCATCCCATACTCTGTTTTTGGCTTTTAATAATCGTTCCGTATACGCTTCTTGCTTTCTTTTTTCTTCCATTACGGCCTCTGACGGCCTTTCTTCTTTTTCAGACTCTCGGTCTATCATCGTGTTAACCTGACTGGATTCCCCCTGTTTGCTATCGTCCTCTGATCGAGTGCCCAAGGTGTCCGTTCGTCGATCTGAAAGATCTTGAATCACTTGTTTCTTTCGTTTTTTCAATCGTTCCATATACAGGGAGTCACTCATATCCGTCCGTGAATATTGCAAATATTCAACACCTCTGCTGACCCACATCTCTATCCATGAAAACCGAAATACAATTCGACGTACCAGCACATCTACAAAAAACAATATTCCAGCCACCGCAACCAGCCACGGCCATATATCTATGGATGCCGAAGCAGGTGATAAATCATGACGGAAAACAGCTGTCGACAACCACTCATCAGGACCATTACCTTGAATCACATGACCACGGGTACCCCCGTTGGGTACCACCGCAGCCAACTGCCTAAGTAAGGGTACATTCGCTTGTAATTCGCGGAATTCCGAGGCATAAGAGACACCGACACCTGTGCGTAGTACTCCCTGATTGCCATCTGGTCCATCATAGGAAAGACTCGAAAAATAAGAGCCCGTCTGATCCGCTTCAAAGACTGCTTCATAACGTCCCGGCGCCGTCTGTTTTAAATCAATGGAACGCGTCACCATACCAGGTGAAACAACCGTACCACGAAAATTCAAAAAATTCTGAAACCCTTGGTCCTGATCCAAAGCGTCAACGATTAGATGCACTTTCCCATTCTGTTGACGAGAGTTGATCGTGAAGTTGCCGTGATCCAGCGACCGCATGGACCATCGAACCATCTGACTGAAAAACTTTTTATAACTTTCCCATTCTTTCCAATTCGTCGCCCACCGTTGCCCAATGTCGGTTGTGAAAGCAACGGTCTTACCCAGGCCATACCGCCAATGAGCCAGAATCGGAGTTTGCTGACCATCGGGTAACGATGCCACCAGAGGTACCTGTACAAGCGGATTCTCTTTCGGAGTAGTCATCACATGTCCCAGCACCTTCGGAATTTCTGGAGAAACGCCTACCAAAGGTTCGGACTCGAATAAAAACAAGGGTTGAATGCCAGCTGTTCTCTCATAAATCAATGGCCGTGAAATTCGGCGCACCTCTTTCTGATATATTTTGGGCAAATTACGCGGATTTTTGACGTGATAGAATTTTCCACCCGTCTCAGCAGCAAGCTTACGCATCACATCAAGATCCAAAACGCCATGTGAAGACACCGCAACACTGGAAATCGAAATCCGTCTACCCGGTTGTGTATTCTTCATACTCTGCAGTAAGCCGGACGTTGGTGGAGTCGGATCACCATCACTGATCACGATGATGTGTTTTATCGCTGCATCTTCCTGCGCCCACAAGACGTCTCGTGCCTGCTGCAGCGAGGGTCCAAAATCAGGCATATCACCCGGGTTCATACGATTGATGGATGCTAACATCGTGCGTCGATGTTCACCCACCGACAACAACGCTGGCTCCCAGAGCCAGCTCTCCCTGCCATCCCAATGTAAGAGGCCGGCATAATCAGAACCACTCAACGATCGGAGGGCATTCTGTGCAATAACTTTTTGCCAATAGTTTCCTTGAGCCATTTCCGATGCATGCATTATCAGAACCAGCGCTCCCTTTGACAAAACTTTGCTGGCTTTTATATCCATATTGACAGGGAGTGCCGCCTCCACCGGAGTATCGCGCCAGCCTCCCGCACCAAAACTTTCCGGCCCTCCCAACATGATCAGCCCTGTACCCATATCACGCGTATTGGACTGTAACAGCTCCATTTGACGGTCGCTGAAAAGTTCACGAGGAACATTCGCAAGTACGATTGCATCATAAGGCTGGATCTCGCCCAGGTTAGTTGGTAGCTGCTCGGGTGAAATTTGATCTACCTCAATATTTTCCTGCTGTAACAAAGTAACCAAATCATCATGTGATCCGGCTGAATCCTGTGGTTCGACCACTAATATTTTCGCAGCACCCTGAACATACGTAAAATTATTCGCGAGATTGTTTTGAACGATGGAATCTGACCCCGGTTGATCAGGAACAAACCTTGCCTGAAAAGCATAAAACGCAGGCTCTTGGATCTTGATTTTAGTCGCCACGACATTGATTTCTGGTTCCGGCCGAAGAACCACGTGTTCTTGAGCAAGTACAGACTCCCGATTACCTGTACGCTGAAACAATGTCAGAACTCCAGAAACAGGCCTCATACTGCGTAACACAACACGCACATTGATCGTATCCCCCTGCTGTGCATCCGGTGGTGTTACTACCTTTTCAATCAAAACCTCCTGATCATGTCGATATTGCAAGGGGACAACATCGATTCCAATCCCCCTACTTGCAGCAAGCCTAGCCTGTTCCAAGGCATTGCCGATATTTTCATTCCCATCACTGATAATTACGATTCGCTTGGAAGCGTCTTCTGGGAAAAGACCCTGTGCCAACTTAATCGCTCCCGCCAGGTCCGTACGTTCTACCCGTAGTGGTGTTTCAATCCCTCGAAACGAAATGTCATAGTCAACAGGTGGAATCTCTACTCCCGCATTTTCAGCAAAGGCAACGGCAGTGAATCGATCTCCTTCATTTCGGCTTCGCTTCACCTCTTGTAAATATTGAATACTTTTGTCGCGCCATTGATCGGGAATACTCAATGAACGATCCAGAAGAAAACATACTGTCAATCGATCATGAGTCCGTACCAGTTGCGCTTGTGCTATTGCTGCGACCAGTAATCCGACAATAAGGAGACGAATTGCAGAGCTGGTTGCCTGATGTGACCGATCCGTTAGCCACGCTGCGATACCTATAAATCCCATAAGGAGGATGACCCAGGGATCTGAAAGAGCTTCTTTCAACAGTAAGACACCTAAAAACAGAGTCGAGACCACCGGCGTGAACAGAATACTCCAGAATAAAACACGCTCGGACATCGCACCGTTATGTCTTCGCCCCCAAACTATCAGGCATCCCATGATGAACACGAGTGCCAGACATGACCAGAACAGAACTCGACTGGAAATCCAGGGATCCCAGATTCGATCTACCAGCATCAAAACCATAATGGCGGCTATTACCATCAGAAAAACGAGCGTTCTCAAACAGACTTCCAGTGCCATTACAACAGGCTTTCCAGTAGCCTCTTGGAAAACCGTTATGCCAACAAACCCCAGAAAAAGAACTGGTAAAATCCATAACCATAGGGGTTCGAGAAAACTGAGGCTGAAGTCGGCCGAAAAAATGTCCAATCAGTTCTCCTCACACGCTAGATCGATGAACATATGAAAAACCGCATGTCACCTGATGGCACCTTCAAAAGATCAGCCGCTGCACACGATGATTGTAGGTATCCAACACAAAAACACAGTCCATTCGGTTTACAGCAAGTGACCACGGATTCCACACTTCTCCCAAATCACGCCCAGGGCGCCCCCAGCATCCCAATGACTGTCCAGTCGGAGTGAACTTTTGAATTCTGCTATTACGCCTTTCACAAACTAAAATATTTCCCTGTGAATCAAAATCAAGACCATGTGGATAACTCAATTGACCTGGTTGATCACCTGACTCGCCCCACACTCGTATTAGATTGCCATGGGTATCAAACACCTGAATACGATCGTTGCCTGCGTCTGCGACCCACAGTTGGTTCTTACGATCCATCAGGAGACATTGAGGACGAAGAAACTGACCTGGATTATGACCGTGTCCGCCCCACCGGGTCAGAAACTCACCTTCCGGGGAGTATTTCTGAATAAAATCGTGCTCGCCATATTGGCTGATATAAAAATTTCCCAGTGAGTCCTGAACGACATCTGTGACATATTCAAACTGACCTGGTTCGCTACCTAGATCCCCTCCTATTTTGCGTAACAATTCGCCATCCGGGCTGTAAATAAGCACACGATAATAATGCGTGTCAGCCACTAGTACATTGCCGTCGATCCCAATCGATATGCCTGTCGGTTTTCCCGTATCGGAAATCGGAGTGGTCCACTCCTTAATATAGTTTCCTTCCGAAGTAAAAACCTGTACACGCGCCTTTTTGTCAACAATGTAAACTTGGTTTTCATCATCGATTGCAATCGCCCGTGGCCTTTGAAATCGACCCTCTCCTACGCCATGTCTGCCCCACACTAGATCGGGAATAGTTATCTCCATATTTCCAGAATCACAGGCCGTAAACAACAGAACTGCCATCACAGATCCTGTAATACCTTGTCTTCCGATCCTACTCATAAACACACCAACCCGCTTTCACTACAATACGTGAAACCCGGATCTCGACGGGATTCCCAGCGTCCTAAATCTAGACAGAGCGATCGATCATTATGGACTCTAAACTGCACACCCACCTCACTAGATTTTCAGAACCAAATCGTATACGTATCCATCCACACTCTCATTGTGATATCTTAAGCAAACATATCGTCGATTATTAAGAACCAAGGTGACTGCGACTCTAAGATTCTCCCTCCCAAATAGATTCTGTCTCCTTTCTTGAATGGGTCACTCTAAACCAAGATAGTCCTTTTTCCACTGTCGACACCACTCTCTCCAGAGTCCCTGACCAATCGCCGAACGAATATTCCTCATTAACTGCTGATAAAATGCCAGATTGTGGATAGATAGCAAGATTGGCCCCAGCATTTCACCGGCTTGAAAAAGATGGCGTAAATAGGCCCGACTGAAAGTTCGGCATGTCATACAATTGCATTGACTGTCCAAAGGTCTATCATCATCGCGATGGCACCGATTCCTCAATCGCAAGTTACCGGAACTGGTAAAGGCCATGGCATTTCTTCCGTTTCGTGTTGGCATGACACAATCAAAAAGATCCATACCGCGATCGACTGCTTCCACGATATCTTGCGGGCGACCTACCCCCATCAAATACCGTGGCTTGTTCTGCGGCAACAGAGGCGTGGTAAATTCGACTATTTCATACATTTGTTCTGGAGTTTCACCCACGCTCAAACCCCCCAGTGCGTACCCGCTAAAATCCATATCCACTAACGCTTCCGCACAGTCTGACCTCAATTGCTTGTGCAACCCTCCTTGTACAATCGTAAACAAAGCCTGATCCGTTCTCCTCTTGGCCCGGGCACACCTCTGCGCCCAAATCACTGTACGCCGCACAGCATCTGCTTGCTCCACAGCCGGAAGGTCTGCCGCAGGACAGTGATCCAGACACATCATCACATCTGCGCCCAATTCCTCTTGAATAGTAATCGCTCTTTCAGGAGAAAGATCAAAAACACTGCCATCTATATGGGACCTAAAAACCACACTCCTGTCGGTGATTGTTCGCTCCGATTCAAGACTGAAAATCTGAAAGCCACCACTGTCGGTTAAAATCGGTCCGTTCCAACCCATAAAACGATGCAGCCCACCCAAGCTGGAAATGATCTCCGAGCCTGGTCTCAAAGCCAGATGATAAGTATTTGCGAGAATCATCTTGGCGCCGACTTGTTCAACTTGTTGCGGGCTTATTCCCTTGACGGTTGCCTGTGTTCCAACTGGCATAAAGGCAGGGGTTTCAACCGTACCATGTGGCGTTGAAAAACGAGCACATCTGGCACTGGATAGCGCATCAAGATGAAGAATCTCAAATTGAAAACTCACGTAACGTTCCTGACCTACCTGACAACCGCCAGACCTTGATTATGCTATACGGTACTGAGAGGGAACTCTGAACGCACCAGCCCCCTTTCATCCAATCACTTTACGTCCCGTATTTTGATATGGACGTCGCCTCAACCACAAGCCCTAAGATACCTCAAACATTTATTTTCGGCTTGTCAGAACCGCTTTTTCGGACAGCATCTTAGAAACCCCGTCTCCCGGCTGCGGGCCTTCAATTAACATCTGTGATTACAGCCTTGGTAGGCTAAAAGGAATCTTTTTGGGACGATTTGCGGGCCTTGAAGGAGTTCCATTTCCCTGATTGAGAGGGGGTAGGTACTGG
>Ga0310344_10004253_pt1 | contig 10644 bp, 7 predicted proteins | sample HC15DNA20200_MG_FD_203801 | JGI IMG/M metagenome (GOLD analysis project Ga0310344, IMG submission 203801) | Marine microbial communities from station ALOHA, North Pacific Subtropical Gyre - HC15-DNA-20-200_MG | ecosystem: Environmental > Aquatic > Marine > Oceanic | place: Pacific Ocean: North... | reverse complement strand
TGAAAAAGTGGCTTTATGTGTAAGTGGTACAGACGGCATACTTTATGCAGTCCGCTTAGCTCGCGCCTATACTGGTAAAACGAAGATCGTCAAGTTTGACGGTGGTTACCAAGGCTGGGCTGATCCAGTTGCAGTAAACAACTCCCCTGATTCTTACGACACCGGACAAACTAAATATGCTACCGATTCCGCAGGAATACCACCGGATGCGTATGGCAATACCATAATCCTACCGTACAACGACATAGAGACGACTGCGACTGCTCTTAAACATCAGCAGGATGAGATCGCCGCAGTGCTAGTTGAGACAATGATTCATAGCAGCAATCTGATAGCGAGGCCCGATTTTCTTGAAGGGCTCCGTAGAATCTGCGATGACCTAGGGATTGTCCTGATTTTCGATGAGATAGTTACAGGATTCAGACACGGCCTTGGAGGCGGACAGGCAATTTATGGAGTTACTCCAGATTTAGGAGTTTTCGGCAAAGCTATGGCGAGTGGATATGTAATCGCTGCGATCGCGGGCAAAAACAAGATCATGTCATTGGCTGCACCGGAAGGGACAGTGCGGATAGCAGGAACATTCGGCGGGAATGCGCTGGGCACTGCAGCCGCGCTCAGCACTCTAAATGTACTGGCTAAGCCAGGATTCTATGAATACCTATACAAGCTGGGAGACATCGTCCGAAATGGTATTAACGAGGCGATCAGAGAACGTGGACTAAAAGCTAGATGTGATGGCTTTGGTTCAGTTTGGTGCATGTACTTCAGTGAAGTGCAGCCTCAGAATCAACAAGACGTGGTCGAGTACCGCCAATCAGGAGGTGCGGCCATGGATCAAGCATACAGAGCGTACATGCAAAGAAAGGGTATATTCATACGCCAACAGCTAGTTAACCGAGCTTACATAAGTGCAGCGCACACCGAAGAAGACATGTATCGTGCTGTTGAGGCAACTACAGCCTTCCTAGATGCACACGGAAATCACTTGAAGTAACTTACTATCTGCAGCCAAATGGAAAGAACGCATAAGACTTATACATGCCTCTATGACTGAGATATCTGTTTTTTGGAGGAGTTATGGCTACTAATAAACTGCCTTTAGTAAGCCTTGTCGGAACTGGGGGCACAATAGCTGCTTGGGGGAAACCAAGGTTGGAGTTGGTGGAATACGGGGGCGCAGAGCAACTAGACTCATTCCAAAACTTAGACCGCATTCCAGAAATCCATGAGTATGTACAGGTAGAAGCAGAACAGTACGCTATGGTAGGGAGTGGAATAAGTCTGGAGCAGTGGCTAGGCCTAAGCAAGAGAATCAATCAGATATTCAACGAAAATGACCGAGTAAGCGGCGTCGTGGTAACACACGGAACTTCCGTTCTAGAGGAAACCGCTTACTGGCTTAACCTAACCATCAAGAGTGAAAAGGCGATAGTGGTCACTGGGACAATGCGGCCACCTTCAGCCTTGGGTACAGAGGCAGACAACAATCTATTCGGAGCATTGCTCCTTGCCGGTTCTACTGAGGCTCAAGGGAAGGGAGCCTTGGTTATGCTTAACGATGAGATTAACGCAGCACGTGAGGTTACAAAGCAAAATTCTTATCGAGTACAAACTTTCGGTACCCGCGAATTGGGTTTTCTAGGATATATGGACTCGGATCTCAAGCCTATATTCTACCGGCATCCAATAAGAAAACACACTTACCAAACAGAGTTTGACGTAAGCAAAATGGAATCGCTGCCTTGGGTCGACACGTACTACGCTGTTGCTGGCGGTAGCCCATTTACAGTAGACGCACTTGCTGAAGCCGGGGTAGATGGAATAGCAGTTGCAGGAACAGGAGGCGGGTACGCAACGGGCGCCATGAATGCTCTTGCAAATGCGGCTGAAAAGGGGGTTACAGTAGTTGCAACCACCCGTGCTGGAGCTGGACGAGTGATCCCAACATCTATGTTCCGAGAAAAGGGAATTATTGCCGGCGATAACCTAAGCGTCCAAAAGGCTCGTATTTTACTGATGCTGGCTCTGACAATTACTAAGGATCGTGACGAGATTCAAAGGATATTTGATACTTACTAAGTATCAGCTTTGGACAATCGTGGTCTACCGATACGTTACCAATAATAAAACGCAGAACATTACAGAATCATTCTAGGAGGTTAATCATGTTTGAACTAGGAACCGAGATGCATACTTTTACAGCGATAGGAAGATGCCCACGCACTGGTCGGCTGGGCGTAGCGGTAACTACCAGTGAGATGGGCACTGGTGGCCGTGCTCCGCACGTCAAGGCTAACGTAGGAGCCGTGGGAACACAGGCGTACACCGATCCGAGGCTGGGAATTCTCGCTTTGCAATTGCTTGAGATTGGATATCCAGCCGACAGAGTACTTTCCGAGCTTGAGGCAAGTGACCCTCACATAGAATGGCGTCAATTAGGGATTGTGGATCGATGGGGCCATACAGCCGTCAGGACTGGATCTAAAAACAGCGAATGGGCAGGCCATAAAACGGGAGACGGATGGATAACCATGGGAAATTATCTCGTAGGCGCCGAAGTTGTCGATTCAATGGCATCTGCTATGGAAACCTCTGTCGAGGAAGACATAGAAACCCGGCTTATGAGGGCAATTGACGCAGGCACAAATGCCGGCGGGCAACCTAACGGACAAAGAGCAGCAGCGATTATAGTACATGAAAATGAAGGTTTCTCAATTGTGAATCTGAGGGCCGACGATCACGACGAACCAATGAAAGAGTTATGGCGGCTCTTTAATAAGCTACACCCTCTAGTGCCTTACTACCGCGAGCGCCCAGATAATCCAGCCATAGGACGGGTTTCAGAATGGGCCGCCGAGCGTGGAATAACCTCTTGAATTAAAAATGAACCAAGAGCGCAAAATATAGGCGATGTACACACAGAAGGAGCATAGGATGTTCACATTAGGGCCAGAAATGCATACTTTTACGGCTATTGCGAGATGTCCGACGACAGGTCGACTAGGAATATCAATTTCGACAAGTGAAATGGCGGTTGCCGGCAGATGCGTATACATCAAAGCAAACATGGGTGCAGTAGCGACCCAGTCTCGGACTGATCCCAGGCTAGGGCAATTGGCAATTGAGTTACTTTCTTTAGGCTATCCGGCGAACCAAGTGCTTAAGAAATTAGAGACCAGCGATCCATATATAGAATATAGACAACTTGGGATAGTAGACCGTTACGGTAAAACAGCAGTCCGGACCGGCACCGATAACGGAGACTGGAAGGGCCATGAAGTTGGCAACCAGTGGATAGTTATGGGCAACGGATTAGTTGGCAAAGGCGTGGTTCAAGGCATGGCTGAAGGGATGGAGTCTTCCGAGGGCGAAGACCTAGAGGTCCGCTTGATGAAATCGCTCGATGCTGGCACTAGGGCTGGCGGACAACCAAACGGACAACGGTCGGCTGGCATCCTAGTATATGAGACTGAGGGATTTTCCATTATCAACTTGCGAGTAGACAAATCAGACAAACCCATGGAAGGGCTTTGGAATATATTCAACAAATTCTATCCCCTCCGTGACTACTATAAGGAACGCCCTGACAACCCAAGCATAGGCAATATGGATGACTGGGCTGCTGCCCACGGAGTAGAGATATAAACATTCGCTAATAATGGAAAACCAGATTATCTAGAGGGAAGAAAATTACAAGAATGACTAGCCAAGTCCAAACAGTGTTAGGCCCCATCAATTCCTCGGAACTTGGTGTCACAATGATGCATGAGCATCTACTCGCCGATGCTGCAGCTCTTTATCAAGCGCCAACCGCTCCAGAGGACAGGCGAATGGCAAACGAGCTAATCACAATCGAAACGGTTAACTGGCTTAGGTATCATTTTGCGAATCACCTAGACAACCTTAAGCAAGATGATCCCGAAATTGCCATTGATGAAGCGATGATGTTTAAGCTTGAGGGCGGCAACACTATAGTAGATTGCACCGTAACCGGAATGTCCCCAAATCCTGTTGGGCTAGCGAACATCTCTAGGGCAACAGGCCTAAACGTAATTGCCGCCACCGGGTTGTACGTACAACCATCTCACTCTTCCAATATACCGCAGATGTCAGAAGAGGACTTGGCGCAAAATATGATTAGTGATCTTACTGAAGGAATAGATGGCTCTGGTATTAAAGCCGGAATCATAGGAGAAATCGGCTGCTCTTGGCCGCTACATGCAGATGAGCGGAAAGCAGTCATTGCATCGAGCATCGCCAGTCAAAGCACTGGTGCAGCTATCTCAATCCACCCCGGACGTAACGAAGATGCCCCCAAAGAAATTATTAATATCCTTCTAGAAGCCGGCACACGTCCCGAGAAGATCATCATGGGACACTTAGACCGCACTATAACCGATCTCCATAAACTAAAAGAGTTAGCTGAAACTGGTTGTTACCTTGAGTATGACCTCTTTGGACAAGACATTTCTTTCTATCCGCTTGCGCCTCATATCGCCAGGATCAGTGATGCTCAACGCATAGAATTCATTGAATGGCTGATATATGAAGGTCATATCAATCAGATAGTTTTAGGCCAAGATGCGGGGGCAAAGGTTAACCTCACAAAATGGGGTGGCCACGGCTACGGTCACATACTACGAATTGTCACCCCTTGGATGCGACAAAGAGGAGTTACTGAACAGAATATTAAAGCCATGCTTGTAGATAATCCGAAAAGGGCGCTAAGCGTAGAAACTGAATAGCACTCTATACTGGCATGAAGGAGGAAACATATGACTAGCTCCAGTTACATTCAAACCGTCTTGGGCCCGATCAGCCCAGCAGAGGCTGGTGTCACAATGCCTCATGAACACCTACTGTCAGATGTGACTTGCCTTTACGTAGAGCCCACAACTGCAAGTGATCGGTTCATGTCGAGACAACCTATCACCATAGACAACCTCTGGTGGCTAAGATATCACTACAACAATCACCTAGATAATCTACGCCTAGATGACGAAAGGGTCGCTATAGAGGAAGCTTTACTTTACGGGCAGCTCGGCGGTCAAACTATTGTGGACGCTACAACAATAGGAGAATCGCCAGATCCTTTAGGTTTAGCCAGAATTTCTAGGGCCACGGGGCTCAATATAGTGGCAGCGACCGGGTATTATGTAGCCCCGTCTCATCCTCCAAATGTCAATGACATGACGGTGGAAGAAATTACCAGGAAACTGGTGTCAGACATTACAACCGGCATAGACGGAACAGGGATTCGTGCCGGGATAATGGGTGAGTTAGGTTGTTCATGGCCACTCGACCCGAATGAACGCAAGGTTCTTACCGCGGCAGCGATTGCCCAGCAGGAAACTAATGTCGCAATATCTATCCATCCAGGCCGTAACGAAGAAGCCCCTAAAGAAATTATTGATATCCTTCTAGAAGCTGGCGCAAGTCCAGAGAAGATCATCATGGGACACATTGAGCGTACTATCTTCGAAATGGACGACCTTGAAAGAATCGCCAGTTATGGTTGTTATATCGAATGGGACTTATTTGGACAAGAGCTCTCTTATTACTCGCTTGCCCCCCATATATCCCGCCCCACCGACGCACAAAGGCTAGATCAAATCGCCGCACTTACAAAAAAAGGTTATACGAACAAAATCTTAGTATCACACGACATCGGTGGGAAGACTCACTTGGTAAAATATGGCGGTCACGGGTACGGCCATATTTTGAGAGTGATAGTGCCATGGATGTATCAGCGCGGATTCACAGAAAAAACTGTGCGCGCGATTCTCATAGATAATCCAACCACAGTACTTGCAATATAAATGGAGGCTACCAATATACATGCCATCGCCTTCGATGTATTTGGCACCACTGTGGATTGGTGCGGAACGGTATCTAGGGAGAGCGAAACCTTAGCCAATGAAAAAGGAATAGTTGACGTTGACTGGGTACAGTTTGCGATCGATTGGAGGAAAGGATATCGCCCGGCTATGGATCGCGTCACATCTGGTGAACGACCTTGGACTACTCTTGACCTACTCAATCGGGAACTCCTAGACGAAGTCCTCGACAACTCTTCCATAGACGGTTTCAGCAATGCTGACAAGGACCGACTAAATAGGATATGGGAAGTATTAGATCCTTGGAATGACTCCCCCAAAGGCTTAGCACGCTTAAAGAACTCTTTTCTTGTTACAGCGCTGTCCAACGGAAGCCTATCAATGCTCAATAATCTCGCTAAACATGGCAACTTGCGATGGGACCGTGTGATTTCCGCAGAACTATTTGGGTGCTATAAACCAGACCCCAGGGTTTACAAAGGCGCTGCTGAGCTTTTAGGGCTTAAATCTCAGAATATGCTCATGGTAGCTTCTCATAAATACGATTTGCTGGCCGCTAAAAGAGAGGGGATGCAAACAGCTTTTGTAAAAAGACTCAACGAATTCGGTGGAAGAATTGAAGTGGATAAAAGCCATGAAACATTCATAGACATATACGTCGACGACTTCTTGGATTTAGCGACTAAGCTTGGAGTATAACCTAACCATTAACGTGATCGAAAATTCAAAACCATCTTCAACCTCGTGTAGTTCAACAACCTTTGGCAGAAACAACGTTGCCAATATTTCTTCAAGATATTAGGCTACCAAGGAGCCAAGTCCACTAGGAGGTCGAATGTCGTCTTCGATTGTTCGTGGTAAGTATCTTGTCGAAAAAGTTATTGACAGCGAGAAAAGCCAGATCATTCCGGACGGTGCGCTTTATCAAGAAGATGGTGAGATAGTCGCTGTCGGCAGCTACAGTAATATTAAAGCAGCATACAATCCCGATCGGGAGATCGGCTCCGATAACCATCTAATAATTCCAGGGTTGGTCAACGCTCATCATCACATAGGACTGACTCCATTCCAGCTAGGCATACCCGACCTAGCTCTAGAGCCTTGGATTACAGCACGGTACGGAATGAGAAACGCCGACCCATACCTCGACACTCTCTACTGCGCTATTCAGATGATCGAATCTGGCATTACAACCGTTATGCACAATCACGGTGCTGGCGGAACTACAAATGCAGCAGATCAGGTCAAATTAGGCAAGCAAGTTTTAAAGGGATACCAAGAATCTGGGATGCGCGCAGCTTTCTCTTTTATGTTTCGCGATCAAAACAATTTAGTCTATCAAGAGGATGATGACTTCATAGCTTCGCTTCCATCAGAATTAGGAGCCAGGGCAAAAGAACAAGTGACCCACAACCCCCCATCGTCAGCCGAGTATTTCGATGTTTTCACAGAACTTCACCAATCTTTCTCCAATGACAATCGGATCAACATTTTTCTAGCACCAGGAAACGTTCAATGGTGCTCGGACGAATTTTTCCAAGCTGCCAAAGAGTATGCAACCCGTTATAAAACCGGCATACATATCCATCTCCAAGAAAGCGTTTACCAGAAAATTTATGGGCTACGCACTTGGAACAAAACTCCACTTGCACACCTAGAAGATCTGGGAATCCTAGGCCCAGAACTCTCATGCGCGCACGGAGTATGGCTAAATGACTCCGACATAGAAATCCTTTCTAGAACCGGGACAATTATCTGCCATAATGCCAGCTCCAACCTTAGGTTGAAAAGTGGAGTTGCGCCTTTGAATAGACTAGTTGAGATGGGCGTAACCGTAGGCATTGGAATTGACGAAGCTGGGATTAACGACGACAACGACATGCTCCAAGAAATGAGACTGGTGCAAAAGATTCATCGCATGCCAGGAGTCATGACTCCAAGCCCAACGTCCCATCAAATTCTGCAAATGTCCACCGTCAATGGGGCACAAGCGACACTTTTCAACTCCCAAGTAGGGACGCTCGAACCTGGGAAAAGGGCGGATATTGTACTAGTTAATTTAACTGGGATTACAGAACCTTATCTCCATCCATCAAACAACATTATTGATTCGCTCATATACCGAGGCCGTGCATCAGACGTAGAGACCGTTATAGTCGACGGGGAAGTTGTAATGGAAAACAAGACGATGACCAAGGTAAACAAAAATGACGTTTGGGAGGCACTTAAGGAACATATGAGCACTACGTTGACTGAGAAAGAGAAAGCCAAGGCACAACTGGGACGAGACTTATTGCCTTATGTGAACAACTTCTATGCACAATGGGATATTCAGGCCGAACGTCCGTTTTATTCGTACAACGACATGAAATGATTGAAAAAACTAAAGGACCTGAGAAACTACTCGCTTAATCTAATCCTAAATCTTATGTGTTGATCCGCTACTACACCCTTCTTAGATCCAACTGTCTCCCCTCCACACTCGATTCGGATTTCATCTGCCACTTCTGAGTCACCCAGTCCAAAATGGGCAATCCTCCCCGGCTCCTGAGCTACGAAGTTGGTAGAGGCATGAAGCTCTCTCATTTGGGTGATATCACCAACTCGCAGGTACACTTTGCAACCCAAACCATCTCTGTGCAGTGGAGTCTCTGCCTCAACCGTAACCTTTATCCAATGATTGGGCAAAGATGTGTCGTTGCGAAAAAGGGTCGGCTGAGCAGGGCTCCTGATAGCTTTTTCATCCTCAATAGAGAACTCATGATTGTTAGTCAGGAACACGTCCAAATCACCGTCATTGTCGAAATCGAACAGGATCACTCCTCTACCTTGCCCTTTGTCTGATGCATTTGCCGGGGAGGCAACATCTGCAAACCTGATTTCTCCTTCCAATTCCATTAAGTTTTCAAATAATCGGGCTGGCTGATTATTCCACTTTATATCTGCCACGCTAATTTTTTCGGCATTCGCCCAGCCAGTGACCTGATAAATATCCAAGTCACCATCGTTATCCAAGTCTCCAAAGCTCGACCCCCAACCCCAATTTCCATCACGGACTCCAACAAGAGTTGCGTCATCAAAGGACGCATCGCCTCTGTTCCTGAAAAGTCGATTCCCAGATCCACCCCATGGACCCTCCTTAACTGCGCTTTCGTCATAAACGCTGGAAATGAACCAGTCCAAATCACCATCATTATCAAAATCGCCAATAGCTGATCCCATCCCGTTTTCGTCAGAACCAACTCCACTTTGACTAGTAACGTTATCGAATTTTCCGTCGCCACGATTCAGGTAAAGCTTAGATCTCCCAAAGTCAGAAACTACAGCCAAATCTAAATTAAAGTCACCATCGAAGTCAGCAAATCTTGGGGAGAACACAAAGTTTTCACGCGATACGTTAATAGAGTCCACTCTGAATTGATACGGTTCAAGGTAGCCATTGCCTTTATTTTTGTACATCCAGAGTGCCCAATAAGGATGTTCTGGGTCTGAGTCTATAAATCCGTCCTCAATAGCATCCATTATCGGGGCTTGAATCGGGTTCCATTCCCCTAGTACCAACTCAAGCAATCCATCGTTATCCACATCACCCCAGCTCGGACTAGTCGCAAAAGCTGACGGTTGCATCATAGGAACTTCTCCAGGTACAAAACTGCCGTCACCTTGGTTGACAAGAAGGTCGTGTGGGGGAAAGTCATTGGATACAAATATGTCTATGTCTCCATCGTTGTCGTAATCAGCTGCAGCAGCTGCCATTCCACTTTTTGAAGTAAGCGCTGCGCCCCTTTCTAAAGCTTCGTCGTTAAATGTCCCGTTTTTTTGATTCATATAAAGCAAAGCATCAGAGGAACCTCCAGTGAGCACGAAAAGGTCCACCCAACCGTCTCCGTCAAAATCCTCTGCGACGGCACCTCCTGCCATCATTCCATTCTCAGCATTTGTAAATTTCTCCGTTACGGGGCTATGTTTGTGGTCCAATCCCGCAGCAAGGGTAACGTCTTTGAATTGGATATCCGTTTCATGTTTCTCGTATTTGATGGTCGCCGGAAGTTGTTCCGATCCGCTCGAACCCACACTCCTCAAGCCAGCCTTAACGTCTGGTGCTATGACTTGAAATCCCAAGATCAAAACACCACCCAAAACACCTATCAACCAAGTAGATGACGCAAACATAAGAATAGCCTTCTTGGGCATCGATCTCGCCAATCCCCAAAAGGTGACGGGACCACCCGCAGCGGCCGCAAATAGAATCGTCGCGGCAGGTGCAGGGCCCATACCAAGTAGCAGCAAAAGCGCCACAAGGGGTATTTCGAATAGCAAGGGGACATTTATCAAAATACCGAAAGTTGCTGCAATCAAAACCGCCATCACATCATTGCCCAAATAGGTAGTCACAACCTCTGGTGTCACCCATTGGATAGCGAGGCCACTGGCAAAGCCAGCAACTACCATTATTGGACCCAGTCGAACAAAGAATTTTGCACTGGACTTAGCCCAATCTTTTAAAGCCTCAATTAGCACTGGGCCCCAAGGAGCGTTCTCATCATCTATTGGCTCAGGCATTTCTTCATGTTCATGAAGCGGTTCGCCTTTGCTTTTGGCTATTACCAGTGCGACTGCAGGCCCTATAAGCAAAGCTGCTAAAACACCTGTAATGAGTCGACTTGCACCAAGCAACGGAGTAAAAACGAGGGCAACCATGATTAGGGAAGGAAGGTTTAGGGTCGCCGACCCCTGAACCATACTTATGGCTCCCTCCATTCCCAATCCCGTTCTACGAAATGTTGAAGACACAGGAACGATG
>Ga0310344_10004252_pt1 | contig 10644 bp, 8 predicted proteins | sample HC15DNA20200_MG_FD_203801 | JGI IMG/M metagenome (GOLD analysis project Ga0310344, IMG submission 203801) | Marine microbial communities from station ALOHA, North Pacific Subtropical Gyre - HC15-DNA-20-200_MG | ecosystem: Environmental > Aquatic > Marine > Oceanic | place: Pacific Ocean: North... | reverse complement strand
AGCCTAAACCAACGTCCTTGCCAAAACCTTCTCCTTTACCGATCATCTCTGTGATCCGACATAACGCTTCCGCCGAACCGAACTCAAGTTTGATGCCACCAGTCGTTTTTTCGTCGATCGCGCCAATGTCAAAAAGTTCCATTGCCGCCGCAATGGAACCGCCTAAGGAAATTGGGTCCATCCCATAGTCGTTACACAAAAACCCTGCATAGGTTGCTGCATCTATATCATCTACTCCCACCGCCGCACCGAGTGCATACGCTGTTTCATACTCCAGTCCACCGGAAGCAGTTTGATAACGGGGTTTATCTTTTACTGAGAAATGCTGTGGATCAATATGGCTGACCCGTCCACAGCCGATCGTGCATGCAAAACAGGCACTCGTTGTAATTAGATTAGTGTGTCCATTGTCATTGGGACTCTGCATCGCCGCCGCACCCATCTTCTCAGCGCCTGAAAACTGAACAGCGCGGTTGTTATGCGTTGGTAATGAACCAAATGTATTGGTGATATCCATCATTGACAACGTGCCATGACGACTCAGTCCTTTACGAGGCTTGCTCGCGGCCAACACATCCTTAGCTGTTTTTACCGCTAGCATGAAAGCCTTATCGTCATTAACGCGAACTCCTTTGGTACCCCGCACAGCAATCGCCTTGAGATTTTTCGAACCCATCACTGCTCCTACTCCAGAACGTCCAGCAGCTCGGTGGAGATCATTAACGACACAGGCGTAGCGGTTGCCGTGTTCACCGGCAGGTCCAATCGAGGCGACACGGATCAAGGGATCGTTGTGCGCTGCCTTAATGGTCGCTTCAACATCCCACACCCGTTGACCCCACAGGTGAGTTGCAGAGATCAACTCGACCTTATCGTTTTCGACAAACAGGTAGACTGGTTCAGGCGCTCGGCCTTCGAAAATAATCATATCGATACCGCTGTTTTTCAACTCTCCGCCGAATTGCCCACCCGAATTCGAGCACGCGATTGCGCCGGTCAACGGCCCTTTTGTAATAACCGACCATCGTCCGCCAGTTGAGGCAGCAGTGCCGGTCAGCGGTCCAGTGGCGATTATGAGTTTATTCTCGGGCGCGAGGGCGTCGACCGACGCCGCAACTTCTTCCGTTAAATACTTAGTGCCAAGTCCTCTTTGGCCGAGATAGGCCTCCGCCCACTCCATATTCAGAGGTTCGTGCGTACAGTCTCCCGCGCTTAGGTTCACGCGGAGTATTTTGCGTTGCCATCCCATCCGATGTACTCCTGTCAATTAGTCTAGTTCCGCCTACGGTCTCACCGTTTGTACTCGAAAAAGTTTAACGCCTTTCAAGTTTTTTTGCAGAAGCCGTTTGACGACAAAATTCTGCAATAGCTGCCACCGTCTCGTCAGCACAGTCGAAATGAGGGGAATGACCGCAGTCTCTTAACTCCACAGTTTTCGGAGTAGATCGTACGGCACCCTCTATCTCTCTCAGCTGCTGCATAGTACCGTACTCGTCCTCGCAACCTTGGATTAGGAGCAATGGCACCTCAATCCCTGCAAGGTCTGCGACAATCGTCCAATGCATGAAATTGGGATCTAGCCATGCGCCGCGCCACCCAAGAAATGCACAATCAACGTTAGTACCATGGTACCTGTGCAAGCGACGACGCAGTCCACCATCGCAAAAAGCTGCATCGATTGTTTTAATAGAGTCGATGCCACATTCCTCTGCAATAACGTGCGGCGCGATTACAACCACAGAACACAAACCAGGATCTTTGGTGTTGCCAGCGTAGACCAACGCAATTGAGGCGCCATCGCTGTGTCCGATCAACACATAACGCTTAATGCCAGCACAAGCGAGAACGTTGGGAAGAACTTCGATTGCCTCGCGGGTCATATACTCGAGCGGGCGTGGTAGTGCTATGGGATCGGATCCGCCGTAACCTTCACGCGAATATACGAACACTGTGCATCCGGTAATCGCCGCGAGAAGATCAGGAAAATTCTTCCACATGGCAACGCAGCCTAATCCCTCATGGAGCAACACGAGTGTTGGCTTCGACGGATCACCTGGCACTAATCGGTATTCGAGCGCAACACCATTTACGAACATTATTGGGTAGGTCCGACCGCGCATCCCCATCGATTAGAGCCTGTCTAAGGTTCAGGCTGCCAACAAGTCCTCCCTAGTAGTCCGGCCTTTCATCTCAGGACCAACTGAATATAACGAAAATTCCTCCCACTTCATCACCACTAGTAATGAGCGGAGGACAGAGTGCCATGATGTCAACTCACTTTGGAATACGGTCAAGCGTCGAACTATTTAAGTACAAGCTGATTCTTTCGACCTCGGGGCGCGGACGGGCTGGAACCACCAGAGGAACGGCGAGCGTTTAATTCATCCGCCAACTGTCGAGCATATGCCGACACTTGCTTTTGTGTCCCCGGTTTTGCACCGGTAACAGGTGCATACCCACCCTCGATCACATACTGAAACCAATTCCCTTTACTCCCATCTGGCGAAGACATCTTCTCCACCTGAGCGACACGGTAATAATCCTCTGAAGACTCTACTTTTAGTGTGGAATCAACCATTTTATTTACTCCTTGGGTTACCGCACGTGCGCATTATTCTCGTTATATCGCGTCGCGCGAATCTACGATTAGTTTACTTTAGCTACGTGATCGATTGGGCGACACGTTTTGTTATTTTTGCACCGTTATCGGAACGATTAGCCTGAACTGCTTTAGCGGAAACGGTCGCCAGTTGCGACCTTATGATCGATTTCGATTAAACCAGCGGTACACGTCTCGCATCACTGAGACGCTCTCAAGGATGTGAAGATCAGGCCATTTCGCTGAGTAAAATTAAACACTTAGCAAACCTGCGTCCGATATCATTCAACCGCAAATTGTACCATGTGAGCGCTGTTGCCGCGACCCCTATGCAGGGGTCCGTAAAATTAGGCAGGATCAATTAGGTGGCTAACCACCTAATTGCTGAGTTAATAGTCGACCTAATCAGTCTTTGTAGCTTGCGTCTTAGGATAGGTTGAGCCGCATCACCAAATATCTGCGGGAATTAAGGCGTTTCTCTTACCAATCAACGTAATCTGCATACCCATTTCCCTTTTCCAACAACAATGATCCATCGCATTTGAGTCTATATTAGACGCCCCCTGAGGCAGGATTTACACCATCGAGTACGCCATCGAACCCACGGACCAATGTTTCATGTTCTGTCTAGGACACCCAAGAGTCGTCCATCAGGAAATGGATAGGGTGCCTCATCATATACTTAGCTTGCACTGCAATAACCCTTTTAGACAGCGGAACAACGCACCCAGGACACCGGCTCAGAGTCTACGATAATTACTGATGAGGAGATACTAGCATGGCAGACTCAGCTGTCCGCTAACCTGCTCATGGCCAAGTAACCATTGTTTTCGTTCGAGTCCGCCGGCATACCCGGTCAACTCACCATTTGCGCCGACGACTCGGTGGCAGGGTATTACGATACCGATCGGATTCTTTGAATTTGCTAGACCAACCGCGCGACTTGCGTTCGGCTTACCAAGCCGTGCCGCCAGTTGGCCGTAAGAGACAGTTTCACCAACTGGAATCTCGCGCAGGGCTCGCCATACTATATGTTGGAAATCCGTCCCGAAAGGATCCACTGAAACAGCGTCTATCGCGGAAAGATCACCGGCAAAATAGGCTTCTAATCGCGAACTTACTCCAAGAGGATTCTTCGACGAACACAGGCGATATTCGCCGCATCTTGCCTTCAAATGTGCGGACAAACGCGACTTCATGTCTTCGAACTCGACCGCTATGAGATGCTTCTCGTTGCACACTAACGATAGCGCCCCAACCTCGGTGTGCAGTATATCTAGCATTAAGTTCATCACCGAACCTCTTGTTTACAGTATCGGTTTGAGTGTAAAGAACCACATACGAGTTATCGAAGTAGCACTTTTCAACGAACAGTTTAAGCGATGCGCTGACTCCCGCATACTCGATTATACGCGGCGACAACTCTAAAGTTTGATAGACGTTACCTGTGTCTAGCCCCCGGACCGATTGACGCAAAGAGGTCATACTCGTTAGACCGTTCAATCTCTACCGAGTAGATCTCACCCGACATAAGGTCCGTGGATCCACTTCCATATATGTACACACAGCCATCGATCTCAGGCGCGTCGCCAGCACCGCGTGCGACGGCATGATCGTCGTTTACAGCATCGACGATCACGTCTATCTTGCTTCCAACTTTCCTCGCTAGACGACGTTGGCTTATTGATTGTTGGACCCGCATAAATTCGTCCCAACGCGCTTGTTTTTCTGCCTCTGAAACCGAATCTGAGAAATCGTTTGCCGCCGCGCCAGAAACTGCCGAATACTGAAAACAACCGACTCGATCCAAGTTAGCAGCTTCAATGAAATCGAGTAATAAATCGAAATCCTCATCGGTTTCTCCCGGAAACCCAACAATAAAAGTGCTGCGCAACGTCATCTCCGGGCATACACGACGCCAGCGCACGATCCGCTCAAGAACGTTCTCCGTATGTGCAGGGCGGCGCATCAATTTTAAAATGCGTGGAGAACCGTGTTGAAAAGGAATATCGAGATAAGGCAGCACCAAACCTTCGGCCATCAACCCAACGATATTATCAACGTGTGGGTATGGGTAGACGTAATGCAGTCGAACCCAGGCCCCGAAAGTTCCCAGCGCACGGCACAACTCGAGTATGTCCGTCTTGATAGGTTTGCCCCCCCAAAAGCCGGTTCGATATTTCATATCGCTCCCGTAAGCGCTCGTATCTTGCGAAATCACGAGTAACTCGCGGACTCCGCTCGCGACTAATCGTGCCGCCTCATCTATTACCTCTCCGATCGGCCTACTAACAAGTCGACCACGCATCGTTGGGATAATGCAGAAACTACATCTATGATTACATCCCTCTGAGATCTTTAAGTAAGCGTAGTGGCGCGGCGTAAGCTTAATTCCCTGGGGCGGCAAGATGTCAATGTATGGATCGTGGTGCCGAGCTATCGGTAGGTACTGATGCACCGCACCCACAACATCTTCATACTGCTGCGGCCCGCTCACGCTCAATACTCCCGGATGCAGGGCTCGGATTTCCTTTTCTCGGACACCGAGACAGCCCGTAACGATAACCTTCCCGTTTTCGTTCAAGGCATCACCGATCACCTCCAGCGACTCAGCCTTCGCGCTATCGATGAAACCGCAGGTGTTCACAACGACAATATCCGCGTCAACATAACTAGACACCAGATCGTAACCATCATGCCGAAGCTGCGTTAGGATACGTTCTGAATCCACCAGGGCTTTTGGGCACCCGAGGCTAACGAACCCAACGCGTGCAGTAGGATCAGCTTCTACTTTTATATTCATGGGGCTGAAATTAATAGCCGCTTGCACATCCGTCAGTGCGCGACTCACTCCCCCCAACGTAGACATCTAGATCGGCATCGTAGGAAATCCCCTGGTAACCTCCAAGGAATCCTGTGATCCAATTGTTATTGATTTCTATACGGTGACCGCGACGCTCTAACTCCTCTATAACGGCCGGATCAATACCTTGTTCGACCAATACCACCCCGAGGCCGTCAAGGCGTGCGCCATTGGGCTGACTACCACCAAAATGACGCAAACGGGGCATATCCGCGGCGGCCTGCGGATCGAGGCCGAAATCGATCATGTTAACCAATATCTGCACCTGTCCCTGCGGTTGCATATCTGCCCCCATGACCCCAAAACTAAACCAAGGGCGTTCGTCTTTTAAAACAAAAGCTGGAATTATCGTATGGAAAGGGCGCTTCCCGGGAACATAAACATTTGGATGACCCGCTTCGATCGAAAACCCAGATCCACGGCATTGCAGTGCAAAGCCAAGGCCAGGCGGAACCAACCCAGCGCCGAAAGGTGAGAAAATGCTTTGTATCAACGACACCATCATCCCTTCGCTATCTGCGCTGCTCAGATATGTTGTATCACTACCTGCGATCGTGACATCGCCATATGTATAGTCGGTGCCAGCCCGCTTCTCGTCTATTAAGGTTCGACGTTTATCGGCGTATAACTTATCGATAAGTTGATCCGTGGGCACTGTTGCGAATGCCGGATCTGCATAGTAGCGAGCGCGATCTTCGAAGCTGAGCTTTTTTGCCTCAATAAACGCGTGCCAATAATCTGGACTCGAGAGGCCCATATCACCGAGTGGATAACCCTCCAGTAAATTCAGCATCTGAAGTACCGTTATACCCTGCCCATTGGGCGGCAACTCATACACATGGTAACCACGATAAGAGGTGTGCACTGGCGTAATCCAATCGTAATGTCGAACAGCGAGGTCGCTAGGCGTAAAAGGCATACCAAGCGATTGTGCATACGTAATAATTTCTGTTGCGATCTCACCTTGATAAAATGCATGACGTCCACCCTCACCAATAACCTCAAGAGTATTAGCAAGCTCAGTATTCCGATAGAGTTGGCCAGCGATCGGCGCCGAACCATCGATCAAAAAGACATCTATAAATGGCGCAGTCAAATTCTCGAGCACCGGGTCATCTAGAACCGCCGATGAGGAATGCTTCCAATGTTCTGCAGTACGCGATGCAATCGGCACTCCGTCCCTAGCCTGCGCAATAGCTGGAGAAAGAACTTCCGCAAGCGGTAAGCGACCATAACGTTCATGCAACGCGCACCAACCATCGACCGCACCAGGCGCCGTGAGCGACAAAGGCCCACGGCCGGGAATAACGCATTCATCGCCTAACGCACTCACTAGTGCAGCGTAGGATAATCCCTGTGGGCTCCGCCCACTCCCGTTTAAACCCACAAGTTTTCCGAGCTTGGGATCCCAAATCAGGGCAAACAAATCTCCACCGGGGCCACACATATACGGCTCAGTCAAACTGAGCATTGCGTTTGCGCCGATCGCCGCATCAACAGCGCTACCGCCAGATTTTAAAATATCGATGCCAATCTGTGATGCTATCGTCTGGCTCGTCGCCACCATGCCGTTTCTGCCATAACTTGGGCCGCGGGAGCGTATCAGTATCTCAGCGTCTGATTGCAATTTGCGTTCCTAGGTTGTCTGGCCGGGGCAACATTTTGTGGGCAGCAGCGATCTGCTCGAGTCTCGCCAGTATTTGTCCCGACATCTCGATACTCGAGCGGTCGGCGAAAGAAACATGGATGAAAAGCATTTCGGCACTCGCAGCGAAATAACCTTCGTCTTGATGGTACAAAGCCTGATAGGTATGCACGAGTTTTGGCGACCAGTCGATTAACCTAGTCGTCACTAATAAGGGATCGCCCCCCAATAATTCTCGACGAAAGTCAAAATGACAGCTAGTCATGAAGATAGTGCCAAAACCTTCCCGAGTGTAATCCCAACCGATCCCGCAATCTCGGAAAAACACCTCTCCGCCGAGATCGAACGCCCGCGAGTAGAATGAAACATTCATGTGCCCGTTCTCATCTAACCACTCGGGTTTAACCAGCAGTGTATCGCAATGTGGAGAAGGAATGTTCAGCTCGGCCATAGAGACAGCTTCTCAGTTTGGCGACGAGTAAAATATCCGGGATCAAACGGCACAAATAGAACAAACTGTTTTTTGTTGTGGGAAGCCATGGCTGCAATTGAGCGAAAAAACAAATTGGATCCCCAACCGATCAAACTTGTCCAACAAACTCAAATATTTTTCCTGGATTAAGAATACCTTTCGGATCAAGTGAATGTTTTAGATGACGCATCAGAGCGATCTCGGCTGGATTTCGGGAAACAGACAGATAACGCTTCTTCTCGAGCCCGATGCCATGCTCAGCGGAAACAGAACCGTTTCGTGGCGCTAGGGGTTCGTATACGCAATCTTCGACCGCACGATGTACCTTCGGATCGGCATTGGGCACCGTTATAGCGAAATGGATGTTTCCGTCACCGATATGACCAAAAGTAAAACAATGGTGATCCGGCCATTTCTTTGTCAAGCGCCGCTTCACTTCATCGACATACTCACCGATGTGGCGGATCCCTATACTAACGTCAAATATTTGTGGCGGACCATAACGAAAGAATTGTTCAACATCGTCGCGTATTGCCCACATCGCTGCACGGTCTCCACCTGATTGCGCAACCGCAGCATCAGCAATCAGTCCGGCATCAAGCGCTTCGATCATAATTGCCTCAAATTTCTCACGATTGACAGAAGATCCAAGGGACTCCACTAACGCGTAGTAAGGACGAGTCTTTTCAACCGGAGGTTTATTTGTAGCCGGCAACGTTGTTACTAGGTCGTAGTAGTCATGCCACAACACTTCATAAGCACTGAGTGTCCCCCCAAGCGCACTATCTATGTACTTAAGAAAGCCAGTTACTTGATCGAATGTATCAAACGCAATGAAGGCTGTTTCGTCGTCGGTGATGGCTTCCCGCAACCGGAGGACTAAGCGAGTTATCACTCCTAGCGTACCCTCTGTTCCGATGAATAGCTGTTTTAAATCGTAGCCGGCATTGTTTTTGATCATCGTGTTCATAGAAGTCACAACCGTGCCATCAGCAAGTACCGCTTCGAGCCCAAGTACATTATCACGCATCATCCCAAATCGAATGACCCGATTTCCCCCTGCATTCGTTGAGACGTTCCCACCGATATGGCAGGAGCCTCGCGCACCGAGGTCAACCGGAAAAAATAATCCCGATTCAGTAGCAGTTTCTTGTAAAGTCTGGAGCGCTACTCCAGCCTGAACAGTCATGGTACGACCCACTTCATCGATCTCTTCAATTTGGTTCATGCGTTCAAGCGAAATAATTACATCGTCAGCCACTGTAATCGAAGATTGAACTAGGCCAGTCCGCCCACCATGAGCGACTACTGTTTGATTTGATTCATTGCACAACTTAAGGATCGCTGAGACCTGGGCGGTCGTAGTCGGACGTAAGATCGCTCGAGCCTCTATTCCCGCGTCATCCCATACATGGACAGCGCGATTATTAAGTGCTTCGCCCCACAAGATACCGTTGTCATCAAGAATCGCTTCGAATTTTTTGATTAGATTATTCATCGGCATTGTCCCGTTTAACTCCGTACCGCTCGCGCCAACGCTTGGTCAAGGTCCCATAGAATATCGTCTAAAGTCTCTAATCCAACAGATATTCTGACCATATCTTGACCCACTCCGGCACTAAGTTGCTGCTCATCCGACATTTGGCGATGCGTAGTTGAGGCAGGATGGATCACGAGCGTCTTCGCATCTCCCACGTTTGCTAGGTGACTCAAGAATTGAACTCCTTCAATAAATTTTACTCCAGCAGCCAATCCACCCTTAACCCCAAAGGACATGATCGCGCTAGCCCCTCTCGGAAGGTATTTTTGTGCTAGATCGTAGTATTGATCTTGCTTCAAACTGGGATAACGCACCCAGTCGACCGCCGGGTGCTCTTGTAAAAACTCAGCCACCGAAAGGGCGTTAATACAATGCCTCTCCATTCGTAAGGGCAAGGTCTCTAATCCTTGCAATAATAAAAACCCATTGAACGGACTAAGCGCTGGCCCGAGGGTGCGTAATGTCTCCACCCTCGCTTTCATCGTAAATCCAAAATCTCCAAAGGTCTCAAAAAAACGCACACCGTGGTAACCTGCAGACGGTTCCATCATCATAGGAAAATTTCCGTTATCCCACGGAAATTTACCCGACTCAACCAGCACACCACCCATCGTCGTCCCGTGCCCACCCATAAATTTCGTCGCGGAGTGAACGACAATATCGGCACCGAATTCTATTGGTCTACACAAATATGGGGTGGGAAATGTATTGTCGACGACCATTGGTAAACCAGCGTCCGCAGCAACGTCGGCCACCGCTTCTATATCGAGCACATTGATTAGAGGATTTCCAAGCGTCTCCGCATAGATCGCTTTAGTTTTCGGAGTGATTGCCGCGGCGAACGCGTCAATATCATCTGGATCGACAAAAGTAGTCTCAATCCCCATACGGCGAAACGTCACATCAAACTGAGAATAGGTCCCGCCATAAAGAGTCTTTGCCGATACGAGATGATCGCCCGATTCAAGAAGTGTCAAAAGTGTAACCATCTGTGCCGACATGCCAGACCCAACCGCGACTCCCGCTCGAGCGGATTCGAGCGCCGCAACCCGTTCTTCTAGCACTGCGATAGTCGGATTGCTGAGACGCGAATAAACATTACCAAAGGTCTGTAAATTGAATAAACTAGCCGCGTGGTCAGCATCGTCGAAAACATAAGAAGTGGTCTGGTAGATTGGCGTTGCACGCGAACCAGTGGCGGCATCCGGAATTTGTCCGGCATGCAGAGCTAAAGTCTCAAATCCAAACTCCCTATCTGCCATCTTTGCTATCTACGGCAATAAATCTGGACTAATTGACGACTATCTTCGGTCGCTTGGCGGAAATAACTTTAGTATTCACGCCAATAAAATTAAGCCCGCCAAATAAGCGCGCATGTTCTATCTTCATGCAGCGATCCATAACCACGTCCAGTCCAGAATCACGCGCGAGTCGAGCCGCCGCATTATGCACAATGCCGAGTTGGGTCCACAAGACTTTGGCACCGATAGCGATGGCTTGCTTAGCCAGACCAGGGATCTCATTA
>Ga0310344_10004251_pt1 | contig 10644 bp, 6 predicted proteins | sample HC15DNA20200_MG_FD_203801 | JGI IMG/M metagenome (GOLD analysis project Ga0310344, IMG submission 203801) | Marine microbial communities from station ALOHA, North Pacific Subtropical Gyre - HC15-DNA-20-200_MG | ecosystem: Environmental > Aquatic > Marine > Oceanic | place: Pacific Ocean: North... | reverse complement strand
ACGCATTTCATTTGGATTGACTACAAGGACATCTGCCTGAGTGTAATCTTCAATCCAACTCCGTGGAATAATGACTACTTTTGCGTCTTTTTCTTTTGCCAGTGCAATGGTTTCACAAGTATCGCTTCCCAGAGTCCCGAGGCCATGGTCTGCAACAATGAACACTTTCGTTCGTGGTTTGTAGTGCGCGCGGAATTCACCGAGCAGTTGTTTGCGTATTTCATGAGGAACGGGATGATCAAAATCAATGCGCTGGATCAATTCCAGATCACCATTCTGACCTCGCTCATAAATCCATCTTTTCTGAGGTGTGGGCCAACCGCGTGAAGAGATAAGGTAGGACTGCAGCTGGAGCCGATCTTGGGTTTCACTTAGAAGTCTGCCAGGAAGATCCGTTCCGATGATACTGAAAAGAGGGGCATCAATTCCAAGACGCGAAAGGGCGAGGGCAATGTTCCCGGCGCCACCTATGCTTTGTTGGCTGGAAGCATTTTTCAGTAAAGGAACACCGGTTTCTGGATGAATACCACCATGATCTGCATGGATGGAATCGTCAAGAATGAGATCTCCCAGAACCGCCACGGAAAATTTATTGTCCTGAGTGAGTTTTGCGAACACTTCACTTACAAGGGTTTGAAGGTTGCTTGAAGGGACATCCATCTAACAGGTTCCTCTGGAACAATGACTTTCGAGTATAGGATACCTCAGACTTTTAGATGTTCAAAAAGCTGGGAGGCTGGCATGATATATCCTTGATAAAATGGACCAAACGAAGCGTATCTGGCACTGGCTTCATCGAAACGCATAGTATAGACAACGTCTTTGATGTACACCGGGTTGTGTGCCCACAGGGTTACTCCCCATTCCCAATCATCCAATCCGGTTGATGCGGTAATTAGTTGAACGACCTTACCCGCAAAAGTTTGTCCGATACGTCCATGTTGAGTCATTAAGTCCATACGCTTTTCTGCATCAAGTAGAAACCAGTTTTCACCCACGTCTCGCTTCTTGTTCATCGGGTAGAAGCAGATACTCGGCCAATCGGGAATTTCCGGATAGAGTCTCTGTTGTCTCATCTTTTCTTCACGATTGCGGTATACGTTCAGTTTTGCCTCAAAAGCGTCACTTTCGGGATCGGTGCCTTCTGCCTCCAGGCGTTGCCCATACTGTTCTACGGTCGGCACATATTCAGATACCTCTGAAAGCGAGACAAATGAATATACAGGATGGAGAGCTGGTCCAAGTAGTCCGGCACAAAAGTTATTCTGTACGCGATCCAGTTGAAGTGGATCGGGGCCCATCAATACTATTCCGAAATCAGCTTTATTGCCCATTACGGAATAAACTTGTAGGCGGGGCGGAGAATCATCATTTCCTTGCGTGAGTTCCTGTGCCCATTGCTCACGACCTTGAGCCCGTTGTTCACTAGAGAATTTCTGTAAGATGTCTCGTTTAATCTGATAATAAAGATGTACCACATGCCACCCTTCTTGCGGTTGCGTGGAAGGAGGGCCTTGAGGAATTTCCGGTGGACCTGGTCGGGTGTGTTGTGCGGCTTCTGTGTTTCTGGTGTTACTCATCACGGATGCTCGAATGACCATATGGCTGGGGGATGTGTAAAGTTGTGTTTACACAGATTTTCAACAACATAGAGATCTCAGAGCCAACTGACAAGTCTCTCTTGTATCGGAATGGAAGATAACCCTGTTGGGCAGGTATTCGCAGTTTCCGGAACACGACGTCAGAAAGCGAGTATAGGGATTCATTGAGGCTCTCAGGATAGCCCGAAACGCAGTGTGTAAATCGCCAGGAGTGGCCTTGGTTCCAGGATTACAGCACCAAGTTTCACAATGCGGATGGTGCAGTCGAGAGAAGAGTCTTCTTAATGAGTTTTTGTAGACACGCGGTTTTCGCTATTCAAGCAATTTCGCTACCTGATCAGTCAGTTTGTCAATGGCGAAAGGTTTTCGTATATATGCGTCAACACCTAGCATTTCAGCATAAACTCGATGTCGGCTACCTTCATTAGCGGTAATCATGATGACGGCCGGTTTTGTTTTATCTTTCTTGCGGAGCTGTTCGAGAACGAGAAAGCCGCTGCGTTTGGGCATCATCATATCGAGAATGACTAGATCGGGTTTCATTTCTTCTGCGGTTTCCAGTCCCTGATTACCGTCTTGTGCGGTGAGAATCTCATAACCATTGGATGTCAATATGGTTTGCAAGGTATCAATGATTTCGGAGTCGTCATCGATGATCAAAATGGTTTTCTTTTCAGGCATGTCCTTGTACTTTCATGACACGATGATCGTGAACAGAGGATTTAAGTAAGTATTATTACGCTCGCTCACTGATTGTGCTCGTATCGAAATGAGTATAACTTGAAATCGCAAAGTAGAGTATTTTGTCCAGGGATTGGGAACTTCCGTTTGTGTTAGGTAACAAGTGCCAAGTGAAAACGGGGCGCATTATCTTGAAGACGAGTATAGATGAACTCAGAGATTATTGAAAAATAACTGGAAGTATCGGACCTGCTGAACCTGGAAGACTTTAAAAAGACGGGTCCCTTGCTTTTGCCATTAGGAAGGTTTTTCGGGGCAGAAGTGCCGTTGTTCACGAAGGCACAAGGGACCATTCTAACCAAAAAGAGCACTCTTTTTCAGCACAATCACTACAGTTGTTCCAATCGGCCTTTTTTCGTTCATTATGCAGAACCGGGAAGGAAATCAGAGGCTATATTATCAGAAGGAGATGTGAAACAGTTGTTTGTCAAAATGGTGAAAGCCTTGACGCACCTGTTTGACCTAAGAGATTTTCGGAGCTACGGTTAACTGTTAGCACAAGCCGTGCAGTCAATGCGTGGTCTTGTGAATAAATTCATGGTGAAAACACTTTCTGATTGATGATCTATGACAGAGTTTCCTGTCGATTCCAATGAGCTTGAGCGTACCAAAAAACAGATCCGAGATCTGGTCAATGAGGTTGCGCGTCTTTCACGGTCAGACTTAAGTCCTTCACAGTACTATTCGGAATACCTGAATCGTGTTGTGGCGGCTTTGGCTGCCCAGGGTGGGGCAATATGGATTCTGGACCAGCAAAACAAATTAAAACTGGAATACCAGCTGAATTTGCCGGAATTGGCTAATGGCGAGAGTAATGGGCATTCCCGATTGCTGGTCGAGGCATTGACCAATCAAAAAGGTGCTATCATTCCGCCTCAGAGCGGATTTGGTGAATTGGATACGGCGGAAGGCTTGGCCAATCCTACAGATTATCTGTTACTGCTGGGAATACTGTCTGTCGATCAAGAACCCGCTGGAATTGTTGAAATTTTTCAGCGTCCTACCACACGTCCAGCTGCCCAGCAGGGATACATGAGATTTCTGGGACAGATGTGTGGAATGGGTAGCGATTATTTAAAGAGTCGTCGTTTGCGTCATATGGCCGATCGACAGCAATTGTGGGCACAACTGGAGCGATTTTCTCAGGAAGTACATCGTAGTCTGGATCTCAGGGCGGTTTCGTACACGGTTGCAAATGAAGGTCGACGTTTGATTGAAAGTGATCGTGTCAGCGTGATTCTTCAACGTGGACAGCAATGCAGGGTCGAGGCAGTAAGCGGTCAGGACATAGTCGATAGACGTTCCAATTTAATACGTCAGATGACAAGACTTACGGACGCAGTGATACGCACGGGTGAACGTTTTGAATACCACGGTGACACCGAACAAGTACCTCCTACGCTTGAGATGTTGCTGACAGAATATCTAGATGAGAGCGGATCTAAAAGCATTCTGATTGAGCCTCTGTTTCCTCCGACGGATGGTACAGATGAGGCTGGTTGTTTTGGTGCACTGGTCGTTGAGCGCATTGACGATGCAACACCGGACCAAGCGATGACTGAACGTGTTCAGATTGTCAATCAACATAGCGCTAATGCATTGAAAAACGCACTCGAATACGACAGTGTATTTTTGCTTTCTTTCTGGAAGATGTTCGGGAACTGGAACACTTTTTTGAGAGGACGAAAGCTAGTAAAGTTACTTCTAAGTATTGGCGTCTTATCGACCATTGTGGCGTCGATGATGTATATACCATGGGATTTTCGACCTCAGGCAGAGGGGAAGCTGCTGCCTTATGCCCGAGGAAATGTATATTCACCGATTGCCGCAGAAATAGCTGAAGTACTGGTTGAAGAAGGTACCGAAGTAAAGCAGGATCAATTGTTGATCAAATTGAGGGATCCCAACCTGGTATTGGAGCGGCAGCGGGTAGAGCATGAAATAGCGCAGGTACAGGCTGACATGTCAGCCTTACAAAGAACCCTGAGAGGTGCCCGACAGGTGACTTTCAGTGAGCGTGTACAGATAGAAGGCCAGCTAAAGGCGAAGCAATCCCAGCAACAGAGTTTAGTTAAACAGCTGGTCATCATTCGGGAAAAGCAAGAACAGTTGGAAATCCATTCACCGCAGGATGGTATCGTTACGACCTGGAAACCGAAACAACGTCTTTCCATGGGCCGGCCTGTCCAGAGGGGCGATCTGCTTTTAGAGGTCGTAGATGATAAAGGCCCGTGGATTATTGAAGCCAAAATGCCTGAGGAGAGAATGGGGCATGTGTTACAGGCAGAAGACACTCTTGTTGGACAAGAAAAACTGGAAGTGGAATTCATTCTGGCAAGTCAGCCGGATACGAGTTACCCGGGAATTGTTACGGAAATTGGTCATCGAGCACGTCTGGACAATGACCTCAATGTGGTCTTGCTTACCATTGAGCCGACTTTGGATGCTATGAGTCAGTTGAAAAAGTCAGATGCCGAGTTTGCGGTTACTGGTTCAGAAGTCCGTGCTAAGGTCAATTGTGGTGTTCGGTCTCTTGGGTATGTGTTGTTTGTGGATTTGATCGAGTTCGTTCAGTCCCGCGTTCTTTTTTAGAATAGTGAGGAGGTAGAGGATGTGGGCTTCCAGTCTTTTTGTGATTGCCGTTTTAGGGTTTGGTTTACCGCCGTTAGAGACGGATCCACCAGAAATCCTTTCTGTGCATGATTGCAAGGTATATGCGGTGGAAAGAGAAGGCATTCTGATTGCCACAAAGATTCCCGGGTTTGTCAATCACATCGATGTTCAACAGGGTGATTTTGTTGATAGAGATCAGGTTATTGGTCGCCTCGATGATGAAGAAGCTCGTTTGACGGTAGAAATTCAGGACGCGCGTGCCAGCAATGATATCAACATACGCTATGCTCAAGCGGCTCATGCTGTGGCGTCTGCTACGCTGAGCAAGATACTGGAAGCGAACACACGATTACCTGGAACCTATCCGGAGATGGAAATTGAGGAAGCGCGGTTAGAGGAAAATAGAACAAAATTGCAGATTCAACAGGCCGAACACAATCGATTGCTCGAATCTTTCGAGCTTCACCGGGTAAAATTGGGACTTCAATGGCACGATATTGTCAGTCCAGTTAGCGGAATTGTAACAGAGGTTGTTCGACATACCGGAGAAGCCGTTCTTCAAGGAGAGACGATCGTCAAGGTTCTTAGGACCGATCGTTATCGTGTCGAAGGAATGGTTTCAGTTGAATTTTATGAACGTATTGGCAGAGGACAGCCGGTAGAGGTCCATATTAATATTCCGGGGGCGGAGCTGTCCGTCGAAGATCAGGTGTATCGAGGGCAAGTTGTGGCGGCTTCCCCCTTTGTTGACAGAGGCCAAGTGATCGTGGTTGCCGAGGTGGAAAATCATGATGGTAGACTGCGGCCCCTGTTTGATGCCCAAATGGAGGTACATCTAGTAGATGGTTCATCCGGTGTTGCACAGTATCGTCCATCCGGTGTTGTCAAATGAGTAGTGATGGTCCACAGACATCTTCTTCCCGTCCGTTGGCGCTGCGCATGCGTCCTGACTTGGAAGCGACCCGCGCACGTTACCAGGGAGTGCGTTACTGGCTGGTGAAAGATCCTGTAGGTTTACGTTACTTTCGCTTTCAGGACGAAGAGTTCAGCCTTCTGAAATTGCTGGATGGCCATCGAAGTCTCGATGAGATTCGTGAGGAGTTTGAAGCTTCCTATAGGCCCCAGCAGATCAGTGCGGAGGAATTGCAGCGCTTTGTAGGACACCTCCATGCTGGGGGACTGGTGATCAGTAACAATCCAGGTCAGGGAATACAGCTTCTAAAGCGAACTCAGACCATGCAAAAGAAAAAACGAGTTGCGCTGTTTGCCAATATTCTCTTTGTGAAACTACCAGGATTTGACCCGGAGCGAATTCTGCAATGGCTTTATCCAAAAGTTAGCTGGTTTTTTAGCCCATTTGGATTTTTGGGAGCCATCCTGTTAATGCTGGCAGCATTGACGCTGGTGATAGTGAATTATGATACATTTTCCAGTCAGCCTGAATTCCAGAAGTTTTCCAACTTTTTCAATATCCATAATGTTTTGCTGCTCTGGATTTCGCTTGGAGTTGCCAAAATAATTCATGAATTTGGACATGGACTGGCGTGTACTCATTTTGGTGGAGAGTGCCATGAGATGGGAGTGTTGTTTCTTGTACTGACGCCATGTCTGTACTGCAATGTTTCTGATTCATGGATGATGCCGAATAAGTGGCATCGTATTTTTATTAGTTCGGCAGGTATCTATGTAGAAGTGGTGTTGGCCTCGCTGGCGACTTTCATCTGGTGGAATACCGGCCAGGGAGTGTTACATAATCTGGCCTTTAGTACGATGTTTATCTGTTCCGTAAGTACGGTCCTGTTTAATGCGAATCCTCTTCTTCGCTACGACGGTTATTACATCATGATGGATCTGTTAGAGATCCCCAACCTTCGGACCAAGAGTTCAAGATTGTTGCAACAGGTGTTCATGAAATGGGCCCTTGGAATTGAGCCTCCCGACGACCCATTTATGCCCAAAGTACGCCGCTGGGCGTTTGTTACTTATGCCATTGCCAGTTACCTTTATCGCTGGGTTGTGACCTTCAGTATTCTGTTTTTTCTGTATCAATTTCTCGGTACACTCCCTGAACCATGGAACAAGCTGAGGGGTTTGAGCTGGCTGATGGCCATACTTGCTTTGACGACGCTGTTTGTGATGCCAATGGTTCGAATGGTAAAATACCTCTGGTCATCAAGAGGAAGGAACGAGGTGAATAAAGTGCGTGCTGCTATAAGTGCTTGTTTGCTGGCAGGACTGCTGGCGGTTCTTTTTTGGGTTCCTTTCCCCCTTCGCATTGAATGCGCCATGACGATAGAACCACAAGAAGATGCAAGTTATATCTTTGTCCGTACTCCAGGATCAATTGAAAATGTCAATGTTAGTGCCGGAGAGGCCGTTAGTCGTGGCCAGGTATTAGCAACACTGGTTAACATGGATATTGATCAAGAAATGGAGCGTCTTCAAGGAAGATACGATCAGCAGTTGGAAGAAGTGAATGTTGCTCGAGTTCTTCAGCAAACGGCCGAACTCGAAGCCGCTAGTGAATTACTGGCTAGTATAGAAGATGAGTTGCAGGAGAACAGACAATACAAAAACAATCTTACTCTGAGGTCACCTCACAATGGTGTGGTAATTCCCCCGGTCTATATGCCCCGTTCAGATCCGATCCTGGAAAAACAAAAACTATCATCCTGGTACGGGAGCCCTCTTGATCCTGAAAATCAAGACGCCTTTTTGGATACGGGACAAGTGCTGTGCACCGTTGGAAGAGTGGATCAATGGGATGCGCTGCTTGTGATTGACCAGGCGGATTATGAGTATATCCAGAAGGGTCAGAAAGTATGGTTAAAACTCGATGAATTGCCAGAGGAAACTTTGGAAGGTACGGTTGCAAAGAAAGCCAGGGTGGACATGGAAGTGGCTCCTCAGGTTTTGTCCAATCGATTGGGAGGAAGAATTCCCACCGAACCAGGTCCAGGAGGAATGGAGCGTACGATTGGTGTATTTTACCAGGTTCGTGTCGAACTTCCGGATCCTAGTGAACGATTTCGCCCAGGGTTCCGAGGAAAGGCTAAGATTGATGCCGGGACTCGGACACTAGCCAGCCGACTGTGGCGATGGTTAAACGATACGTTTCATTTTCGCCTTTAGTCTCTTTAATCAGGCAAGTAATTCGGGGATCACTGTTCCGGAAGTTCCCGTGAGACGCACATCGAGTCCCTGGTCACGTACACTGAGCTGGAGATGATTCAGGCCCATCAAATGAAGGATGGTTGCCTGTATGTCATGGATGTGTACGGGGCGTTCTTCTGGGCTGAAACCCAGTTCGTCGGTATTGCCAATGCTCTGACCTGCCTTGATACCGGCTCCTGCCATCCACATGGTGAATGAATCGATGTGATGATTACGTCCAATCGTTTCCCGATTTTCCCCCATGGGAGTACGTCCAAACTCTCCTCCCCATACGATCAGTGTCTGATCAAATAACCCCCGTGATTTTAAATCCTTGATCAGTGCTGCAATGGGTTGGTCAATTTCAGTGGTCACTTGATCGAGTGCACCTTCCAAATCAGAACCAGGTCCTCCATGATGGTCCCAGTCCGTATGGTATAGTTGAACGAATCGTACCCCCCGTTCAACCAGTCGTCGGGCGAGAAGGCAATTGTTCGAAAAAGAAGCTTTACCAGGTTTTGCACCGTAACTTTCCAGAGTGTGTTGAGTTTCTCTGGACAGGTCAATGAGGTCAGGGGCACTGGACTGCATTCGGTAGGCCATCTCATATGATGCAATCCGTGTGGCGATTTCGGCATCACCTGTGGACTGAAGTCGCTGTAGATTAAGATTGCGCAAGAGATCTAGGGACGCACGTTGACGATCCTGAGAGATCCCTTCGGGGCTGGTGAGATTGAGTACCGGGTCACCAACATTGCGAAACACAACCCCTTGATAGCTCGTTGGCAGCATTCCACTGGCCCAGTTTGGTGCTCCTCCACGAGGACCGCGCGGACCTGACTGTAATACCACGAACCCGGGTAAGTTCTGGGATTCGTTTCCCAGTCCGTAATTAATCCAGGCTCCCATACTGGGGCGTCCGAATCGAGTGGATCCGGTATTTACAAACACCTTGGCTGGAGCATGATTGAAATTATCAGTGGCTACAGTTTTGATGACAGCCAGGTCGTCGGCAATGCTGGACATGTGTGGCAGGCAATCAGAAATCCAGGTTCCGGATTGCTGATGTTGAGAAAACTTCCGACGGGTTGCCAGTAATTTAGGAGGCTCTTTTGTGAAGGAATCCATAAACGCGAAGCGTTTATTTTTCAGGAATGATTCAGGGATAGGTTTGTCGTTCAACTCGGCAAGTTTAGGTTTGTAATCAAACAGGTCCAGTTGGCTTGGACCGCCAGCCATGAAAAGGTAAATTACATTTTTTACCCGTGGGGTAAAATGTGGGCGTTTGGGGGCAAGAGGATTGGGAAGTAACTCCGCGGCAGCTAAATGATCCTGGAAAAGGAGTGATCCCAACGCAATTTTCCCGACACCAGCGCCACATTGCTGAAAAAAATGACGCCTTGTTTGCTGGAGGAGCAAGCGGTCTGAAAGTTGCATTGTTATTCCCTTGTAATGAATTCATCCAGATTGAACATGACGCGCGACAGAGTGATCCATGCTGCTGTTTCAACATGTCGAGTAGAGTCCATGTCAGTTGATTTTGGAACGAGTGCATTCAACTCTTCGGGAAACTGAGGTAACTGCTGTTTCTGGTATTTCAGAAACTGAAGCAGTGGTTGCAGTTCAGAATTGGCGGGCTCCCGTGCCAGGCATCGTTTGAATGCGTAACGAATGCGTTCGGAATCGGATGAAAAAGTCGAGTTGAGGACCCTTTCAGCAAGCCCTCGAGACAGTTCAAAAAAAGCTCTGTCATTGAGAAGTGTGAGCGCCTGAAGAGGGGTGTTAGATCGGTTGCGCTGGGTGCAGCTTAGTGTTGAATCGGGAGCATCAAATACCATCAGTGAAGGGTAGGGGGTAGCTCGCCAGAAAAAGGTATACATCCCGCGTCGGTACCGATCGCTTCCGTCACTGGTATCCCAAGGACGTTTCATTTGACCAATTCTCATGGCTCCAGCGGGTTGTGGTGGGAAGACACTTTTACCTCCGATTTTTCGGGAAAGCAGTCCGCTGGCTGTTAGTGTGACATCTCGAATTACCTCGGCATCGAGTCGAAACCGGCTTTGGCGTGCCAAGAGGCGGTTGTAGGGATCCACTGGCTTGATATCAGGTCGCACATGGGAGGATTGGCGATAGGTTGCTGAGGTCACGATCAAGCGATGCAGGGTTTTGACACTCCAAGGAATGGATTGGGGATAGGTAGTCGGATCCATGAATTCTACCGCCAGCCAGTCCATCAGTTCCGGATGTGAAGGCAGGGCACCTTGGGTGCCAAAGTCATTTTCTGTTTCCACGATTCCAGTTCCAAAGAATCGTTGCCAGAATCGATTAACGGTAACTCGAGCAAGTAAGGGATTGTCTCGACTGACCAACCAACGTGCCATATCAAGTCGACTCGGCTGTGACTTTTCTAATGGATGCAGGATGGCTGGTACATTCGCAAGCACAGTCTTTCCATGTCTGGTGAAGTCACCTTTGATGTGCACATATGTTTCTCGTGGTTCATTTCGTTCTTTCATAACGAGGGAAGTTTCGAAAT
>Ga0310344_10004250_pt1 | contig 10644 bp, 9 predicted proteins | sample HC15DNA20200_MG_FD_203801 | JGI IMG/M metagenome (GOLD analysis project Ga0310344, IMG submission 203801) | Marine microbial communities from station ALOHA, North Pacific Subtropical Gyre - HC15-DNA-20-200_MG | ecosystem: Environmental > Aquatic > Marine > Oceanic | place: Pacific Ocean: North... | reverse complement strand
TCGTCGTGTCGACCGCTAATATGGATGCGGAAGCGGCCTTTGGGGGTGTTGGTATTAACGCGATTCCTAAGGACGGCGGAAACGAGTTTAGCTACTACGTCAACGTCAGCGGCACTAATGGTGACTTGATGGCCGACAATGTCGGTGCTGATTTGGTTGAACGCGGCGTCAACGCAAAGGCTAAAAATAAGAAGATCTGGGACTATGGAGTCGGTATCGGTGGTCCAATCGTCAAAAACAAAGTGTGGTTCTATACCGCACATCGGTGGTGGGGCGCACAGAATTATCAGGCGTCAACGAACTACAACTTAACACCTCATACACCTTTCTACACACCGGATCCAGACAGACCGACTTGGACAGATTTTTACAACCAAGATAACGGTATTCGGTTTACGATTCAGGCGACAGAGCGGCATAAGTTCACAGTCTCACAGAATTTTCAGTCTAACTGTGCATGCCACTTCTGGACTCAATACGGGGTCGCAGATAACGATGCCTCTGTCGATTACAACTATGCACCAATCAACCTGACGCAGGTAACCTGGACCTTCCCGGCCAGCAACAGCTTGCTGTTTGAAGTTGGTGGATCGTTCTTGCGCAACCTGACCTCCCCACGTCCGCAAGACAGTGTCCTTCCAACAGACATCGCGCATATGATTTTTGTGCCGTTTGTTAATTACCAGGCGATTGGGTTTAACGTGTGCAACCCCTGCCTTTATGGGATTGGCCATGACTTTCCAACCTCCGTTTACAAAGGATCTGTTTCGTATGTCACAGGAACGCACTCCTTTAAGGCCGGATTTAATCATCGTCACGCTGTTGAGAATCACGGCGTTTCCTATCTGAACAATCCTCTGCGGTTTGATTTCTATACACCAACCTTCCCGTTGCAGGTAACTCAGTTTGGGACTCCGCGTAACTCGTTCCATACATCCAATGACATCGGTATTTACGCGCAGGATCAATGGACTATTGATCGCTTAACGTTGAACTTGGGTGTTCGTTACGATTCCGTTAACGCATACGTGCCGGCTCAATCTCATCCTGGCCCAATCGCGTTGGAAGTTTTTGGAGATCAAGCATCCAGATTTGTGGATCCGTTTGAAATCTCTCGAATTGAGAACGTGCCTGACTACCACGACATCGTGCCCCGTTTGGGCGGTGCATACGACCTCTTTGGTGACGGTCGTACGGCAATCAAGGCGACTCTTGGAAAATACGTCCTCGCTGTGGGTTCGAGTATCGCGGAATTGATGAATCCAAATAACTCAATTCAAATCTCGAGTTCACGGTCATGGGGAGACCTCCCGTTCCAAGGTGGAAACGGCAACTCAATCCCAGATTGTGACTTCGACAACTTTGCCGCGAATGGCGAATGTGGAGCGATGCGCAACCCTGAATTCGGAAGCGCTGATATCGTTCAGCGTTATGACAATGACCTTCTTCAAGGTTGGGGAAAACGTGAATATCAGTGGCAGGCATCAACATCTATCCAGCATGAGCTCACCGATAACTGGACAGTCGAAGTTGGATACTTCCGCACTTGGTACAAAAATCATCGCGTCGTCGACAATTTGAACATTGGACCAGAGCATTTCTCAGAGTTCAGTGTTGTTGCGCCGACTGATGACCGGCTTGGATCCTACAGTGGGTCTACATTGGGTGGCCTTTACACCATCACGCCAGCAGGACAGGCGTTGGGTTCCGACCTCTTTACAACCTTAGCCAGCAATATTCCTGGTGGTGATGTGATGGGTCAAACCTTTAACGGTGTGGACTTCAACTTTAACGGTCGCTTCGACAATGGAATTCGTATTGCCGGTGGTGTTAGCACTGGTGCAACTTCATTTAACGAATGCTTCGTTATCGACAACCCAACGCAGAACAGACCTGGCTATTGTGACGTCTCTGAGCCATGGTCAGCTGGAACGCAAATAAAGGTAAATGGTGCAGTGCCATTGCCTTATGACACTGAGGTTTCGTTTGTCTTCCAGAACCTTGCTGGGCTCCCTTGGGAATCACTTTACACGCCGGTTGAGCAGTACGCTTCCATCGCGAATCAGATTGGACATCCTATTGTGGCAGCGCAGTCTGACATGGAGTTCCCAATTTTCCCATCTGGTTCCGGTTCACCATTTAATGGAAGTGACGCTTTCAACTTCGTAGGTTCAGAGTTCTTCGAGAAACGTCTGACGCAACTTGACTTGCGTTTCACGAAAATCCTGAATGTTGGTCAAGGCCGAGTCCGCGTTTGGTTGGATGTTTTCAATATCTTCAACCACGTCAGCGTCACGAACCTCGTCACCAAGTACACTGCACCTGGCACACCTTACCCGCGTGCAGGACAAGTGATGGGTGGCCGACTCTTTAAATTCGGTGGCCAGTTCGACTGGTAGAATGCCTCGCGAGATTTGACATCTCGCTGCTTTAAACAACCTCCAAGGCGGAGCCAAATGGCTCCGCCTTTTTTTTTCGACAATGCCATAACTCTAAGCGTATGATCCAGAACGTTCCCTATTAATAGAATCAACACTGCTCACAATTAGGAGAGTCACAAATGAGATCTTTTCTAGCACTGACATCATCTACCGCGATAGCGTTGCTGGTAGCCTTCTACACCATCGGTCCTACCTCTGCGCAGAACTCTGAGCGCTCCATACCCGCTCGCATGATTCCCGCGCCGGCAGCGGCAAGTGCCGAATTACGTGAATCCATCATGGGATCGCCTGATCCTGACATTGCAGGCAATAATGCATTTGGGCCGACTACTGATCAGGAATGGAAGGCGTTTGTGACTCAAAGTGATGGAGCCGCATCGCAGGCTGTTGACGCTATGGCTCAGGCATTCGGAGTTACCTTCGCCCATCACGTTGTTGACGGAGTGAATATTTATCAAGTTTCACCCAACGAGGTAAATCCAGACCATGAGGAGCATCGATTCCTCTTTGTTCATGGAGGTGCTTACGTCATCGGAGGAGGCGAGGCGGGGTTACTCGAGGCGTTTCTTATTGCGAGTCGGGCGAAAATTAGAGTGATCTCAATCGATTACCGCATGCCTCCAGACCACCCGTTTCCCGCAGCGGTCGATGACGTCATCACCATCTACCGCCACGTCCTTCAAAACAGACCTGCTAAAGCTATCGCCTTAGGTGGGACATCCGCCGGGGGCGGACTCACCTTAGCGTCTATTCATCGTATTCATGAGCTCGGACTTGAGACTCCTGGTGCTATTTACGCGGGTACCCCCTGGGCCGATCTCACAAAAGCAAGTGATAGTTTGCATACAAATCAAGGTTTGGACCGAATTCTTGTCAGTTCAGACGGTCTCTTAAAGTCTGCCGCCGCACTGTACGCTGGCGGGGAAGAACTCACTCACCATCTCATTTCGCCCGTCTACGGTGATTTCAACGATTTCCCTCCCACTTATCTCGTGACAGGGACACGTGACATGCTACTCAGTGACACCGTACGTGTACATAGAAAACTTCGAGCAAATGGCAATATTGCTGATCTAAACGTCTATGAAGGATTTTCTCACGCGGACTATCTCTTGGCTCCTACCTCACCAGAATCGCAAGAGGTATACGCAGAGCTGGACAAATTTCTTCTGACACACCTCGACTAAGGACTCCACCCTCCTTCAGGTCTGTTGATGTCTGTCGTCAGCCTGAAATATGAGAGTTCTGTGGTGAGAATGTGGGACTGTAAGTAGAGGCGGATCTATCGCATTAAAGCTATTAAATCGCGACTAGATCCGCCCAAACTTTTATCCCCTCGGAACAAAGGCTAGAAACCGGCGAGGATTATCAACTAGAATTTTTCGAATCGTTCGTTCAGGAATTCCGGCATACCGCATCTTCGGAACAAACTGCATCAAGACAGAAGACCAACCATGCCCGTAATTTCGTTTGAACTGGCGCTCGTTTCCTTGATCCGATGATAATAAGATGTGATCCTCAAAACCCGCATCAAGTAAATCTTGCACCATTCTTACTTTTGTGGCATCCGGAATATTCGACCGACCCATCTCATGCCCAAGGGTATCTAATCCCACAAAGGCTCCCCTTCTCGCTATCGCCGAATGCGTAGCCAGAGGATTATCTGACGACTTGACGGTCGCCATATGCCCGATAACCACGTGGGACAAATCAACGCCTTCACCCTCGATCACATCCATTTGCTCCATCGCACAACTAGGACAACTTTCGTGAGGTGTGTGTGTGAATATCGGCAACCCAGTCCTCAGATGGGCCCGAGCAACAGCGCGATGAACCTTTCGTTCGTCTGGCCTCATAGTCAACGAGGAAGCAATCTCTCCGAAAGCACCAAATCGGTGCATCGCGGCGTCGGATACAAGTTCTTCAACAAGTGCGTCCTCAGACATCTCTGCGACTCTGACTGGATAAATAGCGAACCCGATGTCCTCAAAATAGCCACCTGCCATAACAATGTGAACGTCACTTCGATTAGCAATTGCATTTAAATTTCGGATTTGTTGAGGGCTACGTCGCCCTGTAGCTGCATCAACAATGCAGCCCAGGCCATCAAACTCTGACCCTCCAAGCTCTTCAACAGCTAAATCAATGTTCGGCCGCCCTACATGCTCGTGAAAAAGTGTCGCTCCATTCGACAACTCCGATGGATCCAAGTCGCCTTTCAGTGTCCTAATCACAGAGCCAGTCTGAAAGTCTGGTTCCTGAACACTCGAGAAACTCTGCTGCGCAAACGCCGACCGAACGCCTACGCCCGTCGTTGTTAGTCCAGCACCGGCAGCTACACCTAAAAGACCCAACGCCTCACGCCTTGTAAACTGATTAGTCTTCTTTATCTTCGCTGACATGGTTAATACTCCCCTCCAAAAACAAGCAATCCCTCACTCTGTGAAGCCTAAGAACTTAAAACGCCTAGTCTACCAATACTTTTCACTTCCGTGGACACAGAAATATCACAAAATGTTCGACAAGAGATCTATGATTAGTTCTAGAAAAGACACGTCGCACCCAAGGTGCTTGATACTTATAGCCTGTAATGTGCTCGGAGAAAGACATGAAATCCTATTTTCTTATGCTTTTGTTCCTATTTTCTTTAGTTCCAACACATTTCTATCCTGCTACGGTGACGGCCCAAGAGTCTCCAGAATGGAGCACTCCCCTCACTCCGTGGGGCGACCCTGATTTAATGGGAATCTTTACAAATAAAACAATAACTCCTGTTCAACGCCCTGAAGAGTACGCCGACAGAGAATTTCTTACCTCTGATGAAGTCGTTACTCTTGAACAAGAAAAAGTTGATCGCGACGCCTTCCTCTTAAATAGGGCTGCTGAGACCACAACTACTGGTGGAAACGTTGGAGCGTATAATAATTTCTGGTTGGACTGGGGAACAAAACCAACTGGCCGGACATCACTAATCACCGATCCCCCGACTGGCCGCATACCACCGATCACACCAGAATTCGCACAGCTTGTTCAACGAAGAGCTGAAGACCGTCTAACACGAGGTGAAGCCGACACATGGATGGATTTCCAACTCAATGACCGCTGCATCGTTTGGTCTGCCGGCCCCCCCATGATGCCCGGTCCTTACAATAATACCTACATGATTTTTCAAACACCTGACTATGTCGCCATTCAAGTTGAAATGATTCATGACACACGAATCATTCCCCTTGATGGCCGCCCACACCTCCCATCACACATCCGTCAATATCTTGGAGATATGCGGGGACACTGGGAAGGCAACACGCTCGTAGTGGAAACAACTAACATCGCAAGAACCGAAGGTGACCCCGGAGTTCAGGGCGCTGACGAATTTGAAGTCCGACACACTAATGGACGTTCTGACGACACTATCCGAATAGTCGAACGATTCACTCGAGTAGCCGAAGATACAATTAATTACCAATTCACGATAGAAGATCAAACTCGGTGGACTCAAAGTTTTTCAGGCGAATTTCCATTTGTACGCACCGAAGACAACTTATATGAATACGCATGTCATGAAGGCAACTACAGCATGCCGAACATTCTTGCGGGGGAACGCGTTCAAGAAAATGCCAATAGCGAAAGGTAATAACCTTTCGCCTCGCGAATCACTATTTAAAACGTGAAACAGCCACTTCGTAAGATTCTCGGCTAAACAAACGACACTTTAATACTCTATCCCCGCACTCCAGGACAATTATGTCTAGTAGGATACCCACGAGAGACACGCAGACACGAAACCTGGTCCTTCTGGACCACAAGGAAAAGGCCGATAGAAAGTTAACAAGCGACCGAAAATAATTACACCAAGCCAAAGGCATAGCGATGCCCCTCCGATACACTTAGCCATGAACGGGACGTCCTCCCCTTCTGCAACCGACTTAACCCTTGGAAACGCCACCAGATAAAAGAGACTCATGTTGAGGCCAGCAAGAAACATGAAAAGCACCTTAAGGTGAAACGCAGAATTAAAAATATACTGATCCGGCTCGGTCAGCAAAAACAGCATCCCAGTCGCCACAGTCAAGAAAAAACCTCCAACGCCCCAGGGAACCAACTTATGTAAAGCAGCGATGGGTATTCCCTTTGCCACACCAAGAAGACGAAGGTCAAAAATTCCAATCGTACCGAATAGGAGCCCGAGCCCTGTAAAATGAAGACTCTCAGACACCGGCCAGGCCCACTTAGTCCGCATAAAACCTGCAACGGTCTCAGCACTCGCTAGCACTGACACCAACCATATTTGGAACGAATCCATCAGTTTCTACTCCTAGATCGTCATTAGTTTGACATACGTGTAAGCAAGAAACCGCCCACCCCCTATCGCACCGACCCAACATACTAATGAGCCAATCGCCAGCCACCGCTCAGTTCGTGCACCAAGCGGAAAACCTATTGAGGAGCGATCCAATACCCGCCGTGAAATTCTTTTAAACAACAAAATCCCTACTGTCACGCAGGTAATCTTGAAGTAAAAAACTGGATCAGTTAACGCCTTTGTGGGATAGGCAATCAATAAAATAATTCCTGAGGACAGATTTACCCAAAAACCAAACCAGATAATCGGAACAAATCGTTTCATTTCGCCCAGCGAAACGTCGGGTGCGATCCCAAGAATTCTAAGTGCTATTGCCGTACTCATTCCGGCCACAATCGCCATGCCGATAGCATGCAGCGCCAAGATACCTGGAAACGCAAACAACGAGGTCGATTCGCGCGCCCACACACTCAGTCCACTAGTCTCAATCCAAATAAAAATAGGGTCCATAATATCTTCCGGTATCTACAGAACACTTAATCTTGTTCCTGCAGATCATTAGTGATGACTCAGGATTCCTTCCAAGGATTTGCAGCAAAAATCGCAAGCTCCGGCCACAAAACACTTTGTCTCATCCCAACTGCAGCCATAATTGTGTTTGCGATATCTTCCGCATAAAGCTTATTCGGATTATTTCTCCCCGTCTTGCCTCCCCAATTTGTTTGAACTTCAGAAGGACAGAGACTCATAACACGAATTCCGTGTGGCCTTAATTCAGCCTGCCAGCATTGAGTAATTCCCCTTACCGCCCACTTACTTCCTGCATACACTGAACCTGTTTTGCCACCTTTCATCCCTGAGGTGGACGCAATATTGACGATGTCACCGGACTGTTGCACCTTCATCAACGGAACAATCCGGTTGGACAAGTCGACTAAGCCGAATACATTAGTGTCGAATACCTCTCGCATCTTCGCCATATCAATAGCACCGATTTCTTCCAAATACCCAAAAGCTGCATTATTTACGAGAACATCAACACCATCCATACGATCCACGCACACTTGAACTGTGCGTTCATTATCACGTCCATCAGCTACATCAGCGCACACACCGTATCCACCTGTTTTCAGAGCGACCGCATCTGTGCGGTTTTTATCTCGCCCCGTAAACACCACATCATGTCCATCCCTTCGGGCGAGAGCAACAACCGCCTCTCCAATACCTTGACTTCCTCCAGTAACAAGAAACCGTCTCTTCTTCATAATTTGCAACTCCGTCTAGTCGAAAGCTATAACAGTATTTCCCCGACCCTGATTGTTTTCAAACAATTCAAAGGCACTTACATAATTCTCCAGCGAAAATATTCTGTCCACGCGTTGAGTTATTGTGCCCGTCGATAAGTGATTGATCATCGTGTCGACATTCTTACGATGCAGTTCAGAATTGGCTACCGCCCAACGTTTCCAAATACTTCCAGCCACGACGGCTTCCTTAATTAGAAGTATTCCAGGCCTGATCGGTTTTTGACCAGCCGTAAAGCCGACTAAACAGATCTTTCCTAGTGGACGCAGTGATGAGACCAACGCCGCCTCAAACAAATCGCCTTGAACTACATCAATTATGAGGTCTACACCTTCCGGATGACCAAGTCCATAAGCAGCCTTTCTCACTTCGTCCTTAAACTTTCTATGAGCCATCCGATCTCGGCCATAACAAAGAACAACATCTGCACCTACCTTTTTGGGAAATTTCTGTTTTTCTGGAACACTTACCCCAGCAATAACCTTTGCACCTATCGCCTTAGCTAACTCAACTGCGGCCATTCCGACTCCACCAGATGCCCCATCGATAAGCACCAGTGAATCACTGTTAATATTTCCAATGACGTGTAACGAGTGATACGCTGGAAAATAATTTCGGCCCAAATTTGCACACTTTGAAAGTTCTACTGACCCTGGAACCTTCCAAACAGACTCTGCCATTACTTTCACGTACGAAGACAGCCCTCCGATATCCATCTGTGCAAAGACTCGATCTCCAGGCTGCACATGATCAACCATTGACCCTGCCTCCACGACGGTTCCCGCAATATCCATCCCTGGAATATAGGGTAAATCTGGACGATGCTGATACAGGCCCTGTGCCTGTAAGGCATCTGGATACTGCACCCCTGCAAATTCTGTCTTAATCAACACGTCTCGGTCTCGACACGAGGGCATCGGCACCACAACTAATTCGAGTACTTGGCTCAGAGGCACCGGTGAATCCAGCACATTGCCTTCATCATCTAATCCTGCAAAACGGCGACATCGGACGGCCTTTACCTGTTCTGTCACGAAAGCTCCCAGTTTTAAAGACTAGTTCTTATTCTCTTCAGACACACGTGAGGAACCTTTAACATCAATAAGAACGTTTAACACGAAAAACATCGATGCGATCAAGCGTCTCTGTAACCACTCGACCAGTAATTAGAAAAGACTGAGCAGCGTCCGCCTGCAATAACTGGTCGATATAGAGCCCTTCTTCGAGCTCAAAAAAAGAACTATCGCCGAATGTTATTCCTGCCACAGCATCACGCGTTATCACCCGACCAATCCCTGTTACATCGAAACCATCGGGTATAAAACCAGCATTTCGAATCGTGTCTTGTACTTTTTGGAGGTCAATATTCATTTCGCCTCTAGCCTTCAACGCAATCTCACCCTCTGTTTGACGAATCTCTATCTCATTGATCTCTGGAAGTCGAAGAAGCCTTCTTTCCAGCCCCTGCGCGCACGAAGGACACGACAATTCGACACTCACGAGCACTTTCTTCAAGGTAAGCTGTCTGTCCTCCGCACCCACACTTACGCTGGTAAGAGCGACAAGTCCACATACTCTAAAGAGCACGGAGCACTTGGAATAAAGATTATTTTTCACCAATCACAACCTTATTGAGCAGTTTACCGGTTGAATAGGCAGCGCAAAAGCACTAAATACAGTTTCGCCACTTGTCACTCATCCAACAGTGCATCGTTCACGATAAACTTTACTAAAATGATCCGGCCTATCTTACGATACGGAAACCATCGCCTTAAGACCCGTGCAAAAGAGGTAACTGAGATAAACCAGACTATTAAGGATCTCGTCGTTGATATGACCGATACTATGTACGCGGCAAAAGGAATAGGGCTAGCCGCTCCCCAAATCGATGTCGGTCTAAGGATATTTGTCGTGGACACGTCTTCAGGACGGGACCAGAGCGATTTTCTTGCGCTTGCTAATCCACAAATTATTGACATTGATGGAATCCAAAATCACCAAGAAGGCTGCCTTAGTCTTCCCGGCTTCGAAGCAAACGTGGAACGCGCTACAACCGTTACGATCCGTGGCCTTGATCTAAATGGTGCCTCTATCGTCATCGAGGGAAAAGGGCTCTTAGCCCGCGCGTTTCAGCACGAAATGGATCACTTGGATGGCGTTCTTTACATTGATCACTTACGTGGCATGAAGCGAGAGATGATCGTGCGCCGAATAAATAAACTTAAAAAAATGGAAGACTGGTGAGAATTATATTTTTTGGAACACCTCAATTCGCAATCCCAACCCTTAACGCTTTAATCGAATCTTCACATGAGGTCGTCGCTGTCGTGACGCAACCTGACAAACGCCGTGGGCGACGAGAATCGGTTTCTCCGCCGCCCGTGAAAAGGACAGCAATCCGTGCAGACGTCAGCGTCTTTCAGCCCTTAAGATTACGCGACGCTGATTTCATGAACCATGTAACGTCAATGAAACCTGACCTCGGTGTAGTCGCTGCATATGGAAAATTTCTACCGGACCCTCTTCTTGCAATCCCTCGACTTGGCATGTTCAACGTTCATGCTTCTTTATTACCGGGTTATCGTGGCGCCGCAC
>Ga0310344_10004249_pt1 | contig 10644 bp, 8 predicted proteins | sample HC15DNA20200_MG_FD_203801 | JGI IMG/M metagenome (GOLD analysis project Ga0310344, IMG submission 203801) | Marine microbial communities from station ALOHA, North Pacific Subtropical Gyre - HC15-DNA-20-200_MG | ecosystem: Environmental > Aquatic > Marine > Oceanic | place: Pacific Ocean: North... | reverse complement strand
CAGCAAGAGTAGGATTCAACGAAGTTATCGGGGATGCAATTGCGCCAACGAGGGCCGAAAGAGGGTGCCCCCTGGCAATGAGAACGCCCAAACCTGCAAGAATTGCATTCAGTGCAAGCCATGTTTGCGCTGTCTGTTTGAGGGCCCCCATTTCACCATTGTACCCCATCCATGCTACTGCACCAATTAGGAAAACCGGGATTGCCGCCATCAGAACTGCGGGCCAAACCGATTTTTTTGGTTGACTCTCCAACTCTGAGAGCCTTGCCATCGCCTCTCCAGATGGGACCTCCAAGTGGCGGACAACACCTGACAAGTGCCCCGCTCCAACGACAGCGAGTATCTTCCCTTTGTCTCTAATTTGTTGAATTCTCCCTGCTAGGAATGCATCTCTCTCATCTATCAGAACCTCTCCCGCTCCAGGAGCAACCTCTCTGGCATCCTCCATCAGTTTGCTGAGCAGGTCTGAGTCTTCCAAAACCTGGTCTATCGATAGCTCGTCATCTTCCTCCTCCCAAAGTAGTGCATTAAGCACCCTCCACTTCTCTCGCACCCCCATCTTGTGCCAAGCTCTCCGAAGAGTAACTACTACGTCTCGATCGATCATCTCTACCGGTATCTCCGACTCTTCGGCAGCTCGAACTGCTGCCAGAAGCTCAGCCCCGGGCTTTTCTCCAGTGGATAACCCAATCTTCCTCTGCTGAGCTGCCAGTGCAGACTGCAGAAGAATCATCACTGACCTTCCCTCTTTGATGATCTTGAGTAGATCCTCCGAGTCTAGTGTATCTGGATCAGTCAATGAAGCCATCCTGGATTGGCATAATTCTACTGCAACTACATCCGGCCCCCAGTTTCTAATTTGATTTCGGACTAGTTCCACGGATTCGCTGCTAACGTGTGCAGTGCCGACCAATCTCAGATTTTCATCGACATCAACTATGTTCTTGCATTCTCCCGACAAATATTCACCTCACAGCAGACATCGCAGAAAACAAGTCAGAATGTTCCGCAACGTCGTGGACCCTGATGATATCGACTTGTTTTTCGAGGGATTTAGCAGCTATACCTAGGGTTCCAGATAACCTATCTTCGCTGTTTTCACGACCCAGTAGTTCGTAAAACATGCTCTTCCTGCTCACCCCCCACATTAGCCTCATCTTTTCTTCCGGAACTATTCCCCTCCCAGATGAGAGAAGTGCAAGATTGTGCTCTAACCTTTTTCCAAACCCGATCCCAGGGTCTACAATTATCTGACTATGGTTTACTCCAGCGTCGACTATTCTAGAAGCCGCCTCTACAAAATATTCCTTGACCTCGGAAACCACATCATTGTATCTTGGATTATTTTGCATGTTCCCAGGAAGACCTTGCATGTGCATAACACACAATGGGCACCCATATTTTGCAACAACTTCTAGCATGCCAGGATCGCCAAGCGCTGAGACGTCATTTACCATATCAGCACCTGCATCCAAGGACCGTCTAGCTACTTCTGACCTCCTAGTATCTACTGAGATGCAAACTTCTGGAAGCTCAGCCCTGATGCTCTTTATTGCTGGAACCACCCTCTCCAATTCTTCCTCAATAGACACGGGGCGTGCTCCCGGTCTGGTCGACTCCCCCCCTACATCTATCCATTCAGCCCCATCTTCGATCAATTTCAAAGCCCTAGATACGGACTCGGGAAGACTAGGAGTCCTTGAGTCTGGGTGAAAGGAGTCTGGCGTTGTGTTTACAACGCCCATTATCCGGGGAAAACCTTCTCTCCGGCGTTTTATCATAGGTCGCCAGTCGGCCATCTAGCCATCGCAAACGACGATTGCTTTATGATGTGACGGAGGGGCAATCGAGCGATGGTTCTGGGTGACGATGAGTTGCAAGAGGCCATTGAGGTCCAACCAATTGCTGACTCAGAAGCCCCTCATGACCCCGAGACATTATTTATCCTAGACTCGATAGTTCAGAGACTAAAGCCACGCGATGCCCATCATGTCAGAGATATGATTACCCAACGTGCCAGGACATCGGGCGCTCTATTCATTTCTAGCGCGCTTTGGTGGTGGATTGCTGTTAGCAAGGGATCTGAAGCGGTGCAGGACTCAGAAATTCCCGATTCAATCCTCGGCTCTTTTGATTTCGGAACTGTAAGCTTCATCGTACCTCTCCTAGTGATAACTGCCACTCTGTTCACTGGAATCGGCAGGGAAAGAGGAAACGCAACATTGTCTCAGATAGGAGGGGGGTTGGCCGTTCTAGCCATTTTCTACATCGTCGAACCGGTTCTGATGAACTATGATGTATTGCAGGGTGACGCTCTCTTCGCCACAGGCCGGGTTCTGGTTCTGGCCGCTATGGTCGGTTTCGCTTCTCATATGATGTTCGACGCCCTTCTTCTCCAATGGGTGAGGGCGAGCATGCTGAACATGGGAGTCGAGGTTTTCCCCTCTAGGGGGAGTGATCCTCTCGAGGGTCAGGCTGATGAGGCACCCCCGTACACGTGAACCATGGATCGCAGCCATCCCCCGAGGTTGTCTGTCCTAAGACTAGGCCACAGGAGAGAGAGGGACAAGAGAATCACCTCACACCTAGGCCTCACTGCAAGAGCTTTCGGAGCAGACGAAGTAATCCTCTCAGGAGATGAGGACCCCTCTGCTCTTGACACATGGGAGTCTGTTACAGAGAGATTCGGAGGAGATTTCGAGAGCAGGTACGAGTCAAATCCAATGTCATTCCTCAGGAATGCTTCTAAGTCTGGCGAGGCAACAATTGTCCATCTAACCATGTACGGGGAGCCCTGGAGGGAAGTGACTGATTCTATTCCCGTCGACAAGCCTGCTATCATTGTGGTGGGCGGGACAAAGGTTCCAGCAGAGGCTTACCACATTTCCCACCACAATGTTTCAGTTGGGAACCAACCACACTCCGAGGTAGCCGCCCTGGCGGTCTTCCTAGACTCGTGGCTGGGGCCAGTGGACGAGTCATCCAAGTTCGAAGGAGCACAGATGAAAGTCCTCCCATCAGCTAGGAATAAGGTCGTAATCAGTGATGATGATGAGTGACCAAGAGACAAAATTAAACCACCTCTCCACTGAATGATTAAGAGTCGTACTAGGGCAGCGTTGCTGATGTCGGGGACTCCAGTAGCAGGGGGCTTCTGCCCCGGCGCTGGCGTAAATGGAGTGCAGTCGCCACCGTCGTTCCCCGATGCGGCTGACATTTTGGTAAATTCGGTGGGTTCTGAGCAACCTAGCGGTTCTAGTGGGACGCTCCTACTAGCAGACGGAACTCGTTTCGAGGGCAGACTATTCGGAGCCGAGGCGATAGCAGAGGGGGAGTTGGTCTTTACCACGGGAATGTGTGGATACCAAGAGAGCCTAACAGACCCATCATTCGCGGGCCAGGTCCTCACATTCACCTATCCCTTGTTAGGCAACTACGGAATCATTCCGGCAATTTCGGAGTCCTCTTCGGTACATCCCAGGGGCGTGGTATGCAGACAGCACATGCCTTTCCCGGACCACAGAGACTCGGTGGGGAGCGTACACGATCTTCTTGTCGCACATAATGTTCCCGGGATAGAAGGAATCGACACCAGAGCGCTCACTAGAAGGGTCAGAGAACACGGGACATTGCTCTGTGTGTTCGGCCCCTCTGAGAGGCTGGATGAGATGAGGGCTATCCTCGGTGCGATGACTCCTCCTGATGCTGAGGACCTGGTCGCCCAAGTCACATGCGACCAACCCGTTCTACTAAACCCCGGAGCAAAAGATGCCAATGGGGAAAGGCTACCAAGGCTCGCAGCAATTGACTGTGGGGTCAAGCACAACATCCTCAGGGAGCTTTGCAATAGGTTCGAGGTGGTCTGGTGCCCAGCAACACTTACTTTCGAGCAGATTTCTCGAGACTGGTCCCCAGATGCCTTATTCGCTTCGAACGGGCCCGGTGACCCAGCTCACGTGGGTTCGGCAACCGATGCCCGCATGACTCTGGCCTCCGCAGTTAGGAAGGACATCCCAGTGATGGGGATTTGCTTGGGCCACCAGCTAATGGGTCTTGCAGCAGGACTCAGGACATACAAGCTCCGCTACGGGCACAGGGGGTCTAACCAACCGGTAATGGACCTAGAGACTGGTAGAGTGCACATCACTAGCCAGAACCATGGATTCGCTGTCGAGGATCCAGTGAAAGGTATGCTGGCGCCCCACCCGAGTGGAGCATGCTCAGAATCAACCGAGAACGTTCTAGGCGCCGACTTCAGAGTCAGGCATGTGAACTCGAACGATGGAACTGTTGAGGGTCTAGACCTTCTGGACAAACCCGCCTTCACCATTCAGTTCCACCCAGAGGCGTGTCCCGGTCCTCATGACGCATCCCCACTTTTCGACAGGTTCCAGCAGATGGTTGCTGAACATTTGGGCAAAGCCAAAGCAGAGTTGGTAACAAGTGGAGGTCCCTGATGCCTCGCCGAGACGATCTGGAGAGGATCCTAATCCTGGGAAGCGGACCAATCCGCATAGGTCAGGCCGCCGAATTCGACTTCTCGGGATCCCAGGCATGCAGAGCATTACGCTCCGATGGGTATGAGGTTATTCTTGTGAACTCTAATCCGGCAACTATCCAAAACGATCCTGAGATGGCAGATAGGATATACATCGAGCCTCTACTCCCCGAGGTCGTAAAGAGGATCATGGAGTCTGAGAAGCCAGACGCATTACTGGCAGGGATGGGGGGGCAAACCGCGTTGAACATCGCCTCCGCACTTGCAAAGGATGGTACCTTAGATGAGATTGGTGTGGAACTTATCGGCTGCAATCTCGCCGCGATAGATGAGGCTGAGGATAGGGATTTATTCAAGAAGGTGTGCGAGGAGATTGACCTCCCTGTCTGCAAGGCTCTGGCATGCGATTCGATTGATACGGTCATCTCTGCAGCAGAGGAGCTGGGCTCATTCCCCCTTCTGGTCAGGCCAGCATTCACTCTCGGTGGTTTGGGAGGGGGGACTGCATTCAACATGGGGGAGCTAGTTGAGATTGCAAGCCAGGGAATCCTGCATTCGGCAATAGGGCAGGTCCTCATCGAAGAGAGTATTCTGGGATGGCAGGAGCATGAGTACGAAGTGATGAGAGACGGTTCAGACAACGCCATCATTGTCTGTACCATGGAGAATATCGATCCGATGGGCATCCACACCGGGGAATCCATAGTCGTGGCACCTCAACAGACACTTTCCGATAGGGACCACCAGATTCTGAGGGATGCAGCTCTCAAGCTGATACGGAGACTCAATATCAAAGGAGGGTGCAACGTACAGTTTGCAGTAGATCAGTCAAATGGTGACTTCCGAGTAATTGAGGTCAACCCTCGCGTTTCCCGCTCTTCCGCCTTGGCTTCCAAGGCAACAGGATACCCCATTGCAAGAATGGCCGCTCTGATTGCTGTAGGTTATACTCTGGACGAGCTCCCCAACCCCATCACAGGTGAGGGAACAACCGCAGCCTTCGAACCCACTCTGGACTACTGTGTGGTCAAGATTCCTCGGTGGCCTTTCGACAAGTTTCGGACTGCTGACAGGACCCTCGGCACCTCGATGAAGTCAACAGGTGAGGTGATGGCAATAGGGCGGTCCTTCGAGGAGGCCTGCCTGAAAGCATGGGCGAGCTTGGAGTACGGCAAACCACATCCAAGACCCCTTTCAATGTCGGATGCATCCGACGGTGAGACAATGGACGAGAGGGCCGCTGAGAACCTACCTACGGCGCTTCTAGAGGATTGGCTGAGAGTAGCTACCGACAGGAGACTCGGAGCAGTCATTGAGGCGTTCAGGAGGGGGTACTCGATAGAGGACGTAAGAGATCTTACTGGAGGCATGACTAGGTGGTTCCTACGCAGGTTCGAAAGGATAGCTGCCATAGAGACCGAGATTAGGGCAGCAGGTGAAATTGGAATGAGTCCCGCGGGCATTCCCGAGCCAGAGATGAGGTCTTGGAAGGGTTCAGGATTCACAGACTTGCACATTGCAGACGCTCTCGCAGGTTTTCCAGAGAGTGGTTTCAAATCATTACAAACAGGTGAGGATGAGATAGCCGTCAGGCTACGTAGGCATGAGATGGGTGTACATCCGAGGTATAGGATGGTGGATTCATGCGCAGCTGAGTTCGCAGCAGTTACCCCTTATTACTACTCGACGTACGAGGGAGGTTCAGCAGAATCTGGAGTGGATTATGTTCCAGGACTGGCCTCATCTGTAAAACAGCGAATTGCCGTAGTCGGTTCGGGACCCATACGAATCGGCCAGGGAATTGAGTTCGACTATGGGTGTGTTCATGCGGCAGGAGCCATCCAGGATCTTGGACACGAGGCCATCATTATCAATAACAACCCTGAAACAGTATCCACCGACTTCGACACTAGCGATAGGCTGTACTTCGATCCACTCACCTTGGAATCAGTTTCCGAGATGCTGCTAAGGGAGGATGCCACAGGAATCCTTCTTCAGTTCGGTGGGCAGACTGCAATCAACCTTGCACTCCCACTATCCGATGAGATTCCGCATCTCTCCAGTATGGGGCTGGACCTCGTGATGGAGGGGACCTCTCCCGAGTCAGTAGATGAGGCTAGCGACAGAGAGAGGTTCGAGGATTTCGCCCTCAGGTGCGGGCTCAGGATGCCAGATGGAGCAACTGCGACTACACCAGATGGAGTGAGACATGCCGCCAACGAGATAGGCTACCCCGTCCTAATACGCCCATCTTACGTTCTCGGAGGCAGGGGGATGGAGATACTTTCCAACTACAAGCAGCTTGAGTCCTACATGAGGGACGCATACCTTTCCTCTGATCGACCTCTGCTGATAGACAAATACCTGGGCAACGCCATGGAACTCGATGTAGATGCTGTTTGCGATGGCGAGGAAGTACTGATCGGCGCTATTATGGAGCATTTAGAAGAGGCAGGGATCCACTCTGGAGACTCTACATGTTTCATCCCCCCTCAAAACGTCTCTAATTCCCTGTTAGAACAGGTGGAGGAGTGGACTAGGATAATCGGCCTCGAGCTCGGAATCAGGGGCTGCTACAACATCCAGTTTGCCATCCATGATGATCTGCTATACGTCCTGGAGGTCAACCCCAGAGGCTCCCGGACGTTCCCATTCGTAGCTAAGTCCACTGGAGTACCTCTTGCCAGAATTGCCGCTAGGGTGGCTCTTGGTGAGAGGCTTTCGGATTTGGAAATTCCTGAGCCTCAGACCGACGCAGTCTGCGTAAAAGCACCTGTGTTTCCATTCATCAAGCTTCGAGGACTCGATCCGGCTCCAGGGCCTGAAATGAAGTCAACCGGAGAGGTCATGGGTTCCCATGTCAGAGCCTCTGCAGCATACCTGAAGGCCAGACTGGCCACAGAGCTACCTGTGCCCACAGAGGGAGGGGTTTACATCACTGTGAAGGATGAGGACAAGCACGCTATCATTCCACTAGCCGAGAGACTGAAGGCTATGGGATTCACGATTTACGCTACTAGGGGCACTTCTCGGGTTCTTCGCGGGGCAGGGGGTCTTGATGTGCAGACCTGCTACAGGATCGCCGAGGGAAGGTCTCCCGACGCATTGGACATGATGAGGCAGGGAAAGATTCAGCTGGTAATCAACACGCCCCGCTCCAGTGGTGGTGCTGTGCTCGATGGCAACATGATGCGAAGGCTGGCCGTAGAACTCAATATACCGTTTGTCACCACTCTTGCCGGTGCCAAGATGGAGGTCGAGGCCGTAAAGGAGGCCAGCAACGGAATACCTGAGCCTAGGCTACTTCAGATCAAGTCGCTCTAGGATAGTAGTGTGGCTCCAGTCTCCGTCCTGATGATCTTGCCATCCTTCTTGCTATGGACTGCCATTACGGCCTCACTTGAACCGTCAGGGAAGTCCATCACAGAGTGCTCAACCAAGATGTCATCATTCTCGTAAATGCACCTTGAATCTTTGATTACTACGTCGGTGTTAGACATCATCATTGTCAGCATCTCGCTAACTTGCTCCTTATCCATCGTAGTTCCAGACTGGTGCCGCACGAATTCGTAATCTTCGTGCAGAGCCCCAATGTAGTGCTTCGCGTCCCTCTTCTCCATCGACATCATCAGTAGTTCGTAAACTCCCATGTTTCTCTCCGGGAAACTGACAATTTGAGTTTTTTCCAACTCTATTGTCTAGGTAACTTGGCTCATTTAGCACTTTCTAGAAGGCTCAGAACATCATCCCTCTCCATCTCGGAGAGTAAGGAAGATGCCTTTGGCCCATTGCTCTTGCCGATCAAGGACCAGTACAACGCCGAAAAACCCTCCTTTCTTGAAACACCTGAAGAATCTGCGGCCTCTGATATCGCCGTGGCAATCTCCCCCTCCCTCCACTGGCATTCGGAAAGGAGGGATGAAAGGCCGGACAGGAAGTTCATAGCCCGCTCATCGAGATTGGCCCTCGCTTCATCGCTAACTTGACTCCTAATTTGCAATCTCGCGTGTTGAGGGAAGTGAGGTCCCTCAATCCAATTCCTCATCCTTGCAAGCCTATCTTCCAATGACTCCCCTGGGTCTCCCTCTATGTGACCAGATCTCCTCAACGATTTCCACACGTCATCATCCGAGGACTTGATCTGTGCTAGCATCGAGAGGTGCCTGAAGGAGACTCCACCAACTGAATCTCTGGGATCCGAACCCGCCTTTACTTGACTCAATCTGAGAGCTCCCTTCTGTGTCTCTAGCGCTACCAACTGGCGCTTAGTCATGCTATCCTCCTCAATCATCGGGTTGGAGACCAGCCGCTCGTACTCGTCTGCAGTCTGGAATAGCCCCACTCCCGTGTCGAACTCGATGTGCCGGTTGATCTTGCTTCGGGCTACAACGTAGCGCAGTATCTCCGGTGGGACAAGTGATAGGGCCTCCATTGGCCCTATCGTAAGTCCCGACGAGCTAGACATTGGCCCCATGCCCTTGAGCTGTATCCATTCGTAAACGATCTTGTCGGGCGGGTCGCCTCCTAGTAGCTCGCAAATGGGGATCCCCGTATCAAAGCTGCCTCCAGCAGCACCGTGATCCTTACCAGCAGGCTCGCAGGTAATTCCATGGATGATCCACCTTGCCGCCCAATCAACCCTCCAGGGCATCTTTCCCTCTGCTCTTCTGATGTCGGATTTTCCCTCCACTCCTAACGCGTCCACCCAGTGAACGAATGGCTTTTCGTAGCCAGTGACAGTCACACCGTCAAGGCTTCCGTTTGAGCCCACTGGGTTGTATGGAAACCAATCTGAAGGCAGCTCCCGTCCGGAAATACTCTCTATTATCCCTCTTATCTCGTCCTTCTTCGATATCGCCGCGTCTATTCCTTCAGAGAATTTTCCCGATTCGTACGTCTCGTGATTCATCACCACTTCGGGACTAACCCCTATTTGCCCGAGAGAACCCAGAAACGGAGCTAGGAAGTGGTCTGCATAACTGGTGCCCCCGTCTCCAGGCTCACCGCCCGCATCCGGTGCAGGAACGTATGCAAGAGGGTGTCCAATGTATCTCTCGTAAGAGGGGGAAAGGAAGTCGTATACCCTCCTTAGGGGGTCCATGGAGTCGACTATGAATATGTACTTGGACTCCATTCCTGCATCCAAACAAGCCCGATGGATCATCTCAGCTGACAGTATCTCGCGTAAATGGCCGATATGGAATTCTCCCGAGGGGGTGATTCCCGAGGCAGAGACCTGAGCTCCACCTCGATTGCTGAGGCTTTGTGCGGTATAATCCGCCCAGTGCATGATTCACCTCAGACCGTAGCGGCCCTAACCAGTGCCCTAAGCGGAATCCCGTCTACTTCGTCGTCCCACGATTTATTTACAAACACCATGCAAAGCTTGACGTCTGCACCAGCAGCAATGAGATCTGCAGAGGTCTTCCTCATCGTGGTTCCAGTTGAATACACGTCATCGATAATCGCCACCTTCTTCCCCTCAACGTTGGCGTAGACCTGTGAGAGGTGGCCGCTGACGTCCTCGCTTATACTTCTGACCACGGATAACTCCAACCCCATCATTGAAGAAATCGACTGTGCGAAGGCGATTCCGTTAATACTCAGCCCCACTATCGTTTCCACTTCATCCCCAGTCATTTCTTCGATGATATCACAGAAAACGTAGGAAATCGCCTCGATTCTTTCTCCCTTTACGGCTATCGACCTCCATCCCACCTTCACGTCTAGTGGCTTGTCATCTACTTCGAAATCGCTGGCAGAAAGCCACTGCACCGTTGTCTGTGACAGTGACAGCTCGTCAGCTATTTGTTGGGTAGTGAGCCCACTAGTCCTGAACTCCTCAACCTTGGCCCTTAGTTCATCTACGCTGAGGTGCATCACTCCATGCCAGCGTTTCCGTGCTATGAATCCACCGGGGGTAAACTATTGGCTTCCCTTGAATTCTTAGCATTCAGAATCTTCCGGTGCTACCGAATCCCCCTTCCCCTCTTTCAGTAGCCCCTAGCGCTTCGATGTCAACTTCAGAGAAACCAATCTTGGGGATGGGTGCGATAACTAGCTGCGCTATCCGCTCTCCGGATTTTACCAGGTAAGATTCTCCCTCCCCGATCCAGGTCATTAGAACAAAAACCTCTCCTCTGTAG
>Ga0310344_10004247_pt1 | contig 10645 bp, 9 predicted proteins | sample HC15DNA20200_MG_FD_203801 | JGI IMG/M metagenome (GOLD analysis project Ga0310344, IMG submission 203801) | Marine microbial communities from station ALOHA, North Pacific Subtropical Gyre - HC15-DNA-20-200_MG | ecosystem: Environmental > Aquatic > Marine > Oceanic | place: Pacific Ocean: North... | reverse complement strand
AACAAGATATGTAGAGTGGGGAATGCTTTCTGAAGAGCAGGCTAATAAATTTGATCTAAGAGTAGAAAAAGATCATGGATATGCCTTTGAAGTCGATCCTTTAAATGATGGTTTGAGTTCACCTGAGCCTTTAAGAAACCTAGGAAGATTTAAAAGAGAAGCAATTGCTGTAGACCCTAGAAACAATATCATCTACCAAACAGAAGATGATCGACTGGGGCTTTTTTACAGATTTATTCCCCAAAATTCTAAGTTTTCAGGAAAACTTCAAGCCTTAAAGATTAAAAATAAGGAGAGGTTTAATACCCAAAATTCTTCATCAGAAATCAGAGAAGGGATTAGATATGAAGTTGAATGGGTAAACATTGAAGATTACGAAGCTAAAAACTACAAACTACGGGAACATGGGTTTAATGAACTAGGAGCTACTCAATTTGTAAGAGGTGAGGGCATTACAGTAGCAACAGATGGAATTTATTTTATATGTACAGAAGGTGGTTATAACAGGTTGGGTCAAATATGGAAATATTCTCCCAGCCAGCTTGAAGGAAAGAAAAATGAGCAATCTACTCCTGGGTACATTGAGCTCTTTTATGAATCAAGAAGTAAAGAAGAGTTTTTTATGGGAGATAATTTAACAGTATCTCCTTGGGGAGATTTAATAGTTTGTGAAGATAATTATTCTGTATCTAGTTCTAATAGAATTTTAGGAATAAGACCTGATGGAACCGTCTATAAGTTAGCTAATAACCCTGGGTCAAGTTCAGAGTTTGCAGGTGCTTGTTTTTCTCCTGATAACAGTATTTTGTTTGTAAATTTACAGATAGATCCAGGAAGAACTTTTGCTATAAGGGGAGATTGGAAAATGTTACGCAAATAGAGCAGTTTACTTATCCTTCTTCTTTAGAAACTTCTAGTATCAGTTTTCCAGTATTGTCTCCAGTAAAAAGTCTATCCAAGGCAACTAATGCATTTTCCAGACCCTTCTGGATATCAACGTTATATTTTATTTTCCCTTCTAGAATCCAATTACTAAGATCATTTAAAGCATTTGGAAACTCTTCTGCAAAATCAGACACTATAAAGCCCTCAACTTTTGCTCTTTTCATTAAGATATTTCCATAATTATAAGGACCTGGAGCAGGTTCCTTACTGTTGTAGGTTGAGATAAGACCACAAACAGAGATTCGTGCATTTAGTTTAATAAGTTTCAGAACTGCATCAAGTATTATGCCTCCTGTGTTATCAAAATAGATATCTATCCCTTCAGGGCAGGCAGTTTTCAGTTCTTCTAAAACATCACCAGTTTTATAATTAATAGCGCCGTCAAAACACAACTCTTCACGCAACCACTTACACTTTTCATCACTACCCGTTAAGCCAATGACTTTGCAACCCTTCATTTTAGCTAATTGCCCAACTATAGATCCTACAGCCCCAGCAGCTGTCGATACAACAACAGTTTCTCCCTCTTTAGGTTTAGTTATAGAAAGGAAGCCAAAATAAGCAGTAAATCCTGTTAAACCGGCTGCACTCATATAAGCTGTAAGAGGCAAAGGTAAGTCCCTAGGTAAAATATTAACTTCTTCTGGTTTTACTAAACAATAATCTTGCCACCCGCATGTAAAAGATGACACAAAACTTCCTTCAGGAAGCGAAGAATGGTTACTCTTAATTATTTTTCCTACAACCCCTCCACGCATTACCTCATTTAATTCGACTGGAGGCATGTACTGATCCATATCTGACATCCAAATTCTATTCGTAGGATCAAGTGATAAGTAGACATTTTGTAAAAGAGCTTCCCCGTCTTTAGGTTCTGGAATGTTACTTTCAATTAATTCTAAATCATCTTTAGATATATCTCCGACGGGTCTTTTCTTTAATATCCATTGCCTGTTGTTATTTCTCATCTAGCTCCTCAATTTAAGTAATTAAAAAAATAATAACAAAAAACTCTTAGCTTGAACTAAAATTTTCAATTTTTTAATATACACTGCAAGGATGAGAGAGAGAAAATTTTGGGGTTGGGGTTATTCTGATGAACTCTTAACTGATGAAGAGGATAAAAATATTGAGCAGAGGATACTTAATAACTTTTCTTTAAGTGAAGTTGAAACTATACCCATTCCAAAGGCAAAAGATATTGAACTTCATAAGTCTAAAATTTCTCCGCCAAGCAGTTTACAAAATTTATTATCTTCGGATCATTTAGAACGTTTAAATCATAGCTATGGAAAGTCCTTTCCTGATCTTGCTAGGGCTATGTTGGGCTTATTCCCTAATCCCCCTGATCTTATTGCTTTTCCTAACAATCAAGACGATATTGTTAGTATCCTTGATTGGGCAGACCAAAACAATATTGCTGTAATTCCTTATGGAGGAGGATCTAGTGTTTGTGGCGGAGTAGAAACAGATGTGGGTGATACATATTCTGGAGTTATTTCCCTTGATTTAAGAAATTTAAACCAAGTATTAGAAATAGACAAAGAAAGTAGAGCTGCAAGAATCCAGGCAGGAATTCTCGGGCCAGCTTTAGAAGAAGAACTTAAGAAATCTAATCTAACTTTAAGACATTTCCCACAGAGTTTTGAACATTCAACATTAGGGGGTTGGATTGCTACTAGGTCAGGTGGTCATTTTGCTACTTTGTACACTCATATAGATGACTTTGTGGAGTCCACCACTATGGTTACTCCTAAGGGTGTTATAGAGTCAAGAAGACTTCCTGGGTCAGGTGCGGGCCCTAGCCCTGATCGTATTGTTATTGGTTCTGAAGGGGTATTGGGAATAATAACGGAAGCGTGGATGAGATTACAAGAGAGACCACAATTCAGAGCTTCTTGTCCAGTTTTATTTGATGATTATGAAAAGGCTTTAAAAGCCACTCGATTAATAAGCCAATCAGCATTATTTCCATCTAACTGTAGACTTTTAGATGCTAAGGAAGCTCTTTTTAACGGGGCGGGGGATGGTTCAAAGCATCTTTTGATACTATCTTTTGAGTCTGCAGATCATGAGTTGGATACTTGGTTAAACAGAGCTTTAGAGATAGTTTCTGATGTTGGTGGACAATATGAAGTACCTAGAGAAGAAAAACAAGATGCTCATAAATCTGGGGCTTCTGGAACTTGGAGAAATAGTTTTATAAGGGCTCCTTATTACAGAGAAGCCTCTGTTAGAAGAGGAATTATCCAAGATACTTTTGAAACTTCTATAACTTGGGATAAGGGTTATAAGTTTATTGAATGTTTAAAAGAAAATGTTTCTAAAGCCATTCAAGAAATTACAGGTAAAGAAACTACAGTAACTTGTCGTTTAACCCATACTTATCCAGACGGCTTAGCTCCTTACTTTTCTTATACTGCTTTTGCTACTCCTTCTACTATGATCGACGTATGGAAAGAGATTAAGTTAGTTACTAATGAGATATGTATAGCTGAAGGAGGAACAGTTACTCACCATCATGCAGTTGGCAGAGATCACCGTGTGAGAGGTTACGACCTGCAAAGACCAGAAGGATTTAAGAATATGTTGAGTGCTGCCAAAAAAGCGGTAGATCCTCAAAGTATACTTAATCCAGGAGTTTTATTTGATCCGGAGAATAAAGATATAAAAAACTGGATGTCTTAAACTTATCAGTTTTCTAAGCTTTGCCTTATACATTTTTGAAGCTGCAGTTCTTCAATTTGTTCTTTAAGAACCTTAAGCCTCCTAAATTCATTAACTTCAGGACCGACTCCCGAAGATCTAAGACCTACAAAGTTTTCCCCTCTTTCAGGATTACCTACAGTAAGACCTAGGCTACTTGCTGCGGTACTTCTATTTGAATTTTCAATTATTCTCTCAGCCAGTTGATCTATAGTAGAAGAAGTCAGAATTCTGGCTTCATTTAGTTGTTTACAGTTCAAGGCCATGGGATCCATATCCCAATGATCAGCAGATCCTGGTACTTCTTCATAAAAAAGAACAGGTGTAGCACAACCTGCAACTAACATTAAAGTTAAAACCATTAAATTTTTTAATTTCACCGAAAACTTCTCCATATATCTTCCCTTAAAATACTTTTGCTTGCGAGTATAATACAGGTAAGTGATTAAAGTAAAACTTATAGAAAGCTCTTAGTTATCTGCTTGATACTCCCAATAAGCTTTTATAGATATGAGTTTATTTTTATTATTAATTTTATAAACAATCACGAGGTCTGTATCAAGTTTTCCTCCGTCTTCAAATCTATTTATCACAGTAGCAACATTTGCGCATTCATTCCCACATGGATAGGATTCTCTTACAGTAAATTTAATATTTCCAGGACCAATTGTACTGTCCCAGAAGGTTTCTATAGCTTTAATACCTCTATGTCCTTCTCCTGAAGGGTCTAAAGGAGATTTACCCACAGGATCTTGAATGATTGCATCTTCGTCAAAGAGAGATAACCATTCATCTTTTAAACCTTTTTCTGCTGCCTGTGCAGATCGAAAAGAAATTTGTTGTACTTTAGACATACTATTGGTTATTAAATCCTTCATATTTAGGCTATTTTAGGAAAAATCTTACCAGTTCTGGCATAATTAACGTAATTTTAGGGGGGGATCTACAATGTCTAAACAAGCTTCATTTTCTGAGATGGTCAACGGTACAGCAGATGATTATGCAATTATTGCCGAACATTCAGCCCAGTTTGCTAAAGAATTACCTGGTCGTATTTTAGATCACTTATCAGTTTTAAAAGGAGATACAGGTGGTTTTGCGGTTGATCGATTTACTCATAGTGTTCAAACCGCAACTAGAGCTCACAGAGACGGAAAGGATGAAGAATATGTCGTATGTGCTCTTTTACATGATATAGGAGATACAATAGCTTGTGCTAATCATGCTGATCTAGCTGCAACTATGCTTGAACCTTTTGTTTCTGAAAAGAATTATTGGATAGTTAAACATCATGGAATTTTTCAAGGTTATTATTTCTTTGAATATGTAGGTTTAGATAAAAATTTACGTGATCAGTTCAAAGGCCATGAGCACTGGAATGATTGTCTTGAATTTTGTGCTAAGTATGACCAAAATTCCTTTGATCCTAAATATGAAAACATGACCATAGAGGAATTTGAACCTATGGTAAGGAATGTTTTTTCTAAACCAAAACAATCGATTTATCTTCGAAGAGACTATTAATTATCCATTCATATGGATAAGGTCGAATATCTTCTCAGCGAACTATCAATAGAAGAAGCTATCTCGATAATTTCAGGTTCTGATGCTTGGCATTCAACTGGAGTAGAAAGACTTTCTATACCAAGACTCAAGCTTACAGATGGTCCAAATGGAGCTAGAGGTGACGGAGTTTCCGGTAAAACCTCTGCTTGTTTCCCTTGTGGAATAGCTTTGGGTTCTACCTGGGATATTGATCTATTAAAAGAAATAGGAAGAGCAATTGCCAGGGAAGCAAAGAGCAAAGATGCCGATGTTTTATTAGGACCTACAATTAATCTCCACAGGCATCCTCTAGGAGGTAGACATTTCGAATGTTATTCTGAGGATCCAATTTTGACAGGAAAATTAGCTGTCTCTTTCGTACAAGGAGTTCAATCCCAAAAAGTTGCAGCTTGCTTAAAGCATTTTGTTGGCAATGATACAGAGTTCGAAAGACATAATATTAGTTCTAATATAGATCCAAGAACGCTTAGAGAAATGTATCTTCTCCCCTTTGAATTAGGTATAAAAAAGGGTGGAGCAATGTCAGTAATGTCAGCTTATAATCAACTAAATAATAAATTTTGTTCTTCTCATGAGGAGCTCTTAAAAGATATTCTAAAAGAAGAATGGGTATTTCCAGGATTTGTAGTTAGTGATTGGGGAGCAGCGCTTGATACAGAAGGAAATGCTAAAGGCGGTTTAGATCTTATCATGCCAGGACCTTCAACAGTATGGGGAGAAAATTTACTCAAAGTCCTAAAAGAAAAGAAAATAACAGAAGAAGAGGTCTTCGATAAAGCAAGACGATTACTTCGGGTAGCAGATTTTACTGGAAGATTAGACAATCCTGAGGAGAAAGAAGAAACTTCTCAAGATTTAGAAGCCGATAGATTACTTATTAGGAAAACTGCTGCAGATTCTATGGTGCTTTTAAAAAATGAGAATTTGCTTCCTCTTAATAAATCTAAGATCAAAACCTTGGCTTTAATTGGTCCCAACGCTGAACAAGGACAGTTTATTGGCGGAGGTAGTGCTTCAGTTAAACCTCATTATGTTATTCACCCTCCTAAAGCTTTAAAAGAATATTTAGGGGAAGAGGTTAAGGTTGTTTCTGGAAAAGGTTGTCATACCTATAAGTATCTTCCACCAATCAATAAGGAGCATTTAACTGAATCTAAAAATAACAAGAAAGGCTATTTAGTAGAGTTTTTTGAAGGAGATGATTTAGGAGGAAAGGTACTGGCTTCTGAAGTCATGTCTGGAAGTAAATTTTGGGCTTTAAATGGTTTTGGGGTAAAGGTGGCCACTAAACTTGATCCTCCCTCTTTATCAGCAAGGTTTACCGCAAAATTTAAACCCGATATTACAGGGGAACACGTTTTCGAAATAATAAGTATAGGATCTGCTAGATTAAGAATTAATGGCAAAGAAATAATAGATAATTGGACCTCTCAAGAAAAAGGAGAAGCTTTCTTTGGTTATGGAAGCGCTCCAAATAGATCTGCTATCAATTTAAATAAAGATGAAGAGTACTTTATAGAAGTAGATTATAAATGGTTAGGAAGATTTCCTGCTATTCAGATTGGCTTGTTACCTCCTGATAAAGAAAACTTACTAGATCAAGCCTTATCCTTATCCAAAAATGCTGATGCCGTCATTTTAATAGCGGGGACTAGTTCTGATTGGGAGACAGAAGGAAATGATAGATCGGAAATATCACTTCCATCCAAGCAAGATGAATTAATACACAAAATCTGTGCAGCAAATCCAAATACTGTAGTGATCATAAATACCGGATCACCTTGCAGCATGCCCTGGTTAGACAAAGCTAGAGCAGTACTTTTATCCTGGTTTCCTGGTCAGGAATACGGTAGGGCACTTACGGATATCTTATTTGGAGAAATTAACCCATCTGGAAAGTTACCCACGACCTTTCCAAAGTTAATAGAAGACACACCAGCCTTTCAACATTATCCTGGAAGTGATTTACAAATGAATTATGAAGAAGGTTTGTATATAGGCTACAGGTGGTATGAAAAGAAGAAGATAGAACCCCTTTTTCACTTTGGATATGGTCTTTCATATACGAAATTCGAGTATAGTAGTTTTAAGATTACCCCTCCCGAGAAAGACTCTGCTATTTCTTTTAAAATGTCATTAAAGAATGTAGGAAAGATATATGGGAAAGAGGTTGTTCAGTGCTATGTAAGTGTAGTGAATTCAAAGGTAGATCGACCAAATAAAGAATTAAAACTTTTCCAAAAGGTGGGACTTGAACCAGGAGAGTCTAAAGATTTAGAATTTTATTTGACAGAGCGCGATTTAGCTTACTGGGATGAGAATTCTAGTAATTGGTTAATAGAGCCGGCTGAGTATAAAATTTTAGTAGGCTCTTCTTCAAATGATATTAAATTAAAAGGATCTGTTTGGCTCGGCTAATCTTAGCGGGCTGTATATCCTCCATCTACAACTAATTCAGCTCCAGTTATAAAAGAACTTTTATTAGAAGCAAGGAAGACAATTACATTAGCAACTTCCTCTGGAAGACCAAGCCTTCCTATGGGATGTAGGTCAGCTAACTGTGAGGTTGCTTCATTACTGTTTAACTCAGTCTGATTTATCAAATGTTGCTTTACTTCATCACCCATATTTGTATCTATTACTCCTGGATGCACACTATTAACTCTTATGTTATATCCAAGAGAAGCAAACTCCATAGCACAACCTTTTGAAAAAATTCTTACAGCTCCTTTGGAAGCGTTGTAAGGACCAATAAATGGCGCTCCTACTAGACCAGCAACTGAAGACAAATTGATTATCGAACCGCTTATTTCACTTTTCATTGAACGTTTTTTTATTTCTTCTGATGCTAATTTAGTTCCTAAGAAAACCCCTTCTACATTGACAGAGAACATTGTTTTCCAATCTTCTAATGAGATTTCAACTAAGGGTTTTGAGAAATAGATTCCAGCATTATTTACCAAAACATCTAATCCATTGTAGGTTTTTGAGCAGAATTCTATGACTTGACCCCAGCTTGTTTCGCTTGTTACATCATGCTTTATAAAGCTAGCTTGGTAACCTTTCTCAGAGAGCTCTCTAACTTTCTCTAGACCCTCTTCTTTTAGGATATCTGATAATACTAGTTTAGCACCTGATTTACATACAGCCTCTGATACCTTTGCACCTATACCTCTAGCCCCTCCTGTAACTAATACTATTCTTCCACTTAGATCCATTATTAAACTTTTTTTGGAGATCCATTTTCTTCAACCTGTTTATCATGATGCTTCTTCGCTTCCACTAATTCTGGGATAAGTTTATCTAGTTGATCTAGGGTCCAAAGGTTATCAGTTGTAAAAGATTTAATAACTGCTGGCTGTTGCATTATTCCAACAATTCCTCCCTGAGAGTGAATAATTTGAGACGTAATATCTTTAGCTTCATCTGTACAAAGCCAAGCTACTATGGGAGCTATTTGTTCAGGTCCCTGTGACCAATCATTTGCATCATATTCTCTACCAGCAGCTTGCATGAGATCAAGAGTTAAGCGAGTTGCTGCTCCTGGAGAGATAGTATTTACAGTACATTTAAATTTAGTAACTTCCAAAGCTAACGATCTTGTAAAGCCAGCAATGCCTGCTTTTGCAGCGCCGTAATTAGTTTGACCAAAGTTTCCAAATAAACCTGAAACTGAAGACATGTTTAAGATTCTGCAATTTGTTTTATTATTATCCTTTATGTATTTAACAAACGGTCTTGTGCAGTTGTAGTGGCCTTTTAGGTGTACAGCCATAATTGCATCCCATTCGTCTTCTTCCATATTGTAGAGAGTTTTATCTCTTAATATTCCTGCATTATTTACAAGAATATCTACACTGTTAAAGGAATTAATAGCTGTTTTAAAAATATTTTCTCCTCCTCTAACAGTTGCAACTGTATCGTAATTAGCTACTGCTTCCCCCCCAATGGCTTTTATCTCATTTACAACCTCATCAGCTATTTTTCCCTCTCCACTTCCATCTCTATCTCCACCTAAATCATTCACCACTACTTTTGCACCTTCTTCTGCAAATTTAAGGGAAATCTCTTTACCTATTCCTCTGCCAGCACCAGTAACTATTGCAATTTTTCCATTTAATCTACCCATAATTAATCCTTTAGTGAAATTATTCTCAGTTTAGTGCATTCTAACTACTGTTAGGAAGAAAATATGGGAAATATTAGAGAAAAAGTTGTTTTAGTAACTGGAGGAGCTAGTGGAATAGGTTTTTCCATATGTAAAAAATTTTTAGAAAATAAAGCACTTGTCATTTTAACTGATGTTGATTCTTCAAAAGGTAAGAGGGCTCAGCAAGAGTTAGGATCAAATGCTGTATTTATGGAACAAGATGTTAGTGAAGAAAAGAGATGGAAAGAGCTCATCAAAACAATTAAAAAAGAATATGGGGATCTAAAAGTTCTTATAAATAATGCAGGTATAGCAGCAGACGGTTCAAGATTGGAAGATTGCAGCCTTGAAATGTGGAAAAAGATCCATTCTGTTAATTTAGATGCAGTTTTTCTTGGTACTAAGTATGGGATACAAAGTATGAAAGAAAAAGGTGGCAATATAGTTAATATCAGCTCAATAATGGGGATAGTAGGTTGGCCAGGAGCAGGCCCATATAACTCCTCTAAGGCAGCAGTAAGAATGCTAACTAAGGTGGCTGCATTGGAGTGTGCAGACTCTGGTTATGATATAAGAGTGAATTCTGTTCATCCTGGCTTCATTGACACCCCGCTGGTAAGAGATAGCTTTGAGGAGACAATAAGAAAGGGAGATAGCATTTTTAAGACCACAGAAGAAGCTTATGAAGCAGTAGAACAAATGCAACCTTTAGGAAATAGGTTAGGTAAACCAGAAGAGATAGCAGATGCAGTATATTTTCTAGCATCGGATAATTCATCTTTCGTTACTGGAACTGAATTAGTAATAGATGGTGGCTATACAGCAAAATAACCATGAATTCACCTATTCAAGCTCAAAGAGCTTCTCAAAGCATTATGTATATATTTGGTTCAGGGAGCATAGCTGTAGGTGTAAAGAATACTCTCCTAGGCACTTTTCTATTGGTGTACTTCAATCAAGTTTTAGGACTGCCTGCTTATTTAGCAGCCAGCGCCATGGGTATAGCTTTGGTGGTGGATGCTATTTCTGATCCTTTAGTGGGAATATGGTCAGATAGAGTTAGATCAAGATGGGGTAGAAGACACCCATTTATTTATTTAGCAATAATCCCTTTTGCACTGTCATATTATTCTATTTTGCAGTACCCAGGTTCCATTGCGGAAGGAACTATTACTGAAGGAGAGCTTTTTAACCGACTCCTTTTTTTGATGATCATCATGAGATTATCAATGACTTTTTATGAGGTACCAAGGGGAGCTTTAGCCCCTGAATTAACAA
>Ga0310344_10004246_pt1 | contig 10645 bp, 5 predicted proteins | sample HC15DNA20200_MG_FD_203801 | JGI IMG/M metagenome (GOLD analysis project Ga0310344, IMG submission 203801) | Marine microbial communities from station ALOHA, North Pacific Subtropical Gyre - HC15-DNA-20-200_MG | ecosystem: Environmental > Aquatic > Marine > Oceanic | place: Pacific Ocean: North... | reverse complement strand
GGAGAATCTGCGTTAAGTGCTATTTCACTAGTTATTTTATCAATAGCCTCATTTTTAATCATACCATCAGAATTAAACCAACTATCATAAATCTGTTGTTTGGCTTCTTGTAAATCAGCTCTGCTTAATGTCTGACCTTCTTTCATGGCATTATTAAGAGCCAAGTATTTAGCTTCTGTATTAGCAACAACTGATCTTGAAAATCCGTCAAATGCTGTCATAGCATTGCTACTGAATCTTAAAGCAGGATCAGCTGCCATAGCTTCTAAATCTTCATATATTCTAAGTAATGCTTGTGGACCATACTCACCTTCTTTAGCTGCAGCATCAGCAAATTCTCGTAAGAAAGCTAGAGACTTTTCTTCTTTAAGCATTAAGTCTCCACGAGTCATATAACTAACTTCTTTAGGATTAAGAGCTGCTTTTCTAAAGACAACTCTCATATGATTAGTTGCTAATTGCAGAGTGTCATCTAAGGCGAAATGAGCAACCATTGCTTTTTTAGCTCTCATTAAATCACCACTAATTACAGCACCTGCAACTGTGGCAGAACCTCTACCTAATAAACCTGTTAAGTTACCTACTGCAGCATTGATTGGTGTAGCAAAGGCAGATAACATACTATTAAATAAGTTTCCTTGGAAAGCTTTATTTATAATAGAAGGAACTTCAGGGTTAGCATCATAGAATGCTTTATTATATGTACCTAATTTATCTTGTGCATACCTATGCATTTTCCATAAACTATCTACATCTCCATCAGCCATTTCACTAGCTAACAAGAAACTCTTCATCCATGCAGGACGTTCTCTTGCAATAGTCTTTAATGTTTGAGAGTATTCTTTAGCTTTAGGTATAATATCAAGTAATCTGCTATTTTTATTATCTAATATAATACCAGCAGCTGCATCAATGGTAGCTTTATCTCCAGTAGCAACAGCTGTTTTCCAAGCATTTAAATTACTAACCATAGCATTACCTTCAAAATTAGCTAAACCTTTTTCTACATTTAGTAATTCTAAACGGTCAACTAATTTATCTACAGCACTATTGACTACAGCACTATCTTCCATTAATCTGATACCTTCAGACATATCTGATATTTGACCAGCTTCTGAAGTTATTAATAAGGCTCTAGCTTTATGAGCATCTAAATCTAATAATTGTGCTTTTAATTCTTTAATAGCTTTAGAGATACCTTTTTTACCAGATATTTTAACAGCTGATTCGTCAACAGCACGATGGAAATCTTTTAAATACTGTATAATATCTTCAGGTTCTGAACGAGGGTTTAATAATTTAGCTGAAATAACATCACCAGCTGCGTCTAACATCTGTTCAGTTATATAATGATTGCCTGTTGTTTTATAAGCAAACTTACCGCCTTTTTTCAATTGCGCTGTTAATTCAGAAACTAATGTTCTATCATATAGGTTTTCTAATTCTAAAGCTTTCATACGTGTAGCTTCACTTATTGGATTACCTACACGTCCCCATTCACTACCTATATTATTTTGTACTCTAGTAGCATCTACCCAACTATCAAAAATACTACCATCTACTGATCTAGCTAAAGTTTCACCTTGGTCAAACTTATTGAAATCAATAGCAGGTTGTCCATTAAGTTGATAGTATTGACTGATTTCCTCTAGAGCATCATTTTGTTTAGCCTGATTAACTAGAACAGCAGTTTCCATGGGATTACTCCCTTCAATATGACCATACTTTGCATTTTCTGCATTAGCTATCTCATCAATTTTAGCAACACCTTTCTCTTTAGATGGTATAAATGTACCAACTTTTTTTAAACTCATATCTGCTTTAGTGATATAAGCAAATCCTTCTACTATACTTGATAGCATAGAAAAGATAGCACCTTCATTAACGTTCTTCATACGTTTAATATCAGGTGTATCAGCATCTGTTGTTGCGTATTTTCCAGAAATCCATTGAAAAGTTTTTGGCCAATACTTCTTAAGCGTACCTAATAAGTTATCATCTTCTTGATTTTGTTTTGCAACATAATCTACAAGACCTCCAGTAAATACATCTATACCCCATTTTGAGATAAATTCAAATGATTTTCTATTACCTAAATTATAAAGAGCTGGGGCTTTTGTTGCCATTTGTCCGCCAGCATGATATTTAGAAGCGGCATTTATTGCCATACTTCTTAAACCTAATGCTGGTATAACTAAACCTGATATATTACGAACAGCTTGAGACGCCTGATTTTCATAAGTCTCTGCTTTAGGTATATCAGGTATACCTTTTGGAGTTATAAGATTGAGAGTATCAATACCAGTATCAATAACACCTTGACCTGGAGCTGATACAGCTTCTTTAAAATCAGTACTATAATATTCTAATGGTCCTTTACCTCCTCCATAAATAAAACCACCTCCAGAATAATCAAGTAATTTTGTATTAGCTACTCCATTACCTTCTCCGAAGAGTTTTTGCATTCTTGTTAGTTCAACAGGTTCTGTTGTAGTTTCCGTGGATTCTACTGGAACTGTTGTTTGTGTTTCTTCAACCTGTTGTGGCTTTGCCGCTTCGAGTTCAGCAATCCTTGCTCGTATACGTTCAAGTTTTTCTAAATCTGTTTCAACAGGTTGCCCTTGGGTTTCTTCTTCCATGTATTAAAATCCTTTATATTCTAAAGGTGGTAATGGTTTACCTTCTTTATCTAAATCAGGTGTTTGATCACCGAATTGATTAGTACCAAAATATTGTGCAGGATTAGCTACAGCAGCTTGTGTACCTTTAACAAGATCATCAGCTAATGACCGACCTCTAGCCTCGTCATTTGCTTTTTGGTCTGCTTCTATTTTAGCTTGTAGTGCAGCTGCTTCGTTTTGTGCAGCTTCTAGATCTTGTTGTCTTTTAGCTTCTGCTTTATCTGCTGCGTCTTTAGCTGCCTTAGCAGCTTGAGCTTGTGCATCTAATTCTGATTGAAATCTATTTACTCTTTGATTTAATCTTTTTAGTACTTGAGGATAATCTTGAAGATTCTTATAACCTATATATTTCAAAGCATAGATTAAATCAGTATCACCTCTTGCAGCATCCCACATACCTAATTCTGAGACATCATTTTCAACACCAATAATGTTTTCACCTAATCCAACATTAATCTCTTGACCTTCAATAAGACCTAAATCAGCTGATTGTTGATTAATTGTTTCAGAACTTTCAATTTCTTCAAGTCCTAATGATCTAATTTTATTCTGTATCTCAGGATCAGTTTTAGCTTTTGCTTGTAAAGCTTTCCATTGTGTTGTTACATAGTCTCCAGGTCTCATACCATGTTTCAAAGCTTTTGTAATTACTTCAGCTGAGTATCCTTGTATTTCTTTCATACCTGCAAAATCTTCTATAGATATTTGTCCATAGGTATTAGGAGGTTGTAGTTCACCATCAAGAAATAATTGCTGTTCCCAAATTGATTTGTTTTCAGGAGTAGCAGTTTTATTAGCTTCTAATGTTATACCTAGTCTTTCTCGTTGGAGTTTTTGGTAAATTGAATAATCATCTTTATCACCACTAGAAAACTTACCTTTTATAGGGTTACCTTTACCACCACCATTTGCAGTGAAATAGTTTTTAGCAAGTGTATTAGCATCTATATATGCATTAGGGTTTGTAGGGTCAGCTTGGATAGCTGCTATAAAAGCTTCTCTTTGAACATTTTTAAGTTCATTTGCTACACCTTTACCATTTATAGTAAGTGCAGGTGCTCCAGTTGGTCCAAACTTTCCAGCTATATTTACTTCATTATCAAGTTCTTTATCACTATATTGTAATGTTGCTTCTCTTTCTTTAACAAGAGCATTGAATTTTCTAATCTCTTGTGCAAATTTTTGATTGCCTTTACTGTTTAAAGTGATTTCTTCCTCACTCCATTTGGTAGTTCTACCATATCTCAAAGCATCAGCATATTGAACTTTTAAAGCTTTGTATAAATCAGGATCATTATTTGCACCACTTTTCATTCTATTAAGATCATCATTATTATATCCAGCAAAATCTCGTTTTAAAGTTTCAATTGTAGAAGCAACTTCTTCAGCAGTACAACCCTCATTACTACATTTCAACATTTGTGCATTAGCTTGTTTCTCACCTTGAGAATGTTTCTCTGTAACTTGTAATTCTAAACTTGCACGTTGTCCTCTTTCTACTGCTTCACTGAAATCACTAACACTGTAACCAGCATTTTTTAATAATAAAGCTGGACCAGCTGCTTTTTCACCATTTAAAAGTTCCTTACCTGCGCCATGTGGAACCAAACCATTTAAGATTTGAGTCTTCTGAGCTTCACTGATTAAACCTTTTTCAGCTCTAGAAAAAACTTTGCCCCATACAATTTTACCAGCATATTGATCTGCAGTCATTCCAGCAGGAATATCTTCTGGAACTAATTTTGCAGCAAGATTTCTAGTAGCAAAGCTAATTGTTTTAAGTGGTGTATTAGGATCAACACTTAGTCCTCCTTGTCCATCAGATAAAATAGATTGATAGTTCAAATCCATTTCTAGAGTTTGTTCTATTTCAGTATCATTATCTGTAGTAGCTTTGTCTTTATACTTCTTTGCAAATCTTGAGTTTTCTGTTTTAACAAAGCTATCTATACTAGGCATTACATTTTTAGCAATAAGACCATTGCTTAATGAGCCTTCTACTAATTGTTCACCTGCCCAGTTTGTAATAAAATCAGAATAAGCTACTGCGCCTTCCTTTTCTACTGCCTCTAGTTTCTCTAGAAAAGGTACTCCACTTGAATCTTTTGCATTTGCTTCTTGAGCATCTATAAATATTTTACCTAAGTTCTGTGCTTTAACTTTAGAGAAATAAGATTTAGCATGTTTTATTTTACCTGGGTTTAAACTTTGAATATACTCTTTTAATGCAGGATCTTTAATAGTAGATGAAACTTTATTAAATCTAATATCTTCCTCTTGTGATTTCTCCCATTGTGTATTAAATGCTTCTCTATCTTCTTTGCTCATTTTAAAAGAAGCAAGTTTAAGATGAACTTTTTCTTCAGATTTCTTTTTAACTTGCTCTCGCCATTGCATAAAAGCAGGTGTAGTATCTAACACCTTATTTACCATAGCTAATGCTGTAACTCCAGCATCTGCTTTTTCTCTTTGATTAGATACTGCTACTTTTTGTGCAATCCAATGAGCTTCTTTTTTTTCATCTTCATCGTATTGAGCTCGTAGTGATGTAGCCCAATCAGTCGTCTTTTGGTAATAGTCTCGAAGATGAGGAGACGGATCTGTATTAAAAGGCATAGTTAATTAAGTAAATAAATCCAAACCACCACTACCACCGATTGTAGCGATTTTTCCACCAATGCTTAATGCATCCATAAATGCTGCTGCACCTACATTCTGCATAACAGGTGGAGGGGGAGCCATGCCAGGAGTTTTAACCCAAGCTTGTTTAGCAAACATTTGTTCTTGTTGTGCTTTAGCTTGTCCAGCAGCTTTACCGCCTTCTTTTCTTAACTCATGTGTAGCATCGGTTAATTCACGAGCATTACGTGAAGTTTTAGTTAGATATTCCGCTAAATCTAAAGTAGCTATTCTTCTAGCAGAAGCACCTGTTTGACCACTTGCAGCCATTGTTGCTCCTGTATTATCTTGTAAAAATTCTTTCCAAACTTTCTCATTTTCTTGCATTGTTTCTCCCACCAAGTCACCATGTTTCTCTTGTATATCGGCATATACATTAGCTAAACCAAGGTTACTTGCATTTATACCTTGTTCATATTGAAGACGTTCTACACCTGCTACGCTAAGTGTACGCATCCAATCATGCTCTCGTTTTTCGAGTTGGTATTTATATTGGCGACGAGCGTTTTCGTTAGCGGCTCTCGCTTGTGCTCCTAAACACACGGCAAAACTCTATAAAGGTCAATTTGTTGGGTCCATGTTCTATTTCTCGTAAGAATTTAAACCCTAGGAATCTAAGTAACTTAAGGTGAACTGTATTTCGTTTATCAACGATGTTCCAAAGTAACTTTTCTTGTCTACTGTCTACATAACGTTTTGCTTCCCTGGCAAAGGTTACTGGATATTTAAGTATAGCTGGTGTACAGAGCATCCAGATTTGCCCTTTATCATGTACTCCTGCTATTCCTGCTAGTTCACCGTTCGGTACTCTGAAATAGACTGAATCGCCCATCTCATAGGTTGAAGGTAGTATTACGGTAGGATCATATCCATGACCCTCTTCGACCTCTTTACGGTCTTCTGGGAGGAGATTGGAGGCTACCTCAAAAGCAGCCTCTTCTGTTAGTGGGTGAATGTACTTAGACACTAAATTGATTTGTAATAAGGTCTATTGTATAATCCTTCCCAAGTCATTGAATATAATGTAGCTGGGGCAGGATGTGAAGATGTAAGTGTTAAAGTGAAATTCTTATTCTTTTCATATATAGGTATTTGTTTTATAATCTGTTCATTAATACCTACTTGGTTAGCATTATAGCTATCAGCCAAAGGTGGTTCATATGTTTCTATATAAGGATCTTTACCTTTTCGTTCTAATTTAGTAGTATACATACCTGATGCACCAAAACTCATCTTAACTCTATGTACAACTAAACTAGCATTTTGATCAGATTTAACTACATCATTAGCAGTTTGAGTATAATATATTGTAGGGAATTCTACTTCCATATCAAAAAGATATCCAACAATAATATCATGACCAGTCCAATCACCATCCCATTCTATATTATAATTTCCAGGATTACCAACAACACTAGCTGTAGTATAAGCACCTATAAGATCTGAATCTTCAGCTTCTGTAGTAGGATTAGAATTAGGTAAGGTAGTATCTGCTTTATGGCAATAGACAACAAGCTGTCCTGTAGTACTGTTGAATCCATCAGGTTTAGTAAACCCAGTTCTACCAGTTGTAGCTGAATAACCTAATTGAGATGCTGTTATAACTTTACTATTATCTAGATGTACTCTATATGTAATATCATCAGTTGTATCAACTGTATCTTTATCATCGGTTATACTATTAGTATCTGACTCCATTTTAATAGGAATCTTCTGCATAGTATCTTTACCATCGTCCCTGACTATAACATATAATGCGTCATCTAATACAGCATGATGTTGTACTGTACCACTGAATGTCCATTTAAACCATGCTTGTTGTACACGTTTTTCAGATGAACTATAATATCTAAAACCATATAAAGTGTTTTTATCTTTAGCACTAAAGAATACAATTGAGTTCTCTCTTGAATTAGACATTTTATCTAAATCACTAGAGAATAATTGACTAACAACTTTTGATTGGTCAATTACAGTAGGTTCTGTTTGACGATTGATATTAGCCATCTCCCAGAAGCGAGAATACTTACCAGCATTATCTACAAAGCCTAGTGTTGTGCCAAGTGAAATTGGATTAGTTTTATAATTAAAATTATAAGTACATAATCTATTTACTTTAGCAGTTTGAGGGCTAAGTACATCACTATCTGTTGTAAGTAAGAATTGATGCGATTTACTGAATAATACTAATCCTGCATTAGCAGCAACACCATCATATAAAACAGCAGGTTCTTCAGCACTAACGGATAAATCTATGTTATCAGTAGCTGTATATGTAATAGAAGATACTGGCCAAAAGTCAAAGAAGTGTTCAGGTCTAGATAAGATTACATTCTCACCACTAATCATAACTAATCTATTACGCCAGAATAACATATTATTTATATACTTATTCTCAGTTACTGTATCACCATCTGTACCTGAAACTGTTGAAATAAAACTAGGTTTAGGTACTGTATTAACACCACCACATAAACAACTATTCCAAGCAACCTGACCTAATTTAAACTCTGTTAAATTTGTTTGCCTTACTAATTGTACAGGCATTGTAGTAGGATCAAATACTAATTGTCTTCCAGGTTCAGGACATTCTTCCCATGTACCTTTACCATCTCTATCATTATCACCCTTAAATTTAACCCAGTAATCATCTTCAGTAGCTTCTGTATTAGAAATTTTACAAACAAAACCATGCTTACATTGTCCAGGTAAATCAGCTATATCTTGAATCTCATTTGAAACAATATTTATTAAATCAGTATCAATTGAAACTACATTGAATCCTACAGAATCAGTAAGATAAATTCCATTACCTATAATTTTAGTTTCTGATAAATTGAAAGGAGATCCAGCTGCATTAACAATATTTTGTTGTAAATCACCTAAGACGCTCTGTGCTGTGATAGTTGTATCGGTATCAAAAGGTGTTGGAGTAGGTCTAATTAATCCTAAATTAGCTTGTACTTCTGCAGAACTAGCTTCTTGAACTGTAACCATATACAATGCATCTTTCATCCATACATACATATAATCATCTGTATCCCATCCCGAACCTCCAAACAATAAATCATGTGTTGTAGTATAACGTGCATTATAAACAACACTAGATCCTGATCCTGATGGAATAGATTGGGCTACGTTAGTTATTTGAAAATAAAGATTAGATTTATCTGTAATAACTCCTTTATAATATCCAAGATCTCCACTAGTAACACCAGTATTACCATGATCAGTTATAGTAAAATTATCAGCATCTACAACTGAAGCAACTTGATACTGTCCAGGTGATCCTCCACCATTAGTAATACTTATATCTACATAATCATTAACTGCTAAACCATGATTAGTTTGTGTTATTGTAATAACTGATCCAGCATCTCTAGCGTATGTAGTGTTTACAAGGTTTGCTGGATTATATACTACATGTCTATATGTATATCCACCTGACAAAGCATTATCTGTTTCATTTTGACCAGCTGTTACATTAAAAATTTGAGTAGCTGTATTAGGACATAATGGATCATTATTAGAACCACCAGCTGAAGTACATATACTACCTTGAGCTTCACGGAATTCTCTAGCTACCATTGCACCTGAACCATTGCAATAATTATTACTTGACTTAAATAATTCTACTTTAATTCTTGTAGCTGTTTTTACTGTTGTTGTACTAGTATCATTATAAATATTTAATGCGTATTGTCTAGAGTAAGCAATTTTATTTAACTCTACATATACTTCAAATGGTCTAACAGGTTCTATGTCTGCTGAATCAGATGACATAGCAGTAGGTTTTGTACGGTTAGCTATAAATGTAAAGTCTTTAGAAGTTAATGTCTGTATATCTTCATCAGCAGTATGTACAAGGTAACTAGTGATATCAGCTTCTTGCCCTGACTCAAAAGTCACATCCATTACAGCACCATCACTGCAACGCCACATATTAACATCACCTGCTCTATTTATTTGTCCTATATATTGCTCAGCTTCATCTCTATAATAATGAAACCATCTACCATTAGTATTTGAATTAAGTGCAGATGTAGCATCATCACTTAATGAAGCTACTAATTCAGATCCTGGTCGTTTCAGAAGTCCTTGAGTTACATCAGGTAATACATTAACAGCATCTACAACTTGTCCTGGTACTTTCTTTTCATCAGGCTGTTGTGAGATGCCACCTGTATATTGATGTATCGTTTGTGAAATACTTGCCATTAGCGTCTAAGTGCATGATGTGGTCTAAATGATTGATATCTACCTTCATGTGGAACTCCAAGGAAACTATGATCTCCTTGATTACATTCATACTCTACACATGTAGCTCTTGCTCTAGCTACATCTTGATTTAAAGCTTGAGCTAATGCAGGGTTAGATACTAATTGGGTAGCAGCTCTAACTGCAGATCTATAAGTTATATATCTTTGAAAACAATTAGGTAAATCTTTGAATTCATATAAGGTAACAGCATCTACATATACATCTTCAGTGAATACATCTGTGTGATGTACTAAATCATATAACCTACCATTCCTTATAACTACGTCTTTGTTTTTATCAACAAGACCATCATGTAAATCATAGCGTAATGTATTTAGAGGTAATGTGATATACCCAGTTGTATCTTCTGGAGTAAGTTTGATATGATATTCTGAATTAAAATGCCAACCTTCATTCTGTACATCCTTGTTAACTTCTGTTAAAATATTAAAAATGAAAGATACTTCTGGGTTTTCAAAATTTAGTTCTGTTATTGGAGATTGACCTATGCTACCCAGAATTGAGTTCACAGCGGATAGGTTTGTATCGGTGTCAATTGTCGAGGTAGCCATATAAAAATCTATAAAAAAAAAGGAGGTCCGAAGACCCCCTATATGTTGGTTAAAATTAACCTTAACCGAATGCAGCAGGTGCAGTTGCTGTACCAGCGTACAGTTCAACAGCAGCAGCTGGGTTAAGATAGTCTGCGCCCATAGCGAGACGTCCGAGGATAACATCACCCTGGTAGATGACTGATACGTCCCCGCTAGTTGTTTGTACCTGAGGTCCAATGGCTTCTACAACCCCTGCAGCCTCTCTCTGGAAGATAAGCCCACATGAATTTTCAAAGTCTGAAGTACCATTACCGTAGTTATTAACGGTCTTAGTAGCAGTTGATCCTGAAGTTTCGTCAACCATTTCAACTTCTACGAAGTCACCCTTGTTACCTGGATCGGCAACACCTGGGTTAGTAGCAGAAGCTGTTCCAAACTTAGTACCGTAGCGTCCGAAGAATGGGATGTTCA
>Ga0310344_10004242_pt1 | contig 10649 bp, 13 predicted proteins | sample HC15DNA20200_MG_FD_203801 | JGI IMG/M metagenome (GOLD analysis project Ga0310344, IMG submission 203801) | Marine microbial communities from station ALOHA, North Pacific Subtropical Gyre - HC15-DNA-20-200_MG | ecosystem: Environmental > Aquatic > Marine > Oceanic | place: Pacific Ocean: North... | reverse complement strand
TACATGTGACCCTGCATATGCTAGTCCGCAGGCAATCCCAGCTCCTAGACCGCGTCCTGCTCCAGTAACTAATGTAACTTTGCCTTCTAATCTCATGTCGTTATAACCTGTGGGTAATTATATACCTGCATGACTATTTGCAAGAAAGTGAATAAACATTAGCCAATAGGCCTATGTGAATGGAATTTTCAATCTGGAAATATATCCTTTTGATGTAGCTACGCCTGTGTTTTGTAAAGGGTTAGGTTTTTCATAAAAAGGTGCTTTTTTCTTGAAGAAAAGCTTGTATGCCTGACGGAGTATACGGAATTCAGTAAGCAATACTGAGATTGCTATGCGTGGATAGGTCTTTAAAAGTTGGCTAGTATTCATAGGTATAAGGTTACTAACGAATTTGGTTAACATGATTAGTTGTTCTTCCTGATAGAGGCGTATCGATATGTCTACAAAAGTTTCTGATAGATCGAATTCGAATTCGTAATGACCACTTCTATCCAAGAAGGGCGATACATGGAATTCTTTGTTGGTTTTGTGTGATTTGTTATTGGCAATCAACGTTTCCTTGTTCAAGCAGTAAAGGTGAGATTCTCCAAATGTGTTATGTACTTCTACTACCGCACCTTTTAATCTTGCCTTATTGTCGCAAATGAAGTAGAACGCTGCTGGATTAAAGGAGTATCCTAGAACTGATGGGGTAGTCAACAAGAGTACCGTATCTTCAGTTGATATACGAGATGATGTACTACTGACTTTAGATGCAAGTTTGTCGTAAATATGTTGATCAGAATGATCTATATAATCTGTATCGCGTATTGATATTATTCCATTTCGGTTATATTGTAGTGGCCATGGAAGTTGGCGCTCTCTTAGTATTTTCTCCAAATCTACTATCAACATAGTGTGTTTGTACTGAAAGGAATTTGTCAGTTTACCTTTTCTAGTATGAGTGAGAGTGCCAATAGCAATAGATGGATGTTTCATAATTAATTTATGGTTTGTAATAAGATGTCCGCGACTAATTTACCCGACCTGAAACCATCTTCATGAAAACCATATCCTAGATATGCTCCACAAAACAATATATTGCCATTTTTATTGAGATTATAGAAATCGTCTTTGTTGGCATTCGAGGATTTTACCAATACTGGATGACTGTAGGTGGTCTCATATAAAATGCAATCATCCTTTGGTAGAGTGGGTGGATTGAGGGTTATAAAGAATTGAGTTTTAGTATTTAGTTTTTGTAATCTATTAGAAAAATAACTCACATATGTCTTAGTAAGATCATCGGTACCTAAGTAAGATATTGCATTCCAGCATGCCCATACTTCACGTTCATTAGGCATAAGGTTGGCATCTGTGTGTAGAAATACATTGTTGTGAGTATATCTATGCGATTCGAGTATAGATGATTTGGCGGTAGGTAGTGAAGTAACGATTTGCAAAGTTGTATCAGCGTGAGTAGCCATAATTACTTTGTCAAAATCATAAGTGGCATGATTTGAGCAACTTATGGTCACTTTTTGATCAGTCTCTTGTACATTTGAAATTTCTTGATCGGTGACGACATCACCCTTAAATTGACCCTTGAAGTTGTTGATGTATTCTTTGCTACCGCCCGTGATTGTATACCAATGAGGCCTGTCAAACAGACCTAGTAAGCCATGGTTGTTGAAAAAGTTTATATAAGCATTTGCTGGGATATCACCTGAGTCCATGTTGTCGCATGACCATATTGCTGAAGCTATTGGGACAAAATAGTGTTCTATAGTGTCTGGAGGACAACCAATCTTTAATAAATGCTCACGAATTGAAATATTGTTCAAGGAAGAGTCGTCCGCGGTTTTCTTGAGTGCTTTAGAGTATCTGTAGATATTAAATAGTGTTTTGATATCGTTTAGGCGGCTAGGATTTTTTAATATTTGAATTACTGATTCGGGTGTACCAGCATATGATATGTTTTTATGGTTGTTAGTGTAAGAAAATGACATATCAGTCGGTTTTACGCTTACCTTAAGTTCAGAAAGAAAGTCTGAAAACAGTGGATAATTCTTGTCATTAAATACTATAAAACCAGTGTCAATATCACATTCTTCTCCAAGTCTATCTTTAACACGCACTGTATTTGCGTGACCTCCAATTTGGCTTTTCTGTTCAAATAGAGTTACTCTATGATTATGTTGTAGATGATGTGCAGCAGCGATGCCTGAAATACCAGCACCTATTATTGCAATATCCAGTTTGCGCACCATTTTACTTTTGAAAAAGGTAGTGCATGGTATGCCAGTCTTGACCTTTATTAAATCTAAACATTTCTGAACAAATAAGCAAGAACATACGATATCGATTTATATATATTTGGGATTGTGTCTTCGGCCACGATGTTTGTAGAGAAGATAACAGCTGATTGTTATTACAATCAAGTTTGTGTAACCAGTTTTCCAGTGTTTTGTGGTAATGTGTGCCGGAAATAACCCATTGTCTTTCTGTTTCCAAAGAATCACATATGTCGCTGAAAAAACCTGCGTATGGCATCATCCCTCCGGTAAAGAAATGGCGTGCCATCCATGATGATCTTGGATTATCGAAAAACTGCGGGTATTTATTGTGAGAGAACACCTGTATGAATAACTTTCCATCTGGCTGAAGCCATCTTCTAATTTTGTTGAGGAGCGCTCTTGGATTTCGCAAATGTTCAAACATTTCGATGGAAAATATTGTGTCAAAATGACCATTAGTAGAGAAATCATTGATATCTGACTGAATGACAGTAATATTAGTTAGTTTCATATCTCTAATTTTATTGTTTATATATCTTTTTTGTGTATGGGAGTTTGTCACTGTAGTTACGTTAGTGTTTTTGTATTTTTCGGCTATATGGAGTGACAATGCTCCCCATCCAGCACCTAGTTCTAACACTTCATGGCCATCATACATCCGAGCTCTGTCTATGTAGCAATCTAGGGTTGTTTTATCTGAATCTTCGAGGCTCATTTGTTTTTGCCATATGGAGCCACTGTATTTCATATTTTTGCTTAGAACATGAGTAAAGAAGTCAAGAGGAACTTCATAATGCTGTCGGTTAGCGTCTTTGGTGTTTATTGCTATTGGACCGCTAGAGCATTCTTGGCAAAATGTTTGTTGAATATCTAGTATCTGCTGCTGGTTTAGTCTAGCAACCATTTGGCTATATTTTCGGAGCCGATATGATACCAGCGCTCTAAGTGTCCGTTCCGAAAGTATGCCATAGTCAATTGGGAGATCGTACCACAAGGCTCTAATCCTTCCTGAATGAAAGTTGATGGTCGTCTATAGCATCTGATAAAAATGCGCCTTCGCAATAGCAAAAATAGTAAAGGAATCGTCTGATATCAGTTGCTTCAAAGCCGAGCTCCAATATTGTGTCATAGTTCTGCATAAAGTTTTTTCTCCAATGACTAAGTGTTTTTGCATAATGTAAACCTATTGAGCTTTCGTTATATATGGTAAAACCTGCAGCATGTGCCGCGTGTTTGATTGTCTCGAGAGATAAAAGTAGGCCTCCTGGGAATATGTACTTTTGTATGAAGTCACAGTTATTTTTGTATGCGTCGTATCTGGAGTGTGGTATTGTAATGACTTGTATTTGCAATGTCCCACCGTTTTTCAGTAGGGAAGCGCATTTCTGAAAAAATTCTTGCGTGCCTTTATGCCCTACGGCCTCAAGCATTTCTACAGAGAAAATATGATCAAATTGGCCTTTGATGAAACGGTAATCGGTGATTTGTAGATCAACATTACCCTTCAAATCATTTTTTTTCAATAGGTTATGAAAGTATTCATATTGGCGTTGTGAAAGTGTTACAGCTGTAACATTTGCTCCATGGTTTGAGGCAATTGTTGTAGAAAGGCTTCCCCATCCGCATCCAATATCCAATATGGAATCAGAGGAGGATAATTTAGATCTTTCGATGAGAGTATTTATTTTTTGGTACTGAGCGTCCTCTAAACTGCTTGTTGAGGTTTCAAATATCCCACATGAATATGTCATACTAGGGTCGAGGAATGTTTTAAAGAAATCGTTACTCATATCGTAATGTTGACTTATGTTTCTTTTTGCCCATTTGATTGAGTTTGTAGATTTGAATCTTTGAACGAGACGCGCATACATTTTCTTTGGGGCAATGTTACCAATTGATGGAAGGTTGTTATCTGCAGTTTTACTGGCAAGGTACTTGAATAGAGATGTAAGATCATTATGGTCCCATTTGCCCTTTATATAAGATTCGGCTAAACCTAAGTCATATCCGGTGAGCATGTCCCAAAAGAACGACCATTTATTGACAACCAAGGTGTGTGCAGCATTTGAGGTGTTTGTCCTGGAGAGAATACTTTGACCATCGGGTGTTATTATGTCTATGCTTTCTTCAAGCAATTTCTTGCCAAGAATGTTTGACAATGCCATCCCAAAAAGTTTGCGAATAAGTTTCATATGATATTTATGATCTCTAAATGGGTTTCTGTTTGAATAGTTACTTGTTTCAATAGTCCTATAGGGTTTTGGATAAGATAAGTGGTATTCTCTATGTTTTACATTTGGTATAGAACTACCCGAAATTACTGCTTATGATTATACTTGTAGAAGGCTGATTTGTGCTAAATTGTTAAGGGTCTCTAAATCACATAATTTTGGTAAACTCGATTATCTTATAGTATGAGTAAATTTACTGTTTCTGAAGTGCTGGAAATAACCGCTAAGGCAAGAAGTTTGTATAGTGCCGATTTACGAAATTTGGATTTCAGTGATTCAAACTTGAGTTATGCTTCTCTAGCTTGGACCAATCTTTGTGGGTCTGATTTGAGTGGTACTGATTTGCGAGGTGCCGATTTGAGAGGGTCAGATATGAGCACAGCGGATATTAAAGGAGCTATATTGTATGAGTCGAAGTACAACAATGCCACCAAGTGGCCTGGTGGATTTGATCCTGAGGCGGCTGGGTCCGTGCTAGTAGAATACTGATTGGTCACTAAGTAATAATTCAAAGTGCAATTTGAGTACTATATCTCGATAATTTAGTTCGGTGTTGTATTTTTAGGCTAAGCCCATTTTATTATGGTTATAAAACCTTCCAAAACCACGAAAGACAATTGTTTTTTTAACAATTATTAAGATGAGTAATAACGATGTAAAATCAATATTAGGGTTCGACTTGATGTCACTGCATTCGTTTTCAGATATCTCGAGTCTAGTTGAGCATGCTTTGGGATCTGAGTTATTGAGTTTTATAAATGACATCAGCATCAAGACTGATGAGAATGATGCTGATCTATACATAGTTGGGGGTTTTGTGCGCGATTTGTTGTTAGGGAGACCGAGTGTGGACTTCGATTTAGTTATTGATGGAGATGCTATAAGATTATCTAATGAACTCGTCTCAGAATTTGGTGGTGAAGTGACTATACACCGACGGTTTGGAACAGCAAAATGGTATTTGTCAGAAGAATTAGTGTCGGCTACAGGTTTGAATTCGTTGGATTTGGTTTCTTCCCGTAGTGAGTCCTATGACAAACCAGCACAACTTCCAGATGTTAAGCCTGATAGTATCAAGTGGGATTTGCAACGCAGAGACTTTACCGTTAATACGTTGGCTGTCAACCTATCTCCTGGCAAATTTGGGGAACTTGTTGATTGTTGGGGAGGTCTAGAGGATTTGAAGACAAACCTGTTGCAAGTACTTCATTCACGAAGTTTCATAGATGACCCGACTCGTATGCTGAGAGCGGTGCGACTAGAGCAGCGACTTGACTTCAATATAACTGATGATACTGTTCAGCTGATGGTAGCGTCACTACCATTATTGGATGATGTCAGTGGTGATCGGGTTAGACATGAGATAGAAAAAATATTACACGAGGAGTGCCCGGAGGCAGTATTAGTCCGTTTGCAAGAAATAGGTGTTGCTGGAGCTATACATAGCTCTATGGCATACATTGTAGGTGAGTGGTTAGAGACAAAATTTGCGCTAGCTCGCGAATACTCTCTCTTAGCAGATATAGTACCTGTTTATTTTGGTTTGTGGTTATATTCTCTTAGTATTGATGAAAGTCTATCAGTATGTAATCGCCTTCAAGTATCTACAAAGGCTGAGGAAAGCTTGAGACAGATAGGTAGGGTCAAGTCTATATTATCTGAATTGGATGCTTCTGCTAATCCAAGCGATGTGGTGAGAAACTTAGATGATTTGTCAGATATTGCTTTGGATGTGTTAGTTGTGGCTGTTGACAGTCAGGATGTTCGCAAAAACATCGAAAAATTCCGTAATGAGCTTAGGTTTATTCAACCGGTAACCAATGGTAATGACTTGTTGGAATTGGGTTTGATGCCTGGACCTGACCTAGGAAGGATATTGCTTAGATTAAAAATGGCATGGTTAGACGGCGAAATATCCAGTAAAGAAGAAGAGAGAGTACTAGTCGAGGCTTTGGTTGCCGAGAGATAAAGAATACTGAGCAAGTTGTATCTAATTACAATGTTTGCTTGTTGAAGTAATTTGTCCGGCTATAATTACAATCGTTTGACAATAGTAACTAAATAGATATAATAGCCTAGTTATGTATGTAATTTACCGGGTGACACAATTAGATTGCATGTGTACCGAGCGGGGGATCTGACCCACCGCTCGCTCTAAGTTTAACAAACGATGACTTACGGCTGAAATATTTGCCGATACAGGTCATGCGGATGAAAGCGGGCTGTGTAGTAAGAGCAGGCCCGTTTTTTATTTCCGCGTGGCTTTTTTTGTAAGTAAATTGAACAAATGTAATTTGATAATATGATAGGAAAAGAGGGTGTTATGAATACAGTTCAGGTAGACAGAGAAGTTGATTGCAGTGGAATGTTGTGTCCCATGCCAATTGTACTTACGACTAAAGCAATTAAAGAGTTGGAGATAGGACAGGTGCTAAAGATTATTGCTACTGATGCAGGAGCACCGCCAGACATGGCGGCATGGTCACGGCAAACTGGGCATGAAATTGTGGAAACAAACGAGAATGACGGAGTGTACACTTTTTACTTACGCCGCTCTAATTAGATCGAAGGGAGATATATACAATGACACAAGCTAATTCAGAAGGCTCAAAACGTTTAGCATTGATCGCAAGTAAGGGTACACTTGATTGGGCTTACCCTCCATTTATCTTGGCAACAGCTGCAGGAGCAATGGGATGGGAAGTCGGTGTATTTTTTACTTTTTATGGTCTTACATTGCTCAAGGAAGACATTGAGGCGGCTGTAACTCCTCTTGGTAACCCAGCAATGCCAATGAAGATGCCGTTTGGCCCAGATGGGTTTCAGAACATTGATTGGCCTATTCCTCAGGCAGCCATGTCGATTCCAGGCTTCAATAGTATGGCGACTAGCCTGATGAAACAAACCTTTAAGAATAAGGGTGTTGCGGCAGTAAGTGACTTGCGAGATATGGCGGTTGACTTGGGAGTATCTTTAATCGGTTGTCAGATGACAATGGATGTGTTTGGTTTTGACAAAGAGGATTTTATAGACGGATGTGATATTGGTGGAGCGGCCACATTTCTTGAATATGCATCAGATGCTGATGTATCTTTGTTTGTTTAGTTGGGTTGCTTTTGATGACTAATTTGTTGAAAGGAATAAGTTTACAGAGTCTTCTTTAACTTTGGATTTAAAACTATTTATATGAATAAATTTTGGTGTATGTGTATTAAGCGGGGCGCTTAATTACAGAGCTTTAGTAGATAAATGCTTTTTGCTGAGTAGTGCCTCGCTAAGGAAAAATGGACAGGATACATAGTATTCAAGGAGTAACGACTTAGATCATAAACTTATGTATCAATGAAGCAACTGAGATGATTGAAAGTTAGTGTTTAGAATAAAAAATAATGATGAAAGGAGTTTGATTATGTCTTTGCAATTGGGCGATACTGCCCCGAATTTTACAGCTGAAACTACTGAAGGTACTATTCAGTTTCATGATTACTTAGGTGACAGTTGGGGTGTACTATTTTCTCACCCAGCTGATTTCACTCCAGTGTGCACCACAGAATTGGGTGCGGTAGCTAAACTAAATAAAAAATTTGAAAGTAGAAATGTCAAGGTTGCGGCAATTAGTGTTGATCCTATCGAATCGCATGTTGATTGGATTAGTGATATAAATGAAACCCAGAATACTACTGTTGACTATCCTATGATCGCCGATCCAGATGGTGAGGTGGCAGAATTATATGGGATGATACATCCAAATTCTGATGATAAGATGACTGTCAGGTCAGTATTCATTATTGCTCCTGATAAGTCTATTAAGCTTATGATTACCTATCCTGCTTCCACTGGACGTAATTTTGATGAAATATTGCGGGTAATAGATTCTTTGCAGTTGACTGCGAATCACAGCTTGGCTACACCGGCTAATTGGAATCATGGTGATGATGTGATAATTGCACCATCAGTGTCAGATGAGGAAGCAGCTGAGAGATTCCCTGATCATGTGAAGGTCAAACCTTACTTAAGGGTTACGGGTCAACCAAACTTGTAATACTAAATAATTATAATTGTGCAAAAGAAGATCGTACAATTAATTGGGTAAACTCGTAGTAAAATTAGGGTTGCTTATGCAACCCTAATTTTTTTTGTATTGGTATAGGGTGATATATAGGTACTTAACTGGATGCAATATTATTGTTTGTTAGAGCAAAAAGAAGAAATAATATGAGACGAGATATATTTGTTGTATATATGACTTCTTTAGTTTTAGGATCTGGAATGATTGGCTGTTCGACAAATGATGTAATTGTTAATGAGCACGAACATGGAAATGTACATGAGCATGAACATGGAAATGTACATGAGCACGAACATGATATTTCCCAGACAAAAGTGCATATAAGTGAAATGGTAAAGCATGGTGATCTAAACATTTCAGATGTATGGGCAAGACCAGGTTTCAGTGGCGGAAATACGGCAGTCTATATGAGCTTGGTCAATGTTGGTGAGGAGGCAGAATATCTTGTGGGAGCAGAATCTGATATATGTAGAGCTGTAGAAATACATCAGATAAGTATGAAGGGGGATGTAATGACTATGCTTCCTGTTAGTGAAGATATAGCATTATTGCCGGACCAAATGGTGCAATTAATTCCGGGCGACCTGCATTTTATGATGATTGATCTGGATGAAGATTTGACTCCAAAAAATGATTTTCAAATTGAATTAAGGTTTAAGAAATCAGGTCCAGTCGTAGTAAATGTCATGGTTTCTGAACCATAAACGGATTGCGAGAATGTTTGAAACTCGTCCAATGTTGGACTATAATCGGCCAGTTTGAGAATAATATTTCTATATTTATACAGGAATTATTTTGCGGCGATTAAAACTAAGAATTTTTCTAATACTATTGGCATGCTCAATATCTGCATGCGGCTTGTTAAGCTCTGAGCCATACGTATTTAAAGGACTTGAATTTGAAGACCCAGTAAAAGCTCCAGAGTTTACTCTCACTAATCAGAATCGACAATTGGTCAGTTTGTCTGATTTCCGAGGCAAGGTAGTTCTTTTGTTTTTTGGTTTTACTAATTGTCCGGACGCATGTCCTAGCACATTAGGTACATGGAAACAGCTTCATGAATCATTGGGTGACGAGGTAGATAAGGTTTCATTTATCATGATTACAGTAGATCCTGAAAGAGACACTCCAGAAATCTTGAAAAAGCATCTTGCTTTGTTTAATTCAGACTTTATAGGGTTGCATGGTACACTCGAAGAGATTCAGGAAGTAGCTGATGACTACAACATATATTTTGAAAAAGAGGAAAGCGGGTCAGCTGCTGGGTATTTAGTTGGTCACAGTACTTTAAGTTATTTGATTGACACCGGTGGCAACTTGATTTTAGGCCATCGGTCATATGAGGCTTCAGCGGGTGATATCTTGTCAGATATAGAATATATGCTTTCTAAGCCATCAAGTGCCATTAATTCTGGTGGAAAGCTGATGTTGTTGTGTGAATCAGGGTGTATGGTTAATTTGCCTGTGAGAAATCAATGAGATTGCATTGTTGGTTGCTTAGTATTGTAGTCAGTACGACTATTCTGCTGTCGGGTTGTAGGTCCGAATCTGGGAGGGAATCAGTAATAGTTGATACCGATATAGAAATGCGTGCTAGCAATCCGGATGATGTGGTACTTGGTGTAGGGCAGCCGCAATTTGTAGAATTTTTTTCATTTTATTGAACTACATGCCAGGCTATGGCTCCCGTCGTGCACGGTTTAGAAAAGAAGTATGCTGGTCAAGTTGAGTTTATATATCTGGATGCTGTTGATAGCGCTACTTCCACTCTGAAAAATAGACTAGATTACAGAGCTTATCCTTCGTTTATCTTATTGAATGGTCAGGGAGATGAGATAGGGCGTTGGGTTGGTAAAGTTCATGAGAGTGAGCTCAGTGATGCAATCGATGAAATGTTATCAGGTGGGTAGTTGCTATAACTTTTTGTTAGCGGTGATGGCCGTTTACTAATGTGTATAGGGTTATTCATGACTGTCCCATGTCTTCTCTTGGAATCCCTCTCTTTTATTTTCTGAGCGGGCCATGAGGAATAGCGTATCTGACAGACGATTTAGATAAGTGATTGTGAGC
>Ga0310344_10004240_pt1 | contig 10650 bp, 8 predicted proteins | sample HC15DNA20200_MG_FD_203801 | JGI IMG/M metagenome (GOLD analysis project Ga0310344, IMG submission 203801) | Marine microbial communities from station ALOHA, North Pacific Subtropical Gyre - HC15-DNA-20-200_MG | ecosystem: Environmental > Aquatic > Marine > Oceanic | place: Pacific Ocean: North... | reverse complement strand
GCAGCAGAGTCATCAGCTTCGTCTCTTTTTTGTGCTTCCCCTCTTCCGCAAATCCACCACACGCATTACCTGTAACCGCTGTGGTGCCCAGCTGACTTGTCGGTTGGCCTGTGAAACACTCCACAACACGACTCCTTCGGATATCCAGCTTTATCCCACCACTCACTGGACTTGGTGGATGGTTGCTGGCATCCTCCTGACCACCCTTACTTTATCCGTCAGCTGGTTGTTCATGAAAAAAATCACTTAAATTACAGGCACCACGCTCTCCTGAGCTACTCACGATTCTTTAAAGGGAAAGGGAATGGCACGGCATTGCGTGCGCATGGGCAACCGCTTCGCAGGTCAAATGGCCCTGGAAAGTATTGATGCCACCGATGAGTTCCGGAGCGTTCTTACAAGCATCCGCTAATCCATGTTGGGCCAGAGTCTCGACATATCGCTGTGTTACATTGGTCAATGCCTGTGTGGCAGTTCGCGCATAGGCCGCCGGCATATTCGCTACACAATAGTGCGTTACACCTTGCTCAATATATACCGGATCGTGGTGCGTGGTCGGCCTGGAAGTCTCCGAACAACCTCCCTGATCAATGGCGATGTCAACCAGCACACTACCGGGACGCATGCAACTCAGCATTTCACGGTTAATCAATCGAGGGGCTTTGTCACCGGGAACCAGAACCGCACCAACAAGAATATCCACTCGTGGCAACTGTTCCAGTATGTGTGCTTCACTGGAATAAAGCGTGTGCGCCGTATGCAGCGTTATATCCAGAAAGCGCATTCTTTCCACATCTACTTCCAGAATGGTTACATCCGCACCAAGCCCCGTAGCCATACGTGCAGCATTAATTCCGGCAACCCCACCACCAAGAACCAGGACTCGCCCCGGAAGTACTCCGGGAACGCCTCCCAGCAATACACCACTTCCATTCACGTGCTTGGCAAGAAAATATCCGCCGGCCAGAATCGACATACGACCGGCAATTTCGCTCATCGGTTCCAGCAGTGGTAAACGGTCATTCACCGCAATTGTCTCGTAGGCCAACGCCGTGACACCTGAGCGGCACAGCGCTTCGGTCAGCTCTCGATTCGCTGCCAGATGCAGATAGGTAAAAAGAATCTGTCCGGGGCGCAGCAAGTCGTATTCTTCGGGCTGTGGTTCCTTCACCTTTACCACCAGTTCCGCTTCGGCAAACAGCGTATTTACGTCGTCCAACAAAATCGCCCCCGCTTCTTCGTACTGCGCATCCGGGTAGCCAGTTCCCTCTCCAGCACCACGCTGCACAAGCACCTGATGTCCCTGCCGGGTCAATTGATAGGCTGCAGATGGCAAGAGTCCCACCCGAAACTCCTGTGTTTTGATTTCGCGGGGAACCGCAATTTTCATGAATAATTTCTCCCGTACAGTCTCATGGATCGACTGATCACAAATCGACGATACATCTCATAATGGTTATTCGAAAACCTGACGGCTCCTGTTGAAATGCAAACGTTCTTTCAACCATTACGATCGCGTCACTACGACCGAGCGATGAGGTACTTTTGACCGTGATACACAATCAGAAATCCATGAAATATCCTATTCTTTATTGAATGTGACTCATGCCATATCAATAAAGCATTTGACAACCATTTAACAGCCAAACTTCACACCTCCACTGTCCGGTACAGCCAGTCCCGTTTTTCAGCTGACTCAGTTGTCACACCACTCCATCCATTGGCGATCGATCCATTCGGCGTCCGGCTCAGTGTCCGTAACCAAATAACGATAACGCCCCTTGAAAGGATGATCGTGTTCGATCGTAAAGCTTCCGTCGACACAGGGGGCGAAACAGAAATAGGGTTTCGTCGGATGCAGTCGCGCGGCCTGGGGCGCACGGAAGTTTTCTTTGTGGCACAATACCGCAATGCTGACGGGCTCCCCGTCGATGTCTCCCCAAAGTGCCACCCACTTCGCATGCTGGTGATTTCCTTCAACTCGCCTGGATCTAAGATTGTTAAGAAACTCACTCGGTTCTCGAGTAAGATCGGTCCGGTTGCGAACGTCCTTGTCTTTCGCGGTCAACCACCGCGTTGGTCCTCGCAAAACAACACCGCCGTAGTGGTATTTGCTGATTTTTAGCGGCTTGGTCGTAATAGCCCTCTGCTCCGTTTGCAGATCGAAACAATGGTATGTTCCGTCGGTCGGGTAAACGGTGACCTTCCATCGCTCGCGCAAGACATCAACTGGCGGTTCGCTTGTTACACGATGTATCAAATCGACTTCAAAGCCAGCTGCTTTGTGATTCTGAAATGTCGATACAACCCGTTCGTGCAACACTCGTCCCGTGCCACCCGCGAGATTCCAGAAATCAACGGGTTGACCGGCGTAGGTCGTCTGCACCCAGGCTGAGAAGACACCGTGTTGATGGGGATGGTCTACTGGGAACATGGCGGTAACCGTCTGCCCCTGGGGCGAACGGACTGGATGCAAACAACCGCTGCGTTCGTAAACCGAGTCGATTCCCTGAGGCGCCGACGGCGATACCTTGTTGTACGTAACAACAGAGTTACCGTCGTGTTTAACGGTGATGACATTATCTGTCTCAACGACTTTTAGTGACTGAGCTACGGCTACCGTTGTCAGACAAGTGCTCGCGAACCAGGCCAACAGCGAGAACGTAATACAATTGGCACGCTGCAGGTGTAATACACCATGTACCAAAGGTCCAGGCAGAACTTGCATCACAAGACTCCTTGAAACGGGGAGGATGAGTAACGACGCCGCGGTACGTGAGGTGCGTGTAACCTAGTCAATGGCCTCCGGGACAAAGAGGAATAACCGTCTGCCTTCGAAAGCTAAAGCCTCGTTGTTTAAGACGATACCTTAGAGGTTGCACGGGATGCCAATCAAAAACTTTGCGACTGTCATACCCTTTCCACAATCATTGTGATTTTGTAACAGCACGGCGTTACGTAAGGGCGCTGCCTCTTGCTTAGGATGCATTCGGTGTACCCGGAGGTCTCCCTAAATCTCGGACGACAACCAAGGACCTGCAAGACCAATCCCCTAGCCCATGGTGTGAGGCGAGGGTCACGTGACCAACTTGGTTCGACACGACGTATAAGCAGATTCGACAAACTCGATGAAAGAACATATAACGATAACAGTCTATCGCAAGCGGCGAGTCGTCACTGCCTGGTCTTCACCGGGAAACGACGGACTCGAACATCGTTGCTTTGTCGTTGGCCGGGCGTGCTTCGGCCTCGAATGATGATATCCTCGAAGAGGTCTTGGATCTGATCAACCCGTTCAGGTTCGTACGCTGCCAGATTCCGCATTTCGCCGAGGTCATTGGACAAGTCGTACAACTGAATTGGTTGTGACTGGTCGCCGCCCTTGCTCCATCCACCCGAGCCGCCGCCGGGAATCAATTTCCAAGGTCCCATTCGCACGGCCGGCAGTCCACTGATAGCGGCACTTACCGCATGGCTGCGCACGGTTTCTTTCGCTCCTTTGAATAGCGGCATCAGATCAAAGCTGTCTTCACCTGCGTCATCGGGAAGCCTGACTTCCAATATTCCGGCCAACGTCGCCATTAGATCTGCTTGATGAACCAACTGATCGCACGTACTGCCTGCTTCCACCATGCCGGGCCAGCGTACGAGGAAGGGCACACGGTGTCCACCTTCCCACGCGTCCGACTTGTAACCGCGAAGCGATCCGCTCGGGTAGTGTCCAGCGACCTCGAGGTCCTTCACCCCAATGTAAGGCGCGCATCCATTATCGCTCGTAAAGATAACGAGGGTCTGGTGCGCCACGCCAACGTCGTCAAGTGCCGCGAGAACGCGGCCAACGACCGCATCCGTTTCCATCACGAAGTCGGCATACAAGTTCAGGCCGCTTTTCCCCCTCCATTCCTCGTTGACGGATAGCGGGGTGTGTGGGGATGTGAGCGGCATGTACATCAGAAACGGGGCCGGTGTGTTGGCTTCGCGCCGAATGAACTGTACCGCACGATCACCGAGGGCCGGTAAAATGGGTTCGAGTGTCCAGCCAGCCAGTGCCGGACCTTGTTGACTCGCCTGGTTCTTTTCGAACAGGTTCGGGTCAGCGAACTCGCTCGGAATGCCCACGGTGCGATCGTTTTCGATAAAACAGTACGGTGGCCAGTTAGGGACGTCCGTTCCGAAGTACTCGTCGAAGCCCACAGCAACGGGGCCCCCCAAGATGGGTTTCGAGAATACCTCGCGCCAGACGGTCCGATGTTTGTCGGTTGCAGTAAGGTCTTTCTTGCCGTGATATCCCGTCGTCGTCAGCAGTTTCTTTTTCGCAGGCGGTATGGGCCAATTCCAACCCAAGTGCCATTTGCCGATGCAGGCGGTTCGATAGCCGTTTTGTTTCGCGAGCCCCGCGATCGTCAAACGATCGGACGTGATGACCGGCGGGCCCCACAAACCGACAATGCCGCGCTGCAATCGAGTACGCCAATGATAGCGCCCCGTCAACAGTGTGTAGCGTGACGGCGAACAAACGCCCGAAGACGAATGCGCGTCTGTGAATCGCATGCCACCGCTCGCAAGCCGATCGATGTTGGGCGTGGCAATTCTACCTCTTTTGCGGTTGTAACCCTGGACGTCGCCGTACCCGAGATCGTCGGCATAAATAACGACGATATTTGGGTGTTTCTCATCCGCGCGGACATCATACGTAGCCAGCAGCGCCATCCCCACAACCGTCACCAGCTTCCGCACATTCATGTCAATTATCCACGTCGATATAGGACTGTTGCACTTTAAACAGTTTGGCATCTCAAGCATTTCTCCACGAATGATTGAAGACTACTTGACCTCTTCAAATCTCAATGCAGTTGAAAGGTACGGCAGCACCTTCTGCTCCAACCTCAAATTTCGTTTCTCACCGTGGCGGGCATCGTACTCCTCATATTCATGAGGGATACCCGCGCTTTTCAGTTTTTTGACCAGCGCACGATTATGCTCAAGCACAAGGCTGTCAAATCGACCACAATCGAAACGAAAACCATTCAATTTCAACAAAGCATTCTTATAGTTGTCTACCATGCGCACCGGATCAAATTGTTGCCAACGATTTTGAACCTCGGGAACAGGCTTCAACTTTCCGTTCTCCAGCCGATACTGAAAATCGGCGTAAAAGGGCTCGTTTTTGGGATTTGGTGAAAACGCGGCTGATAATCCGATTGTTCTGATTGATCTCCAATCGACATTTTCCAGATTCTTCAATCTCAAGACCTTTTCCCATTCTTCAATATTATTCGGTGTACTTGGAAGTTTATGAAAATTCATCACGCCACCACTCATCGCATATATAACGCCATACACATCAGGATATTTCATTCCCAAAATAAGTGTTCCTCTTCCTCCCATAGAATACCCGGCCAAGGCTCGACTGTTCCTGCCTTTAATCGTTTTGAAATTGTCGTCTATGAAGTCGACCAGATCCTTCGCAATGTGATCCGCCCAATTCCCTGTGACTAGGGAGTTGACGTAATGACTTCCCCTGTATTTGTTTCTTCCATTAGGCATCACTATTATCATCTCCTCAGCCTTACCGTTCGCTATCAATGAATCCATTATGGATTGAATGCCCCGCTGAGGATGATTTTTACTGGCCTTGTTTTTTACTTCATTCACCCAACGTGTTGCCGGATTAAAATCTGCCGCACTCTCACTCGGGCTATTCCCGTGCAATAAGTAAACAGCGGGATAACGCTTTTTACTTTCATGTTCATAGCTTGGAGGGAGATAAACAAACACATCCCTATTTGGCGAATCCCCTAGAAGATTACCCTCCAGCGCCTGACTGTAAAAATTAACCTGTACAATGTTGCCGTTCTTGTCGATGCCTTCCAGAATTGAAGTGAACATTATCGCAAATAGAACCGAGCCCCATTTCACCTGACTATTCATTTTGATTCTTATTGTTATAAAGGTTTTGAATTTGTTCTTGATACCGAGTAAACCGATTACATCATCTCTGCAATTGTTGTGAACAGTATATGCTTCATTAAAAACACTCCAGAAAGCTTTGGTACTCTTAATCAACTATCACCACACAATCTCATATGTCTGCCGCCTATATGATATGCCCCCTACTGGATCGCCAGCAAGAAATTTGTGGCGGTCATACCCCTCCCAAAATCCGTGTGATTTTGTAACAGCACTGCGCTAGTTATAGGCGCTATTAGGTGGCAAAAGGAGATCTGCATGAAACGCCTGATTGGAATACTGCTGGTACTGGTGGTGGGTTGTGGGAAAGAAACACAATCACCAAAGACAACTGTGGAATCCGGTTATACACAGGAGAAGTCAGTTGATTCGGATCTTACAAAACAGTTTGTTGATCCTAATTTGACTACTACTGTCGAATCACAAACCACAGAATCATCCATATTCGAAATGGATAGTTTTGATGATGTGGATCCTGAGATTGTACGTAATAAAAATGGAGCAGTGATTGAATTCACTGGGTTTTCTGAGACAGACGCTGACCTAAAGCAGTTAAGAGATATGCCCGAGTTAGAGACCACTCCGAGAACATCACCGATGCCGGACTGGTACATCTCAAAGGTATAACTAACCTGAAGTCCCTCGGTTTGGACTTTTGTTTGAAGATTACTGATTCAGGTGTCGCCGAATTACAGAAGGCGTTACCTAATTGCGAAATCATCAGATAGGCGACTCACGTCTAGCACCCCCCCTTGCCCGCTTTGATTTTTTCTTTTAGCCATGAGGTGTTTCGCGCTCAGGGCTCCATGCAAAGTTGAACGCTTTCCATCACACAATGCACGCTGCGCAGCAGCCCGACATTCATGAAAACATCTTTTGTTCAGACACAGATATTCGTCATGGTATGATGCCCGTTTACTTACTTTCGATTCTGGCAGTCCTGTGCAGGAAATGGATTATGAATATTCGCTCCACAACCGACTCTGACAAACCGATATCACCACAGCCCAGACCGGTCCCAGAAAGTTCAGACCTGAAAATCACTGCGATCGAAACCCTGCTTCCCCATGATATTATGCCGGGATTGATGCTGCTGCGCATTCATACCGATAAAGGACTCATCGGTCACGGCGAAACCTATTACATACCCCATGCCGCAGCAGCTGTCATTCACGACTGGATGGCAAGACGACTGATCGGCAGTGACCCCTTGTCCATCGAGCATCATTGGCGGTTCTTCTATGAAAGGACCAGTGCATTCGGATCGCGCGGTTCCGAACTGCGCGCGATCAGTGCCATTGATCTTGCCCTTTGGGATATTCTCGGGCAGGTATGCCGATGTCCCGTCTGGCAACTTCTGGGTGGTAAAGCGAGGGATCGTGTCCGCGTTTACAACAGCTCCGGAGGCCCTACCTACGGGCGTCGTCCGCCAGGAGAAATCCCGGATCCCGGTTGGCCGGGACATGGTGACATAGGAAAACCAGGTCCCCTGGAGGACAACTGGTCGGCACATTTTGCCCCGGGTGATCTTGCTGAAGAGCTGGTTGCCGAAGGATACGCGGCTATGAAATTCTGGACATTCGATCAAGCCTACCACCAGTACGGAGGCAGTTACTTACCGCTGTCTGTAATCAAGGCATGCGTCAAACCTATCGAAGAAGCTCGAAAGCGAGTGGGTGACAAGATCGAAATACTCCTGGATGGTCACGGATTCTTTCAGCTGCCCGCTGCGCTGCGTATAGCTGAAGCCGTACGTGATCTGAAACTCTTATGGCTGGAAGATGTCATGCGACTGGACAATGTAGACACCCTCAAAGATTTCCGGGACAAGGCGGGGGTTCCTCTGGCCGTAAGCGAAATGCTTATCAGTCGCGAAGATTATCGCCTGGTTATGGAAAAGAATGCCACCGATTATCTCATGGTCGACCCGACATGGGTGGGTGGCATCAGTGAAACTCGGCGATTGTCGGAAATGGCACAGGGTTACAACATTCCGGTAGCCATGCATGACTGTACCGGCCCACTAACGTTATTTGCTGGGCTGCATGTTGCCACAGCGGTACCCAATGTCGTTCTGCAAGAGAGTGTCCGCGCGCACATTCGGACTTTCTATGACCTGTTAATCGAACCCAATATCGTGATTCGTGATGGACATGCGATACCACCTGAAAAACCAGGACTGGGTACCTGTCTCAAGCCACATCTTTTTGACTCGAAACACACCGGATATCGTATCTCACAGATTTCCCACTCCGGATAGTCTCGTATCTCTTATCCGTCAGTCACGCTCCGTTCCACAATCGGTTCCCACGGCTCTTATGGCTGGTAGTGTCCCTCACTCCAATCAATGACAGCACCTATGCCTTGTATCAATGGAATCATCAAAACCCTGTTTTCCAAATGAACCGATTACGGATTCCTTGCGTATCAGATATTACGCGTAGTGTAAAAAACGGTTGAACAGATCGTTTGCAGGGCACCCGGGTGCGACCATCGGACAACCAACTGTTCTGCCTGCTCAGATTTCCTGATTGCAGCAACGGCCAGTTGACACTATCACGTTGAAAAGGAGTTCAACGATGTCATATACAGACACGGGACGCATGACGCAATATTTCAAGAAACTCTGCAACCAGAATCCGAATCCATCACACGCACACAAAATCATCATTTGTGCGAATGCCGACCATCTCGGAATACCGGCAGACCATGATCCCCCGGGTGAAGAAAGCCCTGCCGAGCTGGCCGTATACACGGCGGAAATCAAGCGAACACAAATACTCCGCGAACTCGATTTTCAAGAAGTTGAGGGGGAATACGGTGAACTGCGGATCACCACTGACCCGGGACACCGAACCACGGTGGTAGTCGAGTGCGAGTCGTCCTATCATCCGTGGAAGAAAGCCGGGCATCCTTCACGTGCCCACAGCTGTGACGACTACGTAGCTGTCTACTGGGCTCCCGAGGCGACCCTGGAAGAAGTGATCGAAGTGGAACGGATCGCTAATCTCGTCAGGAACCGGAATATCTTCGATAACGATCCGGAGGAAGTGCATTTTGAGTTAAAATAGAGGCCTGTCGATAACAACCAGAATGTTCCATCTCCAGTACAGTTCCGGAAAAAATAATCCCGGTCCACAATCCATCTTAACTAATCGAAAATCGCCTTGAATGAACCCATGCCGTATCCCGAATATCGTCTGTTTCATTTCTGCCATACTTTCAGTTGTTCGTAAATGAGAATCCTCAGGATCCACCATCTGACGGCCAAACGGGTCATACTTCGTTCTTCGATGTACCCTGTTGATTTGTCTGGTCTATACGGTTACTCTCCCGGAATTCCGGCCTGAATTATAATTGGAATTGCATGAAGGACATGTGCCCCACCATCGACCGTTTGCCATGAAATCATCCACATCAGAAAAAAAGGGACTGGTCATTTCCGACCTTCACCTTTTCTCGCGGCGATCGAAAGGAAGCCAATTTCTGAAAACCCAGGAATCGATACTGCACAAGACCGATATTCTGGTTCTGAACGGTGATACATTTGATTTTCGCTGGAGTCATTATCCTTCTGAAGCAGCAACGGTAACGGCCGCTATTACCTGGCTCAGAACACAACTGGACAATTTCCCAGAACAAGAGGTCCATTTTCTGCTCGGCAATCACGATTGCCTGACCTCCTTTCGCACTCAACTGGAAGAACTGACGCGGTTGCAACCACGTATCCATCTCCATGAATTCTGGCTTCAACTAGACCGACTTCTCTTTTTGCACGGCGACTGCAGCAATCGATTCATGAACGATTCAACCTTACGGAGTTACCGAGAACAATGGAGCCGGGACAAACCCCGTGGCGCAATCTCTACCACTCTGTATACTCTGATTGACTACTTCCGCATCAGCCACTGCTTTCATGCCTGTTATTTTCCTAAAGCAAAAACCATTCAACGCGTCATCTACTATCTGGATCAGACGGTACCGGATTGGCGGACCCAGATCGATGACTGTTTCTTTGGCCACACCCACATGCCATTTCACAATCACCCACAAGAAGGAATTCGATTTCACAACACGGGATCAGCGATTACAGGGATGGGGTTCCATCCTATATCTTTTAAACTGACCGATTATCATCCTTCTGCATCCGGAACATGACGCGCATGTCAACTGAACCCACCCTGAACAAAGAACGCTCAGTCAGCGACCCCCAGGTCAACTGCTATTCGGACGGTGAAGCAGCATTCATGAACTGGACTCAGGCGTTACGAGGCCAATTGTTCTTTCCATTGTTGTACGCACTGACAAAACTGGGAATTCGGGCCACGCATGTCACTTTTATATCGATGATTATTGGCTTGTCTTTTTGCCCAGTCTTTTTATCCGGGCACATCTTTTCTGCTTTTATTTTATTGTTTGCACACGTACTACTCGATGGTCTTGATGGCCCACTGGCGCGTTTTAACGGCTCCGACTCCAATCGCGGGTCCTTCACTGACACGATGGCTGACCAGATCGTGGTAACGGCAACTACTGTCACACTGATTCACACCAGGCACGCAGGACTCTGGCCCGGTAGTCTCTACCTCTTTTTTTACACATGTGTGGTTGGTTTTGCTTTTGTACGTAATGCGATAGCTGCCCCCTATTCCTGGTTGTTCCGCCCTCGATTCATTGTTT